>ERZ773111.1310-NODE-1310-length-12036-cov-2.584592_pt1 | contig 12036 bp, 9 predicted proteins | sample MGYA00580567_ERZ773111 | MGnify/ENA primary metagenome ERZ773111 (study PRJEB29015, sample SAMEA2737875) | human gut metagenome | biome: human gut; feature: human-associated habitat; material: faeces | place: China | collected 2012 ...
AACACTTGGTCTCACAGAATATTTATCTCATATTTCTGTGATTCAACTGCGCAACGAAAAACATTTTCAGGCTGCTTTTCACTATCCAAATGAAGCCCTTTCCCAACAGCAGTCTTTGTTAAGCCATAAAGCTCACCTTATCGCAAAAAAGTTAAAGCTCAAGACTGAAATCAACTGCAAAGATTTCAGTCACATATTAACAGAATGCGGTTACAACGATAATATAAGACCAACCACAGTTTATCCGCTGCGATTTGACGATTATCTCTATGGTTTTGCAGCTTTAGAATTAAACGAAAAAGCAATCAATTTTCAGCAATTCAGCACTGACAGTTTAACTGCTGTTGTAAATATATTATGCGCATATTTTGTAAAAAAGCATGCCTTTGAACAAACTGCATTACAGCAGAAAGTCTATACTTCAATTATTAATGGCATGAATAACCTCATCTACGTAACTGATATCCACACTAATAAAATTCTTTTCATGAACCAAACGATGAAAGACCGTTTTGCCTTAAAAGCACCTGAAGGTAAAATATGCTGGCAGGTATTGCAGCAGAACATGTCCCAACGCTGTAACTTCTGCCCTGTTTCCAAATTACTGCGTGATCCGTCTTCTAATAAGACTATTCACTGGAAAGAAGTCAATTCTAAAACCGGACGTATTTACGAAAACCATGACAGCCTTATTAATTGGTTTGACGGCTCAATCGTACATCTGCAGCAATCTATAGATATAACAGATTCCAAAAAAGCTTTCCATGATGCCTGTTTTGATGAACTGACCAATACACTGACCAGACGTGCAGGCAAAGAGCTTCTGGAAAAATTGATTAAAGCAGCTCATCAGAATTGCCATGGTTTTATAACCTGTATGTTTGATATAAACTCACTCAAACAGGTCAATGACAATTATGGACACAGTGAAGGCGATAAGCTTATTATCACTATATGCCAGACTGTAAAAAAATACCTGGGCAGTGGCGATATATTTTTCCGGCTCAGCGGCGATGAATTTATTGTCGTTTTTACAGAACATTCGCTGCAAAATGTTAAGGAAATACTGCAAAAAGTCCTAATTGAACTAAAAAATTCAGCACAAAAAAATGCTCTGCCCTATGAACCATCTTTCACCTATGGGCTTTTAGAAATTCAGTCTACAAGCAATTACTCTCTTACTGATATTTTAAACCGTGTCGACGAAAAAATGTATGAGCAGAAACGTTCTTACCATATACTTAAACGCCAGCAGGACGCTAGCCTGCAAAAGCAGTCTGACCCGTCTGAAAAAAACAATTTTTCTTATCAGGCACAATATCTCTACGATGCTTTAGTTAACAGCACCGACGATTATCTCTACGTCTGTGACGTCCAAAGTGATGTTTTCCATTATCCCAAAACCATGGTTGAAGAATTTGCTCTGCCTGGCGAATACATCAAAAATGCTACCGCCATCTGGGGTGCCAAGGTTCATCCAGATGATCAAAGCGCTTTTTTAGCATCCAACCAGGAAATTTTAGACGGACGCGCCAACATTCACTATGTTGAATATCGTGCTCAAAACAAAGAAGGTAAATGGATTTGGGTGCGCTGCCGCGGACAGATGCAATATAACGAGCAGGGTGAAGCAATTCTCTTTGCCGGTTTTATCAAAAAGCTTGGCGAAAATTATAAACAGCAGCTGCCTTAACGTAAAAAAAGCTCATTCCAAAAAGGAATGAGCTTTTAATATTTTATAGATGAGTGCGTGCTATCTGCCTAACCAAGAACGAGTACTTTTTTTAACAGCTTCCTTATCAACTTCCACATGATTTGGAGCGTACATCAGCAAATTTTCGCTGACCTTAGAAACAGTTGCGCCAATAATGTAACTTACACCGTTCAAATAGTCAAAAATACGGTTTTTCATTGCAGAATCAACAGCATCGAAAGATACCATCAGTGTCGCACCGCTCATTAAAGAATCAGCATACTCGCGTACGTCGCTGAATTGACGCGGAGAGCGCACCAAAATATCCATATGACCGCCTTTAACTAAGTACGGACCGCTATAAACTTGATCTTCTTCTACATCGCTATGCCAAAGCTTACGTGCAGCATTTTTTAAATCCATCTTTTACGCCTCCAAACGTCCTTGTTGTCAGATATGCTAACTGCCTACTTCTACATAAATTCTCAAAATCCTTCTTTTTTTAGAAAAATTTTTATTTTTGTATTATTATGCTTTGTTACGGGAACGCTGACGACCACGCTCAACACGATCAAGAATCTTTTTACGCATCCGAATATTCTTCGGAGTAACTTCAACCAGTTCATCATCGTTGATATGCTCCAAAGCCTGCTCTAAAGAGAAAGTCTTAGGCGGAATCAGACGAATAGTATCATCGCTGCCGCTGGCACGCATATTGCTGACATGTTTCTTTTTACAGGGATTGACATCCATATCATCATCACGGCTGTTTTCACCAATGATCTGCCCTTCATAGACCTGTTCGCCAGGAATGATGAACATATTCCCGCGTTCCTGCGCGTTGCCTATACCGTAGGATGTAGTTTCGCCGTTTTCAAAAGCAACCAGGCTGCCTCTTGTACGTCCGGGGATCTCGCCTTTATAATCAGCATAACCTGCGAACACATGATTCATAACACCGTTACCTTTAGTATCTGTCAGGAACTGGTTACGGAAACCAATAAGTCCGCGGGCGGGGATCACAAATTCCATACGCAGGTAGCCGGCCATCTCTGTCATGTTAGTCAGTTCAGCCTTACGCAGTCCCAGCCCTTCCATAACAGCTCCCATAAATTCCTGCGGAACGTCAATTGTTAAAGCTTCCATAGGCTCCTGTAAAGTACCGGTTTCATCATGATGCATGATTACTTTAGGTTTGCCGACCTGCAGCTCATAACCTTCACGGCGCATAGTTTCGATCAATACAGACAAATGCAGCTCACCACGTCCGGAAACCTTAAAGCAATCCGGGGACTCGGTCTCTTCTACACGCAGGCTGACATCGGTGTTCAGCTCACGCATCAGACGTTCTCTTAAGTGACGGGAAGTTACAAATTTACCTTCCTGACCTGCCAGCGGGCTGTCGTTTACCATGAAGTTCATGGAGATCGTCGGCTCGGAGATCTTCTGGAATGGGATCGCAACCGGATTCTCCACAGAACAGATCGTATCACCAATGTGAATATCAGCAATACCGGAAATAGCAACGATGGAACCAATATTTGCTTCTTCGACATCTACCTTATTTAATCCGTCAAATTCATATAATTTGCTGATGCGGACTTTTTTCTTTTTGTCAGGATCGTGATGGTTGACTACGACCGCTTCCTGATTTACTTTCAGGGAACCATTGTCGATCTTACCGATACCGATACGTCCAACGTATTCATTGTAATCAATGGTACTGATCAGTACCTGTGTCGGTGCTTCAGGATCACCTTCCGGAGCAGGAATGTAATCTAAAATGGTTTCAAATAATGGTGTCATATCTTTTTTGTTGTTTACAAGGTCGTGGATTTCACGAACGGCATAACCGTCTCTTGCGGAAGCAAAAAGGAATGGGCAGTCTAACTGCTCGTCAGAGGCATCCAGATCCATAAATAACTCTAATACTTCGTCCACAACTTCGTTTGGACGGGCTTCCGGGCGGTCTACTTTATTGACACAGACGATAACCGGGAGTTTTAAATCCAGAGCTTTCATCAAAACGAATTTGGTCTGAGGCATAACACCTTCAAATGCGTCAACGACAAGGATAACACCGTTTACCATTTTAAGGACACGCTCTACCTCGCCACCGAAATCGGCGTGGCCAGGAGTGTCGATGATGTTGATCTTTGTTCCTTTGTAAGTGATCGCTGTATTTTTGGAGAGGATTGTGATACCACGTTCCTTCTCAATATCGTTGGAGTCCATGACACGTTCAGCAACTTCTTGATTCTCACGGAATACACCACTCTGTTTTAAAAGTTCATCGACCAGTGTTGTTTTACCATGGTCAACGTGGGCGATGATTGCTATGTTACGTACGTCTTCACGTTTCTGTTTCATAAAAAATCTCTCTTTCTTCTGTGCGGAAAAGAAATTATCTAGAAATAAATCCTGTCTTTTCCTATTAATATAGCTTATAAATTAACTCGAACCCATATATTCTATCACAATTTTATGAGAACGCAAGTAGGCAGCAATATTTTTTTCAAAACAATATAAAAAACTTATCGACAAGTTACACGAAATTTTTTCTGGAAGGAAATGGTAAAACCATAGTTGTCAGGCAAATCACCGGTCGATTCCGGTGATAAGAGGAAGGGAGAAAAATTCATGGCAGATAAAATTTTTGAAAATAACCAGGTGTCAATTGTGGGAGAGATTGTTTCTGATTTCAGATTCAGCCACGAAGTGTATGGAGAGGGCTTTTATGTGGTAGATGTCGCAGTCAACCGGCTGAGCAATTTTATGGATTACATACCACTGATGATCTCAGAACGGCTCATTGACGTGAATGAGGACTATATTGGTCAGACCATATATGTTATGGGACAGTTCCGGTCATTCAACCGGCACGAGGAAAAAAAGAACCGTCTTGTTTTATCCGTTTTTGTAAGGGAACTGGAATTGTTAGATGAGATCGATGAGGATATCAAGACGAACCAGATTTTTCTGGATGGCTACATCTGCAAAGATCCGATTTACCGAAAAACACCGCTTGGAAGAGAGATTGCAGACCTTTTGATCGCGGTGAACCGTTCTTATGGAAAATCAGATTATATTCCATGCATCTGCTGGGGAAGAAATGCAAGGTTTGCATCCGGGTTTGAAGTCGGAGGGCATGTTCAGGTATGGGGACGTATCCAGAGCAGGGAGTATGTGAAGAAACTGAGCGAGACAGAGACGGAAAAGCGCGTGGCATATGAGGTTTCTGTGAGCAAAGTGGAATTTATTGAAGATGAAGAGTAGAATTTATGGGGATGAGGAATCGTGCATTGACAAGGAAATAAGATGGTGTTATGATTTACGCAATGAAAATATTGCTTGGTAGAGGTCGCGTGCTTTATGAGTCGCTTTTTGGATGTATCAGGAACAGTTGATAAGAAGCAAAAGGAAAGTACGCCGAAAGGGTATGCAGCCTGAAGGCATATTACTTGGGCATAAAGTGAAGAACTTTATGACTGTCATCTGAATGGAGATCATTTGAGATGGGGAGCTATCAGATTCTAGGCAGATCTGCAAAGGTGCAGGACGCGTATGATGTTAGAATTTTGAGACCGGCTCGTCAGCCGGTCTTTTTTTACTTTACTGTAGCAACATTTTTAACAAAAAAAAATGCAGTGCGTATAATGACGATAGGAGGAGAATGCAATGTCTATTTTTAAAGGAGCAGGTGTAGCGATCGTCACACCGATGAAAGAAAACGAAGAAGTCAATTACGAAAAATTACAGGAACTGATCGATTGGCAGATCGATCAGGGAACAGATGCGATCATCATTGCCGGAACGACAGGAGAGAGTTCCACACTGACCATGGAAGAGCACAGTAAAGTGATCAAAGCAGCAGTAGAATTTGCAAAACACCGTGTACCGGTTGTGGCTGGTTCCGGTTCGAACTGCACAAGAGAAGCAATTTATCTGACACAGGAAGCAGAGGAAGCAGGAGCGGACGGAATCCTTGCAGTGACACCTTATTATAATAAATGTACACAGGGCGGTCTGGTACGTTATTATTCTGAAATTGCAGAGTGTACAAAGTTACCGATCATCATGTATAATGTACCTGGAAGAACCGGATGCAATATTCTTCCGGAGACAGCAGCAAAGATTTTTAAGGAAGTTGAAAATGTAGTAGCAATCAAAGAGGCGACAGGAAGTGTTGCACAGGCATCACAGTTAATGTATCTGACCGATGGCAGGATCGACCTTTATTCCGGCGAGGATGGAATCGTAGTTCCGCTTATGGCGATCGGCGCAATCGGAGTGATCTCTGTATGGTCAAATGTTGCACCTGCCAAAGTACATGGCATGTGCCAGAGTTTCTTTGACGGAGACTTACAGACTGCAATGAAGATACAGAGAGAGGCACAGCCGCTTGTCAGTGCATTATTCTCAGAGGTCAACCCGATTCCGGTGAAGAAAGCGTTAAACCTCATGGGAAGAGAAGTTGGAACACTTCGTTCTCCTTTGACGGAGATGACCGATGCAAATGCAGCTGTTTTAGCAGATGCAATGAAAGCATATGGCATTTTAGATTAAAAGGAAGAGACTGTCGTATTTTGGTGCGACAGTCTTTTTGGATTTTTTGATAAATCATATCCAAAGATAAAACGCGAAAGGTGGATTTTTAAGTATGACAAAAGTAATTATGCATGGATGCAATGGAAAAATGGGACAGACGATCACGGCAATGTGCAAGGACGATCCGGAAATTGAGATTGTGGCAGGCATTGATCTGTATGACGGAATCAAAAACGATTATCCGGTATTTCCGAATATCTCAGTCTGCAACGTGAAGGCAGATGCAGTGATCGATTTCTCAAATGCAAAGGCAGTGGATGATCTGCTCATCTACTGTGAGGAAAAACAGGTGCCGGTTGTATTGTGTACGACCGGTTTATCCGAGGAACAGCTCGCAAAAGTAAAACAGATCAGTGAACATGTGGCAGTCTTAAAATCAGCCAATATGTCACTCGGTATCAATATGCTGATGGAACTTTTGAAAAAGGCGGCTTTAACGCTCGCTCCGGCAGGGTTTGACATGGAGATCGTGGAGAAACACCACAATCAGAAATTGGATGCACCGAGCGGAACGGCTCTCGCTCTGGCAGACTCCATGAATGAGGCGCTGAATGAGAAGTATGCCTATGTTTATGACAGAAGCCGGGAGAGAAAGAAGAGAGAAAAATACGAGATCGGAATTTCCGCAGTGCGCGGTGGAAATATCGTGGGAGAGCATGAAGTGATCTTTGCAGGACAGGACGAAGTGATCGAATTTAAGCACACGGCATATTCCAAGGCAGTTTTTGCCAAGGGAGCAGTGCAGGCGGCAAAATTTCTTGCAGGAAAGCCGGCAGGATTTTATGATATGAGCGATGTCATTCAGGCGCAATGATGAATGAAGTATAAATCAGTACACAGAATAAAAACAGGATGGTGACGGATGGAACAGACCGATTTACGTTATTTAAAAAGTCTTGCAAAGCAGTATCCGACCGTGGCGGCGGCCGCCACAGAGATTATCAATTTACAGGCGATTTTAAGCCTGCCGAAGGGAACCGAACATTTTATCACGGATATCCATGACCAGTTTCAACACGTATTAAAGAACGGTTCCGGAGCGATCAAGAGAAAGATCGAGGACGAGTTCGGGAATGCCATCAGTCAGGCAGAAAAGAAATCGATCGCCACACTGATCTATTACCCGGAACAGAAGATGGAGCAGGTGATAAAGACCGAGGAGAACATGGAGGACTGGTACAGGGTCACATTGTACCGCCTGATAAGGATCTGCAAAGGAGCGTCTTCTAAGTACACCCGTTCCAAGGTGCGCAAGGCGCTTCCGAAAGATTTTGCCTATGTGATTGAGGAACTTCTGACCGGAAGACCGGATGTATCCGATCAGGAGGCATATTATAATGAAATCATCCATTCAGTGATCCGGACAGGCAGGGCAGCAGAACTTGTGGTGGCATTCTGTAACCTTATCCGCAGACTTGTAGTGGATCATCTGCATGTTGTCGGCGATATTTTTGACAGAGGACCGTATCCAAACCTTATTATGGATACGTTAATGTCACATCATTCCGTGGATATCCAGTGGGGAAACCATGATATCTCGTGGATGGGGGCAGCAGCGGGCAATCAGGCGCTGATCTGCAACGTGATCCGCATCTCCGCAAAATACGGCAATCTGAATCTGCTGGAGGATGGATATGGAATCAATCTGGTGCCGCTTGCGAGACTGGCAATGAACCGTTATGACAAAGATCCATGCAGCTGTTTTAAGCTGGATTACCGGGAAGAGGAATATGATGTCCGGGATGCAATGCTCGATGAGAAAATGCACAAGGCGATCGCCATCATGCAGTTTAAGCTGGAAGGACAGATGATCGTGGGACACCCGGAATTTGGAATGGAGAACCGTTTGCTGCTCGATAAGATAGACCCCGCAGCCGGTACAGTCCTGATCGAAGGGAAGAAATATCCGCTCCGGGATCTGAATTTTCCAACCATTGACTGGGAACATCCGTATGAACTTTCGGTGGATGAGGCAGATGTGGTGGAACGTCTGACTGCCGCATTTTTAAATTGTGAGAAATTACAGAGACAGGTGCGTTTTCTTTTTACCAAGGGAAGCCTGTATCATGTATACAATGGAAATCTTCTGTATCACGGCTGTGTGCCGCTGAATGAGGATGGCTCTTTTACCAAAGTCAATATTTACGGCACGGAATATGCCGGAAAAGCGTTGTACGATGTGTTAGAAAGCTACGCCAGAAAAGGTTATTACGCCATTGACCCGGAAGAGAAGAAAAAGGGATCAGACATTCTCTGGTTTATCTGGGAAAATAAAAATTCACCGGTGTTTGGCAAAGATAAGATGACAACGTTCGAGCGGTATTTTGTGGCAGAGAAAGCGACACATGTGGAACCGAAAAATCCGTATTACCGGCTGCTGGAAAAAGAAGAGGTCGTAAATGCGATCCTCGCAGAGTTCGGACTGTCCGGCCAGGAGGCGCATATTGTCAATGGACATATCCCGATCGAGGCAAAAAAGGGAGAGTCCCCGGTGAAGTGCGGGGGCAAGCTTCTCATCATAGATGGCGGCTTTTCCAAGGCTTATCAGCCAAAGACCGGAATTGCCGGGTACACATTGATTTACAATTCATATGGACTTGTGCTGGCGGCGCATGAGCCTTTTGAATCCGTGGAAAAGGCAGTTTCGGATGGAAATGATATTGTATCACATACGATTCTGGTGCAGCATGTTGTGAGACGGAAAACGGTTGCAGACACAGATAATGGAAAAGTGATGCGGGAAAATATCCGTGATCTTGAAAATTTACTTCAGGCATATCGTGAAGGAACGATTGTAGAAAATCCTTAAAAGTGTTATACTACATTTATCTTACCATAATTTACCAGAGCAACGTATGGTCTGGAATAATATGATACCAAAGAAGGGAGTTTCTTATGAAAAAGAAAGTAATACAGATTTTATCCATTGCATTGTGCATGGTGCTGCTGTCCGGAAGCACTGTCACGGCAAATGCAGCAAAGAAATCATCGAATACAGGTGCATATCAGGCAGTATTTGATGCAGAATATTATTATAATTCCAACCCGGATCTTCAGGCGGCGTTTGGATATGATGCACAGAAGTTGTTCAATCATTTTGTATCTTCCGGCATTTATGAGGGAAGATCAGGCTGCGCTAATTTCAATGTTGCAATTTACAGAGCCAATTACCCGGATCTTCAGGCAGCATTCGGCAATGACCTTGCATCCTACTGTGCCCATTATGCGGCAAACGGTGCAGCAGAGGGAAGAAATGCAACGACACTGATCTCGGCTGGAGAGGGAGCACAGGCAGCGATTGTCCGTGGTTCCTGCACAACAAAGTTTGATCCGAGAGCTTCCAGAGCAACCAACATTGCAGTGGCAGCTTCCAGAATCAACGGTGTAGTCATTCAGCCAGGGGAAGAGTTTTCCTTTAACAGAACGATCTTACCAAGAACGGCAGCAAACGGTTATGTGGAAGCGCCAATTTATGTGAGTGGTAAACATTCCACAGGAACAGGCGGAGGTATCTGTCAGGTATCTTCTACCATGTATTCTGCAATGTTAAACGGAGGAATCCCGGCGACTGAGCGTCACCCACATTCTCTCCCGGTTCCATATCTTCCAGAAGGCAGAGATGCGACAATTGCAGGTAATTATTACGACTTAAGATTTGTGAATATTTATAATACGCCATTGCAGATTTCAGCAGTAGCAGATTTAAGAACCGGTACAGTCAGTGTGACATTGATCCAGCAGTAATTTTTAAGAAAAATAAGAACAGCAAAATACGAAACTTAAGTATATTAGGTTTCGTATTCTGTTTTCACGGAAAAGGGGGATTACGATGAACGGAAAAAAAGTTATGTTAACAATCCAGGGGGAGAAAAAAGAGTATCCGGCAGGAACAAGTTTTTTGCGCATTGCGCAGGATTACAGCGATGCGTATCAGGATGATATTGTTCTGGTATTGTACAATAGGAGACTGCGGGAATTAAATAAGTGTGCAGATGGAGACGGAACCGTAGAATTTCTCACAACCGCAGACAAGACAGGGAAAAAGGCGTACCGCAGAAGCGTGACACTTTTAATGCAGAAGGCAGTCTATAATCTCTGGGGAAAAGGGAATATATCGGTGCGTGTAAAATACTCCATCGGACAGGGAAATTACTGTGAACTTGTGAAGTGGGAGAATGATACAGAGGAAGTTGTGAAAGTATCTGGGACAGAAATCAATAAATTAAAGAATGAGATGTATCAGATGGTAGTTTCCGATATTGAGATCCACAAGGAGAGTATCAATACGGATGACGCCGTGACACTGTTTCATGACCTTGGAATGACAGACAAGGAAAAACTGTTCCGTTACCGGAGAAGTTCCAGAGTCAATATTTATGAACTCGATCATTACATGGATTATTTTTACGGATTTATGGTGCCATCGACCGGATATCTGCGCTATTATGATGTGATCCCTTATGCGGATGGATTTATGCTTCAGTTCCCGGATAAAAATACGAGAGAGGTCGCACCGTTTGTTCCGGCAGAAAAACTGTTCCACACGTTAAAGACATCCAGAGACTGGGGAAAAATGCTTGAGATCGATACGATCGGAGCCTTAAATGATGCGATCGCAGCCGGAAAAACACAGCAGATGATACTGACGCAGGAAGCCCTGTTTGAGGAGCGTATCGGAAGGCTTGCCGAGGAGATTATTTCAGCAAAAGACCGGAAATTCATTATGATCGCAGGACCATCCTCCTCAGGAAAAACGACTTTTTCACACAGGCTGTCCATTCAGCTGGCTGCAAAAGGACTGAATCCGCATCCATTTCCACTGGATGATTATTATAAGAACCGGGATATCTGTCCAAGGGATGAGAACGGCGAACTGGATCTTGAATGTCTGGATGCGCTGGATGTGGAATTATTCAACCATGATATGAATGAACTGCTGGCAGGAAAAACAGTCAATCTTCCTATTTTTAATTTCAAGACGGGAAGAAGGGAATATAAAGATAAGCTTATGACACTGGGAAAGGATGATGTGTTAGTCATCGAGGGAATCCATGGCCTGAACGATAAGTTGTCCTATTCCCTGCCGATCGAGAGCAAGTTTAAGATTTATATCAGTGCGCTGACGCAGTTGAATATTGATGAACATAACTGTCTGCCGACGACTGACGGAAGACTGATCCGACGGATCGTCCGCGATGCACGGACACGCGGAACCTCTGCAAAAGAGACCATCGCCATGTGGGATTCCGTGCGCAGAGGAGAAGAAAAGTATATTTTCCCATTTCAGGAAGGTGCAGATGTGATGTTTAACTCCGCGCTCATCTACGAACTGGCGGTTCTTAAAATGTATGCGGAACCATTGCTTTTTGCCATTGACAAAGACTGCCAGGAATATTTAGAGGCAAAGCGTCTGCTGAAATTCCTGGACTATTTCCTTCCAATGCCGAGCGATGGGATCAACCAGAATTCCATTCTGCGTGAATTTATCGGCGGAAGTTGTTTCAATGTATAAATACAATTGAAAAAATTTTCTTGCGAAAAAATTTTCTTGCGAAAAAAAATTTCTTGCGAAAATTAAAGGAATAGTGTATATTAAGGAGCGTCGCAAAGTTTTTGCGGCGTTCTTTCAGTTTTTAAAATAAGTAGGACAAATGATCGCGGCTGCAAGTGTCGAAAGACCGCAGGTGAGGAAAGTCCGGGCTTCACAGGGCAGGATGCCGGATAACGTCCGGTGG
>ERZ773111.1317-NODE-1317-length-11985-cov-2.594719_pt1 | contig 11985 bp, 6 predicted proteins | sample MGYA00580567_ERZ773111 | MGnify/ENA primary metagenome ERZ773111 (study PRJEB29015, sample SAMEA2737875) | human gut metagenome | biome: human gut; feature: human-associated habitat; material: faeces | place: China | collected 2012 ...
CTCGGTAAACCAGCCGTAATCGAACTGAACCGGTCCCTGAAGATATACATTCTTACCCTTATTCGGAATCAGCTCTGCCAGGATCTTCTCGCGTTTCTCATCTGTCTCAAAGCAGTCATTATACTCTTTACTCAACCGATGCGCATTCTGTCTTAATCGTATTAATTCATCATCAGATGGATCATAAACGGATCCTGCTATCATTTTTTCTCTTTCTGTCATTTTAATATGCCTCCGTATAAAAACATCGGAAACTTCTTATTCTATCTCAGCCCGTACCTCTTTTGTGATCGTTTCACCGCCATTCTGATACCAGTTCTCGACAAAACGGTCAAATTCATCGAGTGAACTCTCACCAGTTACAATCTTCAGATAGGTGTCACTTTCCAGATTCTCGAGGCTCCACCAGTCTGTAACCATCGTTTCCGTTTCTCCAAAATATAACGACTCTACTTTGTTCGTCCTTCCATCGTTTAAGATCTTACAGGCTGTGATACGGGAAGTATACGCCGCCCAATCTTCCGCACTGGCATTCTCCGCATCCTTCAGATAGGATTCGCATGCCTCATAATAGGAATATTCCAGTACGTTCAGTTCATCTGCGGATTTGTCCCCCGCAAATACATGATTCAATTCTCCATAGCAGATCTGCAAAGCATTGTTGTAATCTACATTAATCGCAAACGGTCTGGCGGTAGGGTCTACATTTTCTTTATAATAATCGACAATCTCCTGATTGTCTCTGTCATTATACCGCAAATAGTCAAATAATACACTAACAATCTTACATGCAATCTCCGGATATTCATAACCCTTACGCACTACAATATACTTACCGGAAGGATTCTGTGTATGATAACTGGTAAGTCCGGATTCCTCTGTTGCGATCAGATAAGGCTGCCACTCGGCATCTTTATTCTGTTCCACTGCCTGCATCAGTGGATTATTCGGTGCCCACCAGGGACCAAAGAAAGAACCGCATTGACCATCCACGATCAGCTCGATCAGGTTACTGCTCGTCCGCATCAGAAAATCCTGATCCAGAATTCCCTCTTTATACAACTCATGGATATGGGCAAGTGCCTCTTTCGCCTCCGGCTGAACCGAACCATAGACAACATTGCCGTCCTCATCATAAATCCACTGTTTCGGAAATGCACCATATGCAGCAAATATAATATCTAATGTGTATTCGCTGCTATAACCACAACCGCCGCAGAGACTGGTATCACATACAAGCCCTACGGTATTTCCTGCCCCATTATGTCCGGGATCTTTTTCTTTAAATTGTCTTATGATCTCTTCTACATCCGAGAGTGTTCTCGGTGCGGACAGCCCAAGTGCATCCATCCAATCCTTACGAAGCCAGATCAGATTCGGTCCGTCTGAGATATTCGTTTCCGGTATCGCCATGATCTTCCCGCCAAAGGTTACAACATTAAGGATATCCCGACCATAGCTTCCATATATATTCTTGATCGTATCGCTCATACAGTTATTATAGCTGTCTGTCAGATCTGCGATCATATCATTATCCACCAGATACTGAAGCTCATCCAGATCCTCCACGATCATCACATCCGGAAGATCATTCTGTGCGATCACCATGGTCACACTATCGGTATATTGCTCATCCATAGCCTCAAACACATCCTGGTTTTGAACATTTAGCCTTTCATTCAACAGCCTTGTATAAGCATTATTTTCATACGTCTCGCCATCCGGTAGATTGGAATTATTTGCTCCGGACAGCTTACCCAGTGTGTAGGTAAGCTGTTCCGGATATTTTCCGTAAGGTGTCGTGCGGGCTGTATATAACGCAGCTTCATATTCTTCTTTTGTCTCTGCATTCTCCCGGGTGGAGGGGGTAGCCCCGGAATCACCGCATCCACATAAGATCAATAAATTTATAATCAGCACACATGAAATAATCTTTTTTAAATACGAACCTGTAATCATATACATTCCTCTGTTTCAACCAAACTATAAGCAAATAATCATATGATCCCTTAACCTTTTACACCACCGGAGAAGCTCTCACGATAACACTTCTGCATAAACATGAACAGAATGATGATCGGAATTGAGATCAGCACCGCACCGGCTGCGAAGGAATTGAACCACGGATACACATATTCTTTCTCTAACATATTCCAAAGTCCGATAGATACAGTATAGTAATCCTTATTTGCACGGCAGATAACCTTTGCAAATACGAAATCAATCCAAGGAGCAAGGAAGGAATTCAGAACCGTATATACAATGATCGGACGGCTTAACGGAATAATGATCTTAGTAAACGACTGCCATCTGGTTGCTCCGTCCAGATAAGCTGCTTCCTCGATTGACTTCGGAATCGTATCAAAGAAGCCTTTTGCAATATAGAACTGTAAGCCTGCACCACCGGAATAAACCAGGATAAGTGCAACACGGATCAATGATCCTTCTGACAGTCCGATCGCCTTTAATATATAATAAACTGCGATCATAGCCATGAATCCCGGGAACATACCAAGGATCAATGCTACATTCATAAATGGGCGTCTCAGTCGGAAACGCATTCTCGACATACAGTATGACATCGCCAATACAAATACTGTAGATATTATACAGGAGAAGATCGCAATAATCAAAGTATTCATGAACATCTTCGGAAAATTCAGGATACCGGTATCTGTAAATAACTTTGTGTAATTGCCAAGAGTATACGGCTTTGGCAGCAATGTAGACACATACTGTCCTTTTACTCCGCGGAAGCTGATCAGAACGATCCACAGAATCGGGATCACCCAGATCACGGAAAGAATTACCAGTATAATATGAACAACGATATCCGATGGTGTAAGCTTCTGTTTTCCATTTATTTTCTTACCTGTTTTAGTCATTACTGGAATCCCTCCTCGTCTTTATAAGATGTTGTATTATGATAGGTGATCAGAGATACGATCGCAAGAACGATAAATGTCATGATACCGATAACCGCACCCAGATTATAATACTGATTATCAACTGTCAGCTTATAGAGCCAGGTAACCAGAAGATCGGTCTTTCCTGCTGTCTTTCCAACCGGAATCGGTGCTCCGTTTGACAGAAGATAGATTACATTAAAGTTATTAATATTACCTGCAAAGGTCGTGATCAGATATGGAGCTGTTACAAATAACATATATGGAAGTGTGATCTTAAAGAAGATCTTCACCGGTCCGGCTCCATCTACTTTTGCGGCCTCATAGATATCTTCCGGTATACTTTGTAAGATACCGGTCACCTGCATAATGGTAAACGGAATACCGATCCAGATATTGATCACGATAACCATGATACGGGCAATGGTTGCGTTGCTCCAGAACGGAATTGCATTGTCAATGATATGATGATTCAGTAATAAGGTATTTACGATACCATTCTGACTGAAGATCGTACGCATCAAAAGCAGGGATACAAACTGTGGAACGGCTGCGGATAACATGAAGATCGACCTCCACACACCCTTACATCTTGTTCCCTTTCGATTGATGACCATTGCAAGGATCATACCGAAGATATAGTTGGTAAATGTCGCAGCAACCGCCCATACCAGTGTCCATCCAAGAACAGACCAGAATGTACTACCGACTGCGTCATTAAAATTCAAAATCTTGGCAAAGTTTTTCAGTCCTACCCAGTTAAACAATACCGTATGTGAATCCAGCTTACTGTAATTTGTAAATGCCATACAGATCATGAATACGAGCGGCAGGATCGTAAAGACAACAATCCCGAGTACCGGAAGTGGAAGCAGAAACATATGAAGGTTTTTATCAAATAAACTCTTAATATCATCTGTGAATCCCGGAACTTTCTTCCCTGCATCATGCAGGCACTGTGCACGATATGCACTCTCGACACTGACTACCCAGAGGCATACAAATGCAAATATGATAAATACCGTGGCTACTCCATATAATAACATCAAAAGGGAATTATCACCCTGTGTATATTCAAATATGCCTTTTGCATCATTCCACACCTTCTCCTGTTCTGCTCCTCCCAGATGGAAGAAATCGGTCAGAAGGGATGCACCGTTTTTTATCATGAAATAAATAAATATGCTTTCAAGTACCAGAAATGATAAACCTTTTACAAACTGTTTTCTGACAATGTTTCCGAATCCCATGATCAGGAACGATAATCTGGTGATCCAATCACCATTTCTCATGGCCTTGAAAACAGTATATTGATAATCACTTCGTCTTATTTTTTTCTTTTTGCTTACTGTCGCTTCAGCCATCCTGACACCTCCGTCTCAAAGTAAATGTTGCGTTTTTACGTCTCTTTCATAAAATAAAGTGTTCCACCACCCCTGTGGAAATGGAACACTCTATCTTATGATCTGTTTATTTTTACTCTGCTACATCTGTGTTCAATGATGTATTGAATGCTTCTGTCTGCTCAGCAGCATTATCATGTGTAACTTCACCGTTTAAGAGTGCCTTACCAAAATTCTCTGCCGGTGTCCAGAAGTTACTCATCTTAGGTACAAATGGCTGGATCATAGATGTCTTGTTGAAGGTATCGTTCTGAGCTGTTACTAATGCATCATTCTTTACCGTATCACTCTCTAAAAGATTTGTGTTACAAGGAACAATGCTTCTTGCTTCATAATGTGACTGCTGTGATTCTTCGTTACCAAGGTACAGGGCAAGTGCTACTGCTACCTGTGGATATTCACAGTTTGGATTTACACCGATTGCCTTTGAACCGGCAAATGAAAGTAACTGCTTGTCAGATCCGCCGATCTTGGCTGTAGGCATAGCTGCGATTCCAAGATCATCACCAAGTGCATCATGTAATGCCTTATAATCCCATGAACCGGAAAACATAGCTGCGATAGATCCATCTGTCATACCGGAAATACCGACACCGGATTCATCATTTACAAAATTCTTATTTGCTACAAGATCTACAAGGTAATCTGTAACAGCCTTTCCATTATCTCCGCCAAAGTTGATTCCTGCGTCATTATCTGTACCATCACCGAATAATGTACATCCGTTTGCAAGATAAAATGCTGCATCATACCAGCTGTTTGTAAGAGGAAAAGCAACTTTTCCTTTTTCAAGCATTGTATCAAGGCTCTTTACATCGCTGTCTGAATATACTTTCTTGTTATAGTATAAAAACCATGTATTTGTTGTAAACGGAACACCATAGATTCCGCCATCTACTGTGATAGAATCCACAACTGCCTGTGAGTTTGTTGACTTTACATAGTCTGCTGTGCTTCCGCCTAACTCCGAGATTGCATTTGCATCGATCAGTGTCTGTAACTGGTCGTTTGCGAACATATATACATCTGCTGATGCGGATACATCCTGTGTTACGGTCTTTCCTGCATCTGCCTCGCTGCATGTACCATATTCAAATGAAAGATCCCAATTTGGATGTTCCTTATTAAATGCTTCACATCTTCCCTGAAGCCATTCACCATAATCCGGTGACTGATCCTCAGCAGGTCCCCATACTGTAATTGTTGCTTTAATGTTTTCTTCTTCTGCAGATGCATCAGTACTCTCTCCTGATGTTGCCTCTGCATTTGATGCTGTTGTGGAATCCTTAGATGTATCATCCTTCTTATCTCCACATCCTGCGAGTAATGACATGCACATAGCTCCTGCCAGTGCAATCGCTGCATACTTTCTAAACTTCATAACCGTTCCTCCTTTAAATAAATCATGTTTTTTTGTTTTTTAATACTTTTGCAGTACCTTTACCTTATGACATTATTATAAAAAGGAACCGTTTCACCGTATATATCAATAATTTCAGAAACATGTTGGTTTTTTATGAATGTTTGATTTCTGCATGCAGTTCTTTTGGAAAATGGATCGTGACAGTCGTTCCCCTGCCAACTTCACTGTCGATACAAACCGCATATTCCGCGCCATAATACAGTTTGATACGTTCATTGACATTTCGCACACCATAGCCCTTCGAATCGGCAGTCAGTATCAGCTCCGCCTGTTCTTGGGTCATACCGACACCATTATCGGATACCGCAAACCGGATATCTTTATCGTCCTCTTTTCCACTGATGCAGATCTCTCCTCTGCCATCCTGTTTCAGATCTATGCCATGATGGATCGCATTCTCGAGGATCGGCTGTAAGATCAGGTTCAGTGTTTCATATTTTAAAATGGAATCATCGATATCATAGATAACATCGAAACTGTCATCGTGCATCGTAAGCTGGATATCCAGATATGCTTTGATGTTCGCGATCTCATCCCGGACAAGCAGGATATTCTTTCCCTTATTTAACGCTGTCCGGTAAAAGGTGGACAACGACAACGTGATACGACTGATATCCTCCTGGTCTGCCTCTAATGCTTTCCAGTTAATGATAGACAGGGAATTATACAGGAAATGCGGATTGATCTGCGCCTGCAACGCCCGCATCTCATATTCCTTTTCTTTGATCTTGCTTCGGTATACTTCATTGATCGTTGCATCCAGACGCTTCGTCATACTGTTATAACCATTGATCAGATCACCGATCTCATCCGTACTGTCATTCTCAATCTCCATACCAAGATTCCCGGTTTCCAGATTACGCATTTTCTTCTGAAGCTTACTGATACGTTTCGTTATGAACTCGGAAATTATACGGATACATGCGACTGCTGCGATCAGACTGACCAGGATTGCTGCTGCAGCAATTATTAAGATTGGCTGAATCGAAGAAATGATCAGTCGATCCGGCTTATAGATCCAGATCTTCCAGCCGGATGCCTTCGACTCCCGCTTAATAAACTGATAACCGGAATCCTTCTGCCCTACTGTTGCAAAGAACTGTTCCTCTGATAATTCATACGGCTGTTTTTCTTCTGTAAATACACTCTTTTTAAAGATGCAGTTACCTTCTGCATCCTCTATCACAACGCCATAATTATCAAATACCGTTTCGTTATTAAACGGCTGGAATACGCTGTCATAATCCACCCCTACATAGAGCAGACCCTTCGCCTTTTTCTGCTCCAGCATGGCCATGCGGTTTAACGAATACGCAGTCTTATCCTTCGCATTCACGATCCAGTGGATCTGGTTATCGTCAACTATTCCATAGTTCGTCTCTTCATTTTCAATCGTGGTAATGGGGGCGATCGTACTGCCGTGCTTCACCTGACAGGCATCCGTGTAGATCGTTACCTGCTTTACATCATCATGAAAATACATAATAGAAGAAAGCAGGGGATCTATAACACTTGCCACCTGCTCATAATTCTGATATGTACTCTGATCTGAGCTTAAGATCTTCGCGATCGACTGATTATAGGATATATAATTAGAAAGATTGTTATAAATCTCTAACTCATTATCAAGCGCATCTGTCGTCTGTGTCAGATACGATTCCAGGATCATTGTCTCACGATCCCACAGGATCTTCTTCATCTCATGGTAGGTGATCGTTAGCGTGATCATGATCGGCAGAAACCCGGCAAGTATATAAATAACCAACAGCTTGCCGGATAATCGCAGATTCTGGAACCCTCTTTTTACCCTTTTATCTATCCGTTCTTTATGCATCCGCCTGTCCTCCGCTCTCTCTGAATTTCTGCGGGCTCACGCCAAAGAACTCACGGAAGCTGGAACAGAAGTAAGACACATTCGGATATCCGCATGCCACACTGATATCTACGATCTTCGTCATGCTGTTCTCTAACATATCCTTTGCCTGTTCCATCCGGTATGCCTTGATGAATTTGCTTAGATTCTGTCCGGTCTCCTTCTTAAATACCGTACTTAGATAGCTCGGTGCAAGATGTACCATATCCGCCAGCATATCGATTCCAAGCTCGCTTCCATAGTTCCGGTAAATATACTGCTTCACCAATTCTACTTCCCGATGAGCTGTCTGTGTTTTTCCTGCAAAACAGTTTTCCAGTCTCCGGATCGCTTCTTCGACAAGATCCGTCAACACCTGAAAATCTGTCGCCATATATAATTTCTCAATGTCTTTATTTAACTCTGCTTCGTCAGTCTCATCGATGCTTCCGTAGATATCCTTCATCAGATTCGAGAACAGGAACTTGATATAGATTTGGGAGTACTCTGTCTTATGTCTGTACTTCTCACAGAATCTCTGGAAATGCTCCCGGAGTGCTTCCACATCCTTCATCTTGATATCCTGTTTCATCTGCTTCATAAAGGTATCATCATCGAACTGGATAATACCCGGAGTCTCGCCCTCCATGTTCGGATAAAATACATGGATCTCCGGATGGTAGAATTTGTTCTCCATCAGCACTTCGAGCTCTTCCATCTTATCTGCCACTTCGGACAGATCACCGATATCAGAGGATATCGCTATGTAACAGTCAGCATCATAATCGGCTTTGATGATCTTTACGATCTCATTTGCCTTACGGAGAATATTCATCTCATCCCCTAAGAATAAGATCTCCTGCTGCTGGTTCAGGTTCAGATATTGCAGGATTCCAATTGACTTTAAGTTCTCGTTCTCTTTGAAATCCACTCCACGTCTGCCGAAGAAATCATGATTGAATTCCATCAAAAGCATATTCTTGAATTTACCCAGATCAAGCGATAATCCGCTGTATTCCTGTCTGAGCTTCGTAACATCCGTTCCGTTCAACAGCATATAGAGCGCATGCTCATATAAGAATTCCATGCTCTTGTTCTTCAGCTCGTCCGAAGCCTTTGCCTCTTCCAGTTCATTTACAACCTTATTCAGAGTATTCTTGAATTCATTTGGATCGACCGGTTTTAAGATATAATCAACAACCCCCAGCCGGATCGCTTTCTTTGCATAGTCGAATTCATTGCATCCGCTGAATATGACTGTGCGCAGCTTTTTCTTTTCCTTCACAACATGGTCGATCAGTTGGATTCCATCCATGAAAGGCATCTTTACATCTGTAAGCAGGATATCAAAATCTTCTTTCTCCAGCTTCTCCAGTGCATCCACACCATTTACCGCCTCTGCAATCTCAAATTCCAGATTCAGTTTTTTTAAAAGAAACCGAATACCGTTTCTTTCTATCTTCTCATCATCTACGATCAATATCTTGTACATATCTATCAACGCCTTTCTATGGTGGAAATATATATCTTATTTTAACACATTTTACAGCTTCCAGATATCTTTATTATATTCTGCAATCGTACGATCGGAGGAGAAGAAGCCTGCCTTGCTGATATTTACCAGAGTCTTCTCAGCCCAGCCCATACGGTCTTCATAATCGGCAAGCACCTGTTCCTTTGTCTGAATGTAATCACAGACATCAAGAAGCGTCATAAACCAGTCTTTTACGATCAGCTCGTTATGAAGTCTGGCAAGTGATTCCTTCTGACCGATCGCAAGCAGCTCATCACTCACAATAAAGTCTACCAGCTTCTTGATCTCCGGCTTCTCATAATACTCTCTTGCCACATAGTCTGCCTTTGCATAGTGCTCGATCACTTCTTCACTGGATTCACCAAAGAAATAAATATTATCCTCGCCCACCAGTTCTCCGATCTCTACATTTGCACCGTCACGGGTTCCAAGAGTAACCGCACCATTTAGCATGAACTTCATATTTCCTGTTCCGGATGCTTCCTTGGATGCAAGGGAAATCTGCTCGGAGATATCACATGCAGGAATCATCTTCTCAGCCATGGTTACGTTGTAGTTTTCTACCATAAATACCTTTAAGTATGGACTTACTTCCGGATCATTGTTGATGATCTGCTGTAAGCAGAGAATCAGATGAATGATATCCTTTGCGATAATGTAAGCCGGTGCTGCCTTTGCTCCGAAGAATACGGTGATCGGAGTTGCAGGCTTCTTGCCTTCCTTAATCTCGAAATACTTGTGGATGACATAGAGAGCATTCATCTGCTGTCTCTTGTACTCATGCAGTCTCTTTACCTGAATATCATAGATGGAATTCTCATCAATCTCAAATCCCTGTTTCATCTTCAGATAATTCTTCAGATCTGCTTTCTTGCCAGCCTTTACTGCAAGGAGACGATCCAGTACCGCATCATCATTGACGAAATTGCCAAGTTTCTCTAACTCGTTGGCATCCTTCTTCCAGCCCTCACCGATCAAGTCTGTGATCATTGCGGAAAGCTCTGGATTGCAGGACATGAGCCAGCGACGGAAGGTAATACCGTTGGTCTTATTGTTGAACTTCTCCGGATAAAGCTTGTAGAAGTTATTTAACTCACTATTCTTTAAGATTTCTGTGTGCAGGTATGCAACACCGTTGACACTGTATCCATAATGGATATCCATGTGTGCCATGTGTACCAGTCCGTCCTTGATGATGTAGGTGCTCTCATCGGAAACTTTTGCACGTACACGGTTGTCCAGCTCGCGGATAATTGGCATAAGCTGTGGAACTGCCTTATCCAGGAAACCGATTGGCCATTTCTCAAGTGCCTCTGCAAGAATCGTATGGTTGGTGTATGCACATACCTTAGATACGATGGAAACTGCCTCATCCATCAGGATGCCTCTCTCCTGTAACAGACGGATCAGCTCCGGAATTACCATGGATGGATGGGTATCATTGATCTGAACGGTTGCATAATCTGCCAGGTCATGTAAGTTTGATCCCTTCTCTACTGCCTCGTCAAGAATCAGTCTTGCAGCATTGCTTACCATAAAATACTGCTGGTAAACACGAAGAAGACGTCCCTTGTCATCAGAATCATCCGGATATAAGAACAGTGTCAGGTTCTTTGCAATGTCATCTTTGTTGAAATCGATCGTATCTCCGACAATGCTCTCATCAACAGTCTCGATATCGAACAGACGCAGCTTTGTAGTACGGTTGTTATAACCAACGACATCAATGTTATATAATCTGGACTGTACGGTAAATCCACCGAACTGTACCGGATAAGTGACATCTGTCTTTGTCAGCCAGCTATCTGGTGTAATCCATGGGTTTGGAGTCTCTTTCTGTAAATTGTGGTCAAATACCTGTTTGAACAATCCGTAGTGATAATTTAATCCAACACCATCACCGTTTAATCCAAGTGTTGCAATAGAATCTACGAAGCAGGCTGCCAGACGTCCAAGCCCACCATTTCCGAGTGAAGGCTCAAGCTCGATTTCCTCGATCTCTCCGATGTTCTTTCCAGATGCCTCAAGTTCGGACTTCACGCTGTCATAAATACCAAGGTTGATCAGGTTGTTGGATAAAAGCTTTCCGATTAAGAACTCTGCTGAAATGTAGTACAGCTTCTTCTTTCCCTCATTGCTGACCTTGTCCTCTGCCATCTGCTTGGTCATATCAAGGAGTGCATAGTAAATTTCCTCGTTTGAGCACTTCTCGATGGTCTTGTTATATTTCATAGATACTGCTTTTGCTAAAGTCATGTGTTTTCCCTCCCACAAGATTTCGTGTTGTTTTGATGTACTTAGTATATGATTTTTTCCTGCTGATTTCTTGTCGTATTCAAGCAAAAACTGATACTATTCTATCATTTTTCATATTCAAATAACCCCCAGCTGTTAAATTTCACCAATTTCGTGCCACCTGTCTTGGTACATTTCCACAGTGCCTGCATATCCTGTGTTTTCGCCTGTTTCATGCGTTTTCTGTCGTTTTTGTCCTTTACAGTCATAGGACAATTCTGCTAAAATAAAGATATGAATATACTTGAATATGAAAATTATCACGAAACCATCACACATGGGGATATCATCTTCCCTTATAATACATATCTATGCTCGATCCCACTGGATTTTCCGCGTGTACCGCTGCACTGGCACGATGAACTGGAACTGATCTACATCAAAAAGGGGATGGGACGCATTACGGTAGATTTCCGGGAATACAAAGTAAAAGGTCCGACTCTGGTTCTTATTCTTCCGGGACAGCTCCACTCCATTGACCAGCTGGAAGATGCCTTCATGGAATATGAAAATATCATCTTTAATCCGAGTATGCTGATTCCACGGCAGAACGATGTGACTGCCACCGATTT
>ERZ773111.1329-NODE-1329-length-11921-cov-708.727541_pt1 | contig 11921 bp, 18 predicted proteins | sample MGYA00580567_ERZ773111 | MGnify/ENA primary metagenome ERZ773111 (study PRJEB29015, sample SAMEA2737875) | human gut metagenome | biome: human gut; feature: human-associated habitat; material: faeces | place: China | collected 2012 ...
ATATTTTGAATGATTATAATTTTATGTCATAGCAAGATGCTGATTCTAGGTATGCACTTGCTGCTACCGCGGATTCCTTGAGTGTAGGCCTGTCTAAAAAATAGAATAAAATCACAGTCAATGAAGTTGATATTACAGATATAGAAACAGCAGATATCACAAAACTTAGAACTATTGTAACCAATCTTATAAATGCACTTAGTGCAAGTGATCTAATTAGAGAAACGGAAACTCTTGAATAAAGCTAGGTCTTAATGAAAGCATGACGGGGTTCACTACCCCGCCTAGCACAACAGATTCTACCACGCATCTTTTAAATGCGTACAATGGTAGGACTTTTATCACCCCTAGATGGAAGATACTAGGGCTCGCGTAGTAATACGCTTTTTAGATTAACGGGACTAGGATTATTCCAGTCCTAGTTCCATATTGTTTTACTATAAAACTTGTTAATTATGGATACGATCGATAAAGTTTATTGTACAGGACCACGACAATAACGACGCTTTAGTAGCCGCTTTGGCTTCTAAGAATAACTGTGATCCAATGGCTATGGCAGCCATGATGAACTAGAATGATTACATGAACAACCCATTTGCTTACCTTATCTGGATGATCTTCGCTATGCGTATGTGGAACAACCAGGATGGTAACCAGGGCAATGCAATCCAGAGTCAGCTCGACGCAATGCGTTCACAGATCGCTGATAATCAGAATAGCTCATTGGTAATGGATGCCATAAGAGGCAACGCTAATGCAATTACTCAGTTAGCCTCTAACCTGAACTGCGACTTCAACGCACTGAATAATGCTATTTGCTGCGTTAAATCCGGTATTCAGGAAGTAGCAGGTAATGTAAACTTCTCTGCAGAACGCGTTATCAACGCTATTAATCTCGGAGACGCTAACCTTACATCTGCATTGCAGAACTGCTGCTGCCAGACACAATAGAACATTATCAAGATGGGCTACGAGAATCAACTTGGGCAGAAGGACATCGTTAACCAGATGCAGACAGGTTTCAGCTACACAAACGCAGGTTTGGAGAGAGCTGCAAGTAACCTTGGTTTCCAGATGAGTTAGATGGCTTGCGATCTTAAGACGAACGCAAATGTCAATACTCAGCGAATAGTAGATGTTTTGAACAATCATTGGCAGTCAGATTTACAGTAGAGATACAATGACGCTCGCCTTGAATTGTCACAGCAGAAGTAGAATGCTACTTTGATTGCTGCGCTTAAGACAACTGCTGCAGCTTAATAAGTTTAATTTATGTGAGGGCTCCTTCGGGAACCTTTACATATAAAAATAAGGCTTATGGCATTTAAAGATGTAAAACAAAACTATTCAGTATATATACTGAATAAACAGGATATAACTATTACCGATGGCAAGGTTATATCAGTTGGATTTCCACACTTAGACTTAAGTACAAAACCCGCGATGGGTTAGTCACAAATGGTTGTAGATGTAACTATAGAAGCTAACTCAAAGACGGCAACATATTCAATCCCAGAGAACTTATCTGTTACATATGCAGGAGATGTAGTATTATCTACAGATAAGCAAGGCCTTATGGCTGAAGTAGAGCAGATGAAGAATACTGCTGAAAAGATACTTGAGTCAGTTCCAAAATAGAAGGAAGTAGTAGATAAGACGACTGTATTGTTGTCTGAGCTTAATCCTGTCTACAAGGAGAAAAAGGAGACTGAATAGAGATTCTCGAAGATAGAGGAGTCTATAAGCAGAATGGAATCAACTGTTAATAACTTTATTAATTCTTTCAACAATGCAAAAGGTAATAGTAATACGGCACAGTGACGAAGATAACCAGAATTCTAAATACGTTGCAAATCTTTAGAAGAATAAAGATGGCAGCTATTCTGCTAGTGTTGGAGTTGTAAAGGAAGATGGGTACAATGAATATATTAGTAAACATGGACCACATTTCACGAAGTCTTTACAGGAATACGCTAGTAAATAGATGGTTAATTCAAATAATTAGGAACATACATGGACTTCTGAGTAGGTTCAAAATGTATGTAATGTACTTAATCTTAAAATTCCAGACACTTCTACAATAGAAGATGTAACATATACAGCAAACATGGCTTATGCTGATTTTTATCCAGAATTGCTTAATGAACACCAGTGTATAAAATATGCAGCAGCTGTAGCTAATGATAAAGATGGCTATACAGGAATTTAGTTTTGCAGATGGATGGCAGATGTTGCTGGAAAGAAGGAACATATAGATTGGGATAAATTCAAATAATCTTTAACTGTGGCGTTTTAGACGTGGTCTTCGATGACACCACAGTACAATAATTGTTAACAATTTAAACGAATTAATATGATTAATTTTTGCGTAGAACCAAAAAAGCCTTGTCGCAAAAATCCAATCGGAGAATTAGATTTTAAAATAGACAAGTGTTATTCGTCAATATATTCTAGATTGTGCTGCCATGAAAATGATTCGGTCTCACATATATCTTAGGAAGAAAGAGATGAATGGAATGGAAAGGCTAGCAATTCTGCTTTACTAGATCTTTAGAATCAGTTAAATGAAGTAGCTGGAGACGGAGATAACTCTATAAAGAAAGAGATATTGATAGAAGTGTCTAGGCAGATAGCAGGTGCTATTACTGATTTAAATATTGAAGATTATGCTAAAAAGAAATATGTTGATGACGCTATTAGTAATATCGACTTTGATTAGTATATTACAAATACCAAAGCTGATTCTACGTATTTAAAAAAGGTTGACTATATAAAATTAGACCCAACAAGCTATTATACTAAAGCTGAGGTATAGAAGATAATTGAAGACTCTACCATAGGAAAAGATTATCCTATATAGAGCTTTACAGTAGAAGACAACAAGCTTCTTCTCACATAGAAGAATGGCGGCTAGTTTAAGGTTAACCTATCTGGAATAGGATCTGGTGTTGGAGTAGACACTGATTATGTATAGGAGTAGCTTTCAAATTATATTAAAAAGAACACATTATCAAAATTGATAATAAACGATAAGGCGTACTCTATTGAAAGTGGGCGCGATATAAAAATCTCTACTAGCGGTGCTGGTTCAAGCATAGATTACACTAAATTTGGATACAATAAATCTTATTTCAAAAAACACCCAAGTAATTCTGTAGCACCAAGTAAACCTAGTGCAAATAGACCACCTGAAGATGGCTCTGGGTGGATTGATGATGCCCCAAATTAGGAAGCTGGATATTACATATGGATGACACAGGTATTCATAAACGGTAACGGATAGTATGGAGAATACACAAATCCAATATGTTTAACCGGAACTGCTGGAGAAAGCGCTGTATCATACGATATTAAAACGTCTACTAGTACTATTAATTACCAAGATGGAACAATGTATCCAAAGACTATTAGCGTATATGTTGTAAAAAGCAATGGTTCACAGATTACAAATATTACACCATCAAATAGTTCTGGTTGGTTGTTCTCGTATAGTGTTGATGGCGGAGATGCGTGGACCGCAATATCATCTGATTAGATTCAAACTGAGGGTGATAACGGAATGTTGTTTAGAGCAACAAACGGAACAATGATACTAAGTGAATATGTTCCAATTGTTAGGTCTGGTATAAATGGATCAACTTATTCGTTACAGCTTTCAAACATATCGTTATCATACGTTCCAGCAGATTAGAATTACAACTTACAGATGAGCTGTAATGTTAATCTGTATAAAAACGAAAACGTTGTAGATAGTACTGATGCAAATCTATACAATCTATATATGTAGCTAAACTCAAACGACAGAACAACTTTACAGTATAGTACAGACCATTGGGGTGCTACAGTAAATGCAACAGTGCAGTCTAAGTCTAGCACCATTACTATATACGCATATAATACAAACGGCGCTTATCTTACATCCATGACTATTCCAGTATCAGCTTCTGGAGACGCGTCTACCGGACAAACGTTCAAAGGTTCTCCTTTAAGAATTAAAGGCGAATGGTAGAGCGGCACAAAGTACTATGATGGAAAGAGAGACGCAGAAAGCGGTATATTCTATCAAGACGTTGTACTTTATAAAAATATATATTACGCTTGCATAAATACAGATTCCGGAGAATCTGACAATTGGAACACACCGCCAACCACTGCTACATATTGGTCAGCATTTTCATTATCCCCTAATGTTGTAGCTGATCTTGTTGTTGCCAATAAGGCGTTTATAAAAGAGCTTTCATCTAATGAGCTTGTTATTTTTGACGATTAGAAGATTGTCGCTGGTATTACATCTAGTAAAGCCGTAGATGACTCGTCACCATTAAATGGTAAGGTTACAACTGAAGGCAAGGGTGATGTTCGTATATGGGCTGGCGAAATATCTAATGCCAATTTGACAACTGCTCCATTCACAGTTACAAGCACTGGTGTTTTGAAAGCTAATGATGCAACGCTTAACAACGTTGTTTTAAAAAAGGCGAATTTAACAGATGCTACGTTTGCTAATCCTTACGGAGAAACTTGTATAACAACAAAAGAACAAACTGTTTATACAGATATTTCTACTAGTATAAAAGCAATATCTTCAGGAGTATTTATAAATGATACTACTGGTAAAAACATGGCGCAACTCTATTATTTGTCAGAAAATTACTCTGATTCAAAACCTTAGTCTGGATTAAGATTAGCAACAGGTAATAATACTAAGTTTTTTTCCAATGTTAGAGATAATGACGCTTAGTTGTATATCGGTAGCGGTGTTGGTAGCGACATTGGTATCAGCTCTAAGATTTTATCATATTTTTCAACATATGTAGCTAATGGCAATTTGCTTGTTGATTTTATTTCTAATTCTATTTGTAAAATACGTGTAAAAGGACTTCGTTCATACGCTTTTATAGAAGATGCGTATTCTGATAGCACTCTATAGAAAAATGAAATGTTTTTGATTAGTAATACAGTAGAAGACAGACAAGGCAATGCACATACAGATTATACCGTTCATATTAAAGGTGCCAAAAATTAAAATGAAAATAATTAGACAAAATATACTTCCTCCAAAAGGTTTTTTAGCAATTAATCTGTTCGGTTATCTATTCTGCAAACCAAATGCTAAGATAACTGATGTCACAATTAATCATGAACAAATACATACAGAGCAGATGAAAGAAATGCTGTACATACCGTTCTATTTATGGTACGGAGTAGAGTGGCTAATTAAACTGTTCTGTAAAGGAAATGCATACAGAAACCTTTCTTTTGAGAGAGAAGCTTACGATAATTAGTATAATCTAGATTATATAAAAACAAGAAAACATTATAGTTGGCTTAAAAGACTATTTAAGTAATGTTTGACATCATATAGAATAAAATACAATTAAGCACAGAGGATTTAGCTATACCACCTTTTAAAGACTTCTATAACAATGCTAAAGATAAACAAGATGCATTGAAGAAGATTGAATTCATAGTGTGGAGATATAAATGGAATAGCCCATATGAGGCGTATCCAGAGAAAGAACGCACATGGAGAGTAGCTAAAGATGTACTTAATGATTAGAATTATAAACCTGATGACGTTGTAAAAGAATTAGCAAAAAGGTTCCAGGAGTTCCAAGAGACTCCTGCTACCCGCTTGCTTAAATCTTCTAAAAGCGCAGCAGAGGGCATTATGAACACGATGGATAGCTATGCTGAAGAAGAGCTTGATATAGATACAGCTAAGAAACTTTCGGCTATATTGAAAGATGTTAGTGGTATAATCAAGTCATTAGACATGGCTATGAAGTAGGCAAAAGCAGAACAAGCAGAAACCGGTAGAGTCAAGGGTGGTGGCGTTATCGGTATGTACGAATAATTATGATAGACTTTAATTAGAGACTCCATGATACTGATAAGTTCAGATAGGCAGCTATCTTCTTTCAGCAACATGGATGCTATACCTTAGCTCCTAGAGGCACTACTGATTATAATAAATATTGGGAGCAAGAAACAGATAGATGTCTTAATGGCTATACGGCTCCAGATGGAGAAGGTATAACTGGATACAATTACTTCTATCTAAATTATAGTCCAATCATGCGACTTAAGGAAGAAGAGTATACCGATAGAGAGGGTAACCTCAGAAAGAGAAGACAACGTATACTTGAGTTCCCTAGCTTTTGGGACTATGATTACTATTATTTTTGCGCTATAGAACAAGCGGAGTTGGAAGGAAAGCATATGGCTGTGCTTAAATGCAGACAGAGAGGATACTCATTTAAGGGAGGATCCATGCTAGTTAGAAACTATATGCTTATACCAGGCTCTAAGAACTTTGCCATAGCATCAGAATAGAAGTTCCTTATAGGTGATGGTTTGTTAACTAAAGCCTGGCAGATAATGGACTTCCTTGACAAACATACAGCGTGGGCTAAGCAAAGACTTGTGTCTACACGTATGGAAAGGACATCTGGTTATAAAATTACCGATGAGTTTGGTAAACAAACCGAGCAAGGATATCTGTCTAGTATAACTGGTATAACACTTAAGAATGACCCAGAGCGTGTGCGTGGTACTCGTGCTAAACTTGTACTATGGGAGGAGGGAGGTAAATTCCCCAGTCTTCTTGATGCATGGCGCATAGAATAGCCTTCAGTAGAAACCGATGATGGTAAGGCGTTCGGATTAATGATAGCCTTCGGTACCGGTGGTACAGAAGGTGCTAGTTTCGAAGGATTGAAAGAGTTGTTCTACAAACCTAAGTCTTACAATGTTCTTAGTTTCCCTAATATATGGGATGAAGGCAGAGAGAATACAGAATGCGCATTCTTTGTACCAGCTTATTCAAACCTAGAATCATTCGATGATGATGGTAACTAGGTTTACATGGATAGGGATGGAAATAGCTATAAAGAGAAAGCTATACAGAATCTTATAGACCAGAGAAACAAAGTAAAGGACGGTGGTGCTAGTTAGCAATCAATAGACCGTTTTATATCAGAGCGTCCTATAAAACCAGCAGAGGCTGTATTGGAACTCGGTAAGAATATATTCCCTAGAAAGTTATTGATGGACCAATTGGCCAGAATAAGGACTAACAAGAAGCTTTAGAGTATGAAGCATATAGTTGATCTAGAATGGGATGGAAATGGTCAGGTAAAGGCTACAGAAAAGCCTAGTGGAGATATAACTAATTACCCTCTTAAGAAAGGAGATAAGCCTCATGGATCAGTAGTTATATGGGAATATCCGGTAAAGGACCCTCCTTTGGGTTTATATATAGGAGGATGCGACCCATACGATCATGATGATAGTTTTACAAACTCTCTTGGTTCTACATTTATATTTAAACGTGTAAGAGCTGGAGAAGAATGGACAGATGTAATAGTAGCAGAGTATTCCGGAAGACCGGATACAGCAGAAGAGTACTACGAGAACGTGCGTAAGTTACTTACATTTTATAATGCTAGATTATTATTTGAGAATGAAAGAAAAGGAATCTACCCTTACTTTACGAATAAACACTGCGATTACCTCTTGGCTGATTAGCCAGATAAAATCATATCTGAAGTCTTTAAAGACAGCAAAGTGCAAAGAAGAAAAGGATGCCACATGACCAAGCAGATTAGGGCGTATGGCGAAGGATTAATATTAGAGTGGCTGTTAGATGAGTTTGAAGAAGGTCACCCTAATGTAGAAAGAGTATACAGCGAACCTCTAATAGAAGAGCTTATAGAGAATGATGGTGTACGAAATGTGGACCGCGTAATAGCTTTGTGTATGGTAATGATATACAGAGAGGAGCTCTATTAGGTAAAGGTGTCGTCTGCAAAAGAACAAAACAAATAGGTTGAACTCTTCGAGATGCCGTTATTTAGCAAACAATGGTTTGAAGAAGATAGCAGCACAAGTGAAGACGGTATGCCGATATTCACATTTTAATACATGGAAGATAACTTATACAATTCAGCTTTCCCCAGACAAAAGCTTCCTCTTTCAAAGAAAGGAAAGAAGTGGCAGGAAGATTGCGTTAACTATATTATAGGTGAAGGTAACGTAACATCTGGAGGAAATAGTACATCATATTACGGAGAGCTGTAGACCTATTATAATTTATATAACAGCATCTTCGACGAGAAGGATTTTAAATCAATTACAAACCCATTCAAGGTCGAGGATGGTTTTCCTGCTACTCCTCATGACTTTAATATTATAAGACCTAAAGTAGATTTGCTTATAGGTGAGGAGACAAAGAGACCTCTTAACTTTAGAGTTATCAGAACTTCGTAGGAGGCTACATCTGAAATGCAGGAGAAAGAGAAGTAGATGATTCTACAATATATAGAAGCAGCTATCACAGCTAGAATGAGCCCAGAAGAAGCTCAGTAGTTCTAGGAATAGCTACAGTCTGGAGAGATTATGCCGCCAGAATAGATAGCTAAGTATATGGACAAAGACTACAAAGATATTGTAGAGAATACTGCATATCATTCTCTTACCTATCTGAGAGAGAAACTTGATCTTGACAACGAGTTTATCAAAGGCTGGAAGGACGGATTGATCTCAGGTAGAGAAATTTATTACGTTGGCGTACTTAATGCAGAGCCATATGCAGAGAGAGTTAATCCTATATGTTTCTCTTATGACAAGAGTCCAGATCTTGAGTTTATTGAGGATGGATCATGGTGTTGCAGAAAGATGCGTATGCCTATAACTGAAGTATACGATAGATATTACGATAAGCTTGAAGAGAAAGACCTTGACAAGCTTGAAGAAATGATTGGTTCTACTCCTGGTAGAAACCTTGGAGACAGAAGCCCTGTTGATATGGGCATACAGTTACGTATATATGATAACCCGATATTTGAAGGGTCAGGTAAATCGCTTGTAAATGTATGGCATTGTTGCTGGAAGTCTTTTAAGAAGATCTTCTATGTAACAACTACAGATGACGCAGGACAGCCTTAGATCAATATAGTTGATGAAACATATCAGCCTGTTGGTAATGAGGTAAGCATAGAGCCAGATTGGATTATAGAAGTATGGGAGGGATACAGAGCTGGTAGTGATTTGTATTTTGGTATACAACCTATTGAGTATCAGCACGTAAGTATAGATAATCCTAATAGCCAGAAACTTCCTTATTGTGGTGCTATTTATAGTAATACAAATAGTAAGCCTAGATCATTGGTTAGCATTCTTAAGCCATTGCAGTATATGTATATTGTATTGTGGTACAGACTTGAGTTAGCTATCGCTAGAGATAAAGGAAAGGTTGTAAACATGGATATTACATAGATTCCTAAGTCTATGAATATTAGCCCAGCTAAATGGATGCACTACCTGTCTAGCGTTGGCGTTAACTTTATTAACCCATATGAAGAAGGCTGGAATATCCCAGGAAGAGAAGGTGGTAAGCCTGCTCAGTTTAATCAGATAACGGCATTGGATCTTACAATGTCTAATGTCATAGCTGAATATATATAGCTAATGGATAAGATAGAAGAGCTGGCTGGAACAATCTCTGGTATTACATAGCAGCGTGAAGGAGCAGTAAGCTCATCGGAGATGGTAGGTAATGTAGAAAGATCTGTCGTACAGAGCTCGCATATTACTGAGCCATTATTCTGGGTCCATAACCAGTGTAAGCGAAGAGTGCTTAATATGCTTCTTAATACAGCTAAGGGTGCTTGGGAAGAGACTGGTAAACAGAAGCTCCAGTATATCTTTGATAATGGAGAAAGGGCGTTCCTGGATATTACTCCTAAGTTCTACTATGAGGACATGGATGTGTTCGTAAGTGATACATCTAAGGATCTCGAGAACATACAGAAGCTTCAGCAGCTTATATAGCCAGCTATGCAGAATGGTGCTAGTTTGCTTGAAGCCGCAGAAATTCTTACAAATGATAACTTCAATATCATTAAGCAGAAGCTTAAGGATATGCAGGCTAGACAGGAGTAGATACAGCAACAGCAGCAAGAAGCAGAAGCTCAGCAGCAACAGCAGTTACAGCAGATGCAGAACGAATCTAAACAGCAAGAGCTTATGTTACAGGAAGCTCAGATGGATCTTCAGAGATATCAGATTGATCAAGATAATCAGACTAAGATAGCTGTAGCTCAGATCAACGCTTATCGTGGAACCGAGGAATTAGATCAGGATCAAAACGGAATCCCAGATCCAATAGAAATTGGTAAGCAGGCTATCGAATAGCAGAAGATTAACCAAGAGGCTTACAATAAGCGTTACGAAGCTAAGCAGAAACGCGAGATAGAAGATCAGAAGATTCAGCTTGAGAAGGATAAGATGAAGCATGAGACAGAGCTGCAGAAGGCTAAAGATGATGCTGCTTATGAACGCGAGAAGCTTAAGGCTCGCACGGCCCTTAAGAACAAAACGGTTGGCGAGAAGTAATGAAGTTCGATAATAAGACATTTTAGCAGAAGTATGAAGCGTGGAAGAATGGCGCTGATTACTGGAAGGATATTAGAGGAATCAACTTGGGTGGAGACACCCAGGCTGAGGAACCTAGTCCAGAAGAGCAGTAGTAGATTGATCAAAGTGTGCAGTCTATACTTAATGCTTATAATGAAGGAAAGGATGTTAATATAGCTGAAGACATTATTAAGCCATTACCTTTTGACACTCCATTAAATGAAGAGCATCCTATACTTCATAAATATAAAGGTGGAAAAGATGATTCTATTAATACTTTTGTTAACAGAATGGGCCCTCTTGTAGGACAATAGCTAAACAGATACGGTTATGGTGACGCCGCATACTATAATGTAATGCGTTAGCTTGCATATGAATCTAATTACGGTAGATCCAGAGTTGCTAGAAGATAGCATAATTATGGTGGAGTAGGTTGGAACGGTAAGACTTACAATACATACAAGAGTGATGCAGACTTTGTTAAAGATTACGTAAGACTTATGCATACACGATACGGAGCAGCACTTAGAGCCAAATCCACATAGGATTATGCTAGAGCACTTAAGTAGAAAGGGTATTACGAAGATTTTCTTTAGAACTATTCTAGAAACCTTAATAGCATGAATAGTCTTGTTAGAGCAGCTCGTAATCACAAGAATGCGCATAAGGACGCTTATAACTATAATGTATAGTTAAACGACCTTGAGCAGGATTATGAAGATGCTAAGAATGCTAGTCCTATAATTATCAATTCACCATCTACAAGATAGCCTAGTACTATTAGAGCTGATATTCCTACAACTCTACTTGGCCCTACTTAGGAAGAGATAAAAGCTCAGCAATAGCGTGATCTCAATAAGTATAAACAGTAGATGTACGATAGTATAACATAGCCTTCACTTCCGAATATACTAAACTTGCTTCCATCTAATAACTTTGGAAAAGACTCTTATGGATAGAAATTTTGGTGGAGAAGAGGTAATAATCTTAAACTTATGTAATTATGACACAGATGGAAAGTCCTAAGCGAAAGTTGCAGAAAAAGAACGACTATCAGCGTCATAAGCTCTTTCGCAAGATTAAGCGTAGAAGAAAAGCATAGGCTGAATCAGAGTAGCATATAGCTGAAAAATAGCTTAGAAAGAAACTTAAGCTTCCTAAGTTTGGAGATGGTAAATAAAAAGTAAATCTTGATAATGCCCATTTTGACAAAGAAGGCAATCTTGTAGACAATGCTATCGGTAGTAGATTACGCAGCGGTTTATCTAGTCGATTTAACAATCTAAAAAACCAAAGACTACTGAATAAAGCGCTGATGAATATGAGCACAATTAGCAATGATGAGCTTGATAAAATATATCAAAGAATATATAGTTCTGGAGAATATGATGATTTACAAAAGCTTCGCGATAAACATTTTGAAATAAAAGCTAATAACCCTTTAATGGATAAGGATAAACCAAAATAGTTGTATCATACAGTTGGTGATTCTTACGACCATA
>ERZ773111.1345-NODE-1345-length-11829-cov-283.706812_pt1 | contig 11829 bp, 9 predicted proteins | sample MGYA00580567_ERZ773111 | MGnify/ENA primary metagenome ERZ773111 (study PRJEB29015, sample SAMEA2737875) | human gut metagenome | biome: human gut; feature: human-associated habitat; material: faeces | place: China | collected 2012 ...
AGCGAGATGATTACCGTGCGGGTCATCCTATCACACCTCACAACATCACCTTCGTATTCATGGGTATGTCATTCCTCTGGTTGGGATGGTTCGGTTTCAATGCCGGTAGCGGTCTGGCAGCTGATGGTCTGGCAGCCAATGCCTTCTTTGTAACTCATATCGCAACAGCTGCAGCAGCCACCACCTGGATGCTCATCGACTGGATTGTGAACAAGAAGCCAACTACGGTAGGTGCTTGTACAGGTGCTGTAGCCGGTTTGGTTGCCATCACTCCGGCAGCAGGTAGTACGGATATCTTAGGTGCCTTCTGCATTGGAATCATTTCCACCATCGTCTGCTTCTTCATGGTAGCGGTAGTAAAGGAGAAGTTCAAGTATGATGATGCCCTCGATGCCTTTGGTGTTCATGGTATGGGTGGTATCCTGGGTTCTATCCTCACTGGTGTCTTCGCCACTCAGTATGTAACAGGATCCGGAGGTGTACAGGGTGCCCTCTATGGCGACTGGCATCAGCTTTGGATTCAGGTTGTAGCCACCGTGGTAAGCATCATCTACAGCGTAGTAGTTACCTACATTATCTTCAAGGTAGTAGATAAGAGTGTAGGTGTACGTGTAGACAAGCGAGTAGAAGAGGAAGGTCTCGACATCTACGAGCATGGTGAGAGTGCTTATAGCAACTAATTGCGAAATTCGATTATCAGCATAAAATTTAGGTCAATGGTGTTTCATTTTGAGGAATGAAACACCATTTTTTTATGATAAATCCTCAACTTGCACAATGAAATTGCCTCAACTTGCACAATGAAACTTTTAAGTTGTTGATATTCAATAACGTTATCCCCACCATTTTCCCTAAGAATTCCTATATATAATAATGTGTAATCCCCCTTTCTCCTTAAATCTTCTTGTTCTTTCCCTTTTGGGATAATTTTGCGAAAGTAATCAAATTAGCTGCTGGTCTGTGAACGCAGAAGGTTGATGCTATTTTGTCGGTGTAAAATGTCGGTGCAAATATTGTTTTGGCGGTAATAGTGGCGGTAATGCCGATGTAAATGTCGGAGACATGTCGGTAACATGTCGGAAAGAAAAATAATTGAAAACCAATATGTTATCGTTTTATGGGGAGTTGGTTACCGACAATAAATGTCGGAGACTTTGTCGGTAACCATGTCGGAAACATCAAGGGTGGTAAAAAGAGATTTGGCGGTGATGCAAAAAGTGGGTATTCTAAGGCATGAATGTAAGGGTAATGTCGGTGTTTGTTGTTTACTTGCTAAACTGGCATTTCGATAGGATAAAATGAAATATTAGTATAATAATTCTTAAAGAAAATAACAACATATAAGTTTTTTTATTAACTTTGTGTGCATAAAACAAATATTTATGAAATTTAAAATAACCTTGAAGATAGATAGAAAATATGGTGACTTGCTGCCCTTTAATTATCAGTATGAGCAGTCGGCAGTCATTTATCGCATATTGGCGCAAGCTGATACGCAATATTCGTCATGGCTTCATGAAAATGGCTATCTATTACATGAAAGAAAGAGGTTTAAGCTATTTTGTTATTCACCCTTTATCTTTGAGAAAGTAAGACCTTTGCCTGAAGCAGGGTGTTTGAAAATCATAGGTGAAAGAGCTGTATGGTACATTAGCTTTATACCGGAGAAAAGTACTCTTGAGTTCATTCAAGGTATATTTGCTCATCAAAGCTTTAGCATTGGCAATAAGAAATATCAAGTTGCTTTTGATGTTGTTGGAGTAGAGGCTATATCAATGCCACAATTGACAGAACAGATGGCTTTCCAAGCTATGTCTCCTATTTGTGTCAAGTTGCATGAAGACAACAAAACGCAATATTTGTCACCAGATAATCCCATGTTTGCTGACGGCATATTAAAGGGATTGATGGCGAGATATGAGAGCATTCATGGTCAGCCATTTGATATGGAAAACAAGGAGTTTTCATTTGAATTGACAGATAAAAAGGTCAAGTCGAAGTTGATAACGATAAAAGCCAATACTCCTTACGAATCAAGAGTACGTGGATATCTCTGCTCTTTCCGCATGAAAGCACCTTTAGAGTTGATGAAGATTGCTTATGAAGGAGGTGTTGGAGAACAATGTTCGCAGGGGTTTGGATTTATAAAGAATATAGAATTATGAGTTTAGATACAGTCTTAAAAATCGGAAATATATTGAGAAATTCAAAAGAGAAAATGAGTTTCTCAAATGCTATTGTATCTTGTCCTAAAGACAATAAAGGATGTTGGTCTTTTTGTCTTTCTCTTCCAGTAGACAAAGACTTTAATATTATTTTTGATAAAGCGTCGATTGTTCCTGAGAACAAAAAAAACAGTCTATATTGTCTAAAGTATAGTACTTCAGATCGAGATTCAACTTGTAGATATATATATGGTGACATTTATTATTCTGTCAAAGGCACATTGAATAAAAATGGATCCATAAAGCCAAAAGAAGATGGATATTATAAATTAGGAGAATCTCAAAATAAAAATTCCTTTAACATTGGAACTGCAAAGTGCAAAGAAATCTATTCTTCATCTGATTTTTCTCTTGAAGAAATAAAAAAGTTCCAACAAATAAGAACAGGACTCGCAAAAGAACTGACGCTAATAGAACGAATTCTCAAATATGCTCCTGCTATTATAAAATACTTTGAAAATGAAAACGTTTCGTCCTTTAAGGAATATATTGAGAATGAAGATAACTTAAAGAATATTTGTTGCACTATAAATAAAGAAAACAACAAAAAGGAACTGGAGAAATTGAAAGAGGCTAAAAGTGACGAAGAATTGCTTCTGTTAAATTCTTCATCAATCTTTTTGCATTTTTCTTATGAGGATTGTAATGGGGAGAAAAAGAGTTGGTATGATTTTTCCAATACGTTAGAACTTGTCCTTCAAAAAATGTATAAGGAGTATGTTGATGATAAGAATAAGGAAAGACTTGTGCTTAAAAAGAGCCTCTGGCCTACTATATGTTCTGGTGATAAAAAGAATGATATACAATTTCCAAATTTTGATTTGGAAAATAGATACAAGACAAGAGGTTTTACAGAATCAGATATAGAAGATCTCTTTTATGGAGTTTCTTATGCTAAGAAGGGTAAGATGATTTCTGGTTCTGAATATAAACTAATAGTTTTGCCATTTGGAAAGAATTTGAAGGCTGATGATTTAAAACTCTTTATAGAAAAGAAAAATGAGTCTTCGATAATATTGTCCAATGAATATAGCGACGATTTGATTTCGTCTGCTTTAGGAAGCAGCTCGACTTTCACATCGTTTGATTTTATTTTTGTAAAGAATGGAGGAACAAAGCCTGATACAGACCTTATAGAAATCTCAAACATAACACGAAGTACTCTAAATCGTGTAGACTCGAGAAATAAGATTATTGCACATCAAGTGTATGCAGAAAGAAATAAAGAGATAAAAATAGGCAAACCTGAAAGAAATAAAGAGAAAAAGGAAGACAATTCTCTTTCTATATGCAAGTCGTTTCGCAATCTCTTGGGAGATGTGCAATTGGATGCAACGGGAAAAGTTAAAATAGCCGCATCGAAGAAATATGAAAGTCATATTCTCAAAGTGCTTCCTTTAATATATAAAGAAAATTATTATAATGATCCCTATTTACTCCATTCGTTTGTGACTAATGTAGAATCCGCAACACGTATAGGAGACGGTTCGTTTTGGTGTAAAATCTTGAAATATGATTTGATGTTCATATTGTCAATACAAAATAATAAACAAAATAAATATATGGATATTATTAATTCTGCAAGTTTTAAGCTTGGTCTTAAAATAGGAAAAATGGCCAAGCCATTGAAGAAGGCTATTGGTTCTTTTGAAAAGAACTATGTGGGCTTGCTTTCAAGAAGAGTGTCAACGAAAGAGGATTGCATCAGATTTGTTACTGACATTAGTCAGAAACTTGTGATGCATGACGGAATATGGGCAACAATGTGTGCTGAAGTTTGTGATGACTTGGCAAAACTACCAGAAGCTAAATATGATAAGGATAAATTGTCTTTCGGATTCTTGGATGGCTATTTCAAATATGAGCCGACGGATAAGAAAAAAGATTTTCTGAAACGTTTAGACAGAATCTTGGCTGATTATTCTGACAATGAAGATTTGAAAGATGAAGTTAGTAAACTTAACTTGATAGTTGATGAAATAAACCATAAAAATTAAAGATATGAAGAAATCAGAAATTTTGTTTTTGTATGAAACATCATACAACATCCCCAATGGAGATCCATTTACAGGAGAACAACGTTACGATGAGGAAACGAAGAAAATCCTTGTTAGTGATGTTCGAATTAAGAGATTTATCCGTACATACCTTGAGGATATCGAGGGTGAGCACATCTATGTCTCAGAGAAGACTGGAGCTGGCAAAACAGATTCTAAAGGTGTATTAACCTATATTGCTCAGAATGAAAAATGGAATCCATGTCAAAAGACTGACATCGCAGAAATAATGAAAGGTCTCATAGATGTCAGATTGTTTGGCGGTATTTCAACACTGACAAATGAAGAGACTAAAAAAATTAAAGTTAATAAAAATGAGTGTACAAACGGACATGTACAATTCACGGGACCTGTGCAATTTGCTGCCCTTAACCCTTCTTTGAATCGTGTCAACTTGAAAATGCATCAGAACACGTCTCATTTTACATCTAAAGGAGATAAAGCGCAAGGTGCTATTGCCACAACAACATTGGTTCCTTATTCTGTTGTTCAAATTCACGGATGGATTAATCCAACTGTTGCTAAAAGCACAGATTTGAAAGAAGATGATCTGAAGAAAATGTTTAAAGCTTTGTGGTATGGAACAGGCGGGGAAGGAAGCTCTTTCTCTCGTTCAAAAGTCGGACAAGATTCGCTTTTATTGTTAATCATAGACTATAAAGAGAATTTTGACAAACTCTATGGAATTGACAGAACCATTAAACTTGAGCCGAATAAAGGCATGAAAGACGAGCAAATTCGTAGTATGGATGACTATGCTCTCGATTTCACTAAACTCAAGGAACTTGCCAAGAATGACAAGATAGAAAAAATCAGATTCTATACAGAGATAGATAAGATTAAGAATGAGCTTAATGGTGAGAAGTTTGAAGAGATGAGCTTATGAAAGGTTTACAATTCAAAATAGATGGTGATTGGGCTCATTTTAAAAAGCCAGAGACCAACAACAATCCATTGTCTCATAACCTTATTCCTAAAACGGCATTAATCGGAATGATTGGTGCAGTTTTAGGAATTGAACGCGAGAAGATGAAATCTCTTTTCCCTCAGTTGTCTGAAGACTTGTTGTATGGTGTTGAATTGCTAAAGCCTGTAAAAAAAGCATCATGTGGATTTACGTCTCACACGGCCATAAATCCTACAGCTATTAAATCACCCAAAGCTTTTGAAATGCTGCGTGATGTTAGCTACAAGGTTTGTGTGGGACTCAATGGTGAACGCTCTCAAAGTATATTCGATGATTTTCAGAATGCAATTTTAGAAGGATATGCTGTCTACGACCCTTATTTGGGTATTGCTAACTGTCCTGCAGAATTGACTTTCATTAGTCATGGAAAATTCACAATGATGGGTAATGGCGATTTTAAGACCAAAGGTTTCGTTATAGCGAATGAGCATAAGTTGAAAATAGTTGGCGATGACTTTCGAATTGGTTTTGACAAACTTCCGACATATCAGAATAATGATTTTTGGAATTTGCCAGAAAAATATGTAAACGTCATTTACCCAGAATGCTCTTATATGCTTAAAGTAGAAGGAGATTATTGGGAATATATTCATGATAAAGAGATTGAACAATGGGTTTTGATTTAAATAAATGTTATTCACATCCAGGAAAACTTTTGAAAGTACATCTTGAAAATGTGGCTTTATTATCAAAAGTATATCTTGAAAATGTAGCTTTATTGTCAAAGAGAATTACCAGTTCTGATGCAGCAGGATTGGTATCTCTCTTCCATGATATAGGTAAGGTTAATTCTAATTTTCAAGAGAAATTAAATGGATTATGTCCGAAAGGATATGATCACCATGCCTATTTGTCTGCGTATGCTTTTCTCATGTTTCTGATTAAAAATCCAGATAAGTTTAAAGTTCCACATGAGTTTAATTCGCACAATTTCTTAACATCTTTAATAACTGTTGTTGCGAAACATCATGGGGACTTACCTGATATGATGCCAAATGATGGCAATCCTATTCTTTCGGGCTATGAAGTAAGCGATCTTTATTCCTTTCTTGATAAGGAGCATATATCTTTTGGTAATGTCTTTTCTGAGTTATTAGGCATTGAGCCATCTATGCCATCATCAATGGAAGAAGATAGAATTAGATTATTTTTTAAAAGAATAGTAAATAAGCCAAATGATTATAATGTTGCTTTACGATTCTATTTAGAAATACAAAGCATTTTCTCTGCATTGGTAAAAGCTGACAAAAGTGATGCTGGTGATATGATATCCATGCTTGATGAGAATGAACAAAATCTGAATAGCTTTTCTCATATCTATCCAGACATATTACAGGGGTATCTTGACAATCTTAATTCTCAAACTTTACTTAATGTAGAGAGAACTAAAATACGTCTGGAAAGTATTAATAGTATTAAAAAAGGTTTAGAAGAAGGAAAACAGATTTTTGAGTTGACGGCTCCGACTGGTTCCGGAAAAACGCTAATGTTGTTATCTTTAGCTTCCGAGATTATAAAATCGAAGGGGGCTAAAAGAATTATTTATGGATTGCCATTTTTGTCGATAACAGAACAAGTTGAGTCTGAAGTATTGAAAATATTGAAAGGTTACGAATATTTCGTTCAGCGCATAGACTCAAAATCTACAAATACTCGCTTTGATGATATTCAGAAGGAACTGGATGAAAATCCTTCTGAAAAGTTGTTACAGGAATTAGAGGCTTTAGAGTTTCAAGATGATACTTTTGGCTATCCATTCATAATTACAACTTTCGTACGTATATTTGAGACACTATTGGGAAATAAGAATCATGAGCTTATGAAATTGCCTAATTTTTCCAATTGTGTCTTTCTCTTGGACGAGATACAGTCTTTGCCTCCAAGATTGTATGGATTTTTTGTTGCTTACTTAGATAAATTCTGTAAGCTAACTGGTAGTTTTGCAATAGTTTCTACAGCTACACAGCCAGCTCTTCGATTGCCTGATGACAATAAAGAAGCAAAGGAATTCTTTCTGGATTATGAACAACCATTTAAATTGTTGTCACTTTCTCATTATGAGAATCCTGTTTTTAACAGATATACAGTTGAGGTACAAAAGTCGATTATAGATATTGAACACTTGGGGCATCAAGTTTTACAGGAAGAGAAATCGGTGCTTGTAATCTTGAATACAATTCAGGATACAAAAGACTTATACAATTTCATCAGAAAAAATATGGATAACACAAATGTGTTGCTTCTTAATACACATTTTACTCCAAGCGACCGAAGCCAGAAGATTTATATTGCTAAGGAGAAACTATGTCAAGGTGATAAGGTAGTTCTTATTTCTACTCAGCTTATTGAAGCGGGAGTTGATATTGATTTTCCTGTACTTTACAGGGATTTTGCTACCATTTCAAGTATTGTACAATCTGCTGGTCGTTGCAATAGAAATGGGAAGAATGCAGAAAAGGGAAAAGTTGTTGTTGTTAGATTAGGAACGAATCAAGGGGAACGTTCAGACCTGATTTATCGAGGTTCTGATAAAGAGTTGATAAAGTTCTCAAGAGAATCTTTTTATGAATCAGAAAATTGTGAAGAGAAGGATATGTTAAACATACAGAAAGCCTTCTTTGAGAAAATATGTGATCAACTTATATTTGGAGCCTATGGAGAGAAACTGAAAAATAATTTAATGGAGGATATAAGCCAATGCATGTATGAAAAAGTGGGAAAATTCTCACTTGTTGACAATAATATATTTGGTGAGGAATGTTTGTACTATGTACCTCGTAATGGTGATGATAATAACTTTGAATTACTTCTGAAGTACCAGAAGAATTTAAAAGAATCTCTTTTACATGATGACAAGATATCTATCATACGATGCCATAAGAGAAAATTAAGCAACCAATTAAAAAAGATGGCCAATCGGATTGTACAAATAAGGATAAAGCCAAATCAATCAAAACCAATTACATCTTCAGGTGAAGATTATAATGGCCTTTATAAAATATCAACTAAATGTTATAATTTTGATACTGGTATTATAATTGATGGAGATAATTACTTATGACAATAACTGGTACTCATTTCAACTATTACCAGCTTTGCCATCGCAAACTATGGTTGTTTGCCAATGGCATCAACATGGAACAAGAATCAGACTTGGTCTATGAAGGAAAGCTGGTGCATGAATCAAGTTATCCGCAACGTACATCAAAGTATGAGGAAGTGGAGATTGATGGTATCAAAGTAGATTACTATGATGCCAAGAACAAGGTTATCCATGAGATAAAGAAATCTAATAAGGTGGATAAAGCTCATGAATGGCAACTGAAATATTACATGTATGTTTTCGAGCAACATGGAATAGATGGCGTGAAGGGCATCTTGGAATATCCTCTTTTGAGAAAGATAAAAGAAGTAATCTTGACAGATGTTGATAGAGATGACATTCAGGTTATATCTAAAGACATTATTAAGATAATCTCTCAAGATGTTTGCCCATCTAAAGCCAAGAAAGGCATCTGTAAGAATTGTAGTTATTTCGATTTTTGTTATATAAACGAGTTGGAGGAAGAAGAATGAAAAGAAGTTTCTATCTGTTCAATCCAGGCATCATGGAACGCAGAGATAATACGTTGAAGTTCACGCCTGTTATCGTGAATGAAGATAATGAAGAAATCAAGCAGCAACCTCGATACATTCCTATTGAGGATGTTGCGGAACTGTATGCCTTTGGAAGTCTGCGGACAAATAGCGCTTTGTTCAACTTTCTGGGGCAGAAAGGTATTCCTGTCCACTTCTTCGACTATTATGAGAACTATACCGGAAGCTTCATGCCAAGGGAAAGTCTTCTTTCTGGCAAGGCATTGTTGGCACAAACATCTGCGTACCAAAATAAGAAGAAAAGGGTAGAATTGGCTCGTAAATTCATTCAGGGAGCAGCTTGGAATATGGTTATGAACCTCAACTATTATAATCGTAGAGGAAAAGACCTGCAGGATATTATCGATACTATTAAAAGATTGAGTAATACTTTGCCAGATGCTAAGACTGTAGATGAGATAATGGGAATTGAGGGAAATATCAGACAGGCATATTATGCTGCATTCGATATCATTCTCGATGATTTCAACATGGGATCAAGAACCAAGCAACCGCCAGAGAATGAGGTGAATGCTCTCATATCTTTTGGCAACATGATGTGTTATACTGAAACTCTCCGGGCAGTTCATCAAACTCAGCTCAATCCAACGATAAGCTTTCTGCATACTCCAGGAGAAAGGCGTTTTTCGTTATGCCTTGATATATCCGAGATCTTCAAGCCTATAATCGTGGATAGAGTCATCTTCAAGGTACTCAATAAGCATGCTTTAAGCACCAGTCATTTTGATAAGAAACTCAACAAATGTCTTTTGAACGAAAAGGGAAAGAAGATTTTTGTAAAGGCCATGGAAGAGCGTTATGATGAGACATTCCGTCATCGTTCTTTAGGACGTAATGTAAGCTATAAGCATCTTATAAAGTTGGAATGCTATAAGCTACTAAAAGATATTTTAGGAATAGAAGAATATAAACCTTTTAAAATGTATTGGTGATATGTATGTGATTATAGTTTATGATGTTGGTGAGAAGCGAGTAGGCAAAATGTTGAAACTTTGCCGCCAATATTTGTGTTGGATTCAGAACTCAGTATTGGAAGGAGAATTATCTGAAGCTAAACTTCGGGAATTGCAAATGAAGATGAAAGCTATCATTGATGAATCCGAGGATAGTGTCATTGTTTTCACCAATAAAATGGGGTATAATATGAACAAACAGATTCTTGGAAAAGAAAGAATGACTACCGATAATTTCTTATAAAGAGTTGTCGATGTGGTTCTATTTTGCCGTTTCTAGGTTCGGAAAAACCTCCGAAAGTGTTCTTTGACTTATTGAAACCTCCATAAATAGGCAGGTTGTCGTAAGACCGCAGAAAAAATATCTTTAGGCATCGACATTTTTTCTGAAGATTTTTTGTATCTTTGCACCCGCAAACCTATTGATTCTTCGAGCATCTATGCCTAAGGATTAACGGGTTCTAATTGTACCTTTATGGAATTGAAATGAAGAAGACGATTGTACTAAAATATGGGACTATAGTTCTAATTGTACCTTTATGGAATTGAAATAGGATAAAACCTCCCCTGAGTATATCGCTCAGGGGTTCTAATTGTACCTTTATGGAATTGAAATTGCAGAAGTATGCCGGCCTAACGGAAGATCAGGTCGTTCTAATTGTACCTTTATGGAATTGAAATTAGCCAAGCAGCTGCAACAACTTAGCAGAAGCTGCAGGTTCTAATTGTACCTTTATGGAATTGAAATTTTCCATACGGAACAGAAACACGTCTATTAAATTGGTGGTTCTAATTGTACCTTTATGGAATTGAAATGAGTTATCTGCTTACCATCCCGGCTTCAGAGCTTGTTCTAATTGTACCTTTATGGAATTGAAATAGGTTAAGGGAACCTGAATGAGAAGGAACCATATAATCGTTCTAATTGTACCTTTATGGAATTGAAATCAGATTATGGGCGATATTGTAGGTAAGGTGCTCTGTTCTAATTGTACCTTTATGGAATTGAAATGGGTTAAGTTCAAACACAGAACAAGGAATCAATTCGTTCTAATTGTACCTTTATGGAATTGAAATAAAGCAAAGAGTTTAACGAGAAGCAGAAAGATCTGGTTCTAATTGTACCTTTATGGAATTGAAATAGCCTTGTGCTCCTTTCCGTCGCTGCCCGTGAAGGTTCTAATTGTACCTTTATGGAATTGAAATTTCTTAAGCGGCGTAAAGGCATCCGGGCGAACGGATTCTAATTGTACCTTTATGGAATTGAAATAGGGGTGCAGATGGAGAGGATAACGAGGAAGTCTAGTTCTAATTGTACCTTTATGGAATTGAAATTAGCGGACAGGGAAGAACTCTGTAAGATTACGAAGTTCTAATTGTACCTTTATGGAATTGAAATTGCTGATCCATATAGTCCTGCATTAACTGATTTTGATGTTCTAATTGTACCTTTATGGAATTGAAATTAGTCTTCCACCTTGTCTTGTCTCAAACTCAGGGGTTCTAATTGTACCTTTATGGAATTGAAATTGTTGGCGACAGGTTCTGCAGTCAATGAGCTGGCTCGTTCTAATTGTACCTTTATGGAATTGAAATAGAGTTTTCCTTCTTCCTTGTTAATCTTCTCACCATGTTCTAATTGTACCTTTATGGAATTGAAATTGCTTCGACGCGATTCCGGAATACGCAGACATTTAGTTCTAATTGTACCTTTATGGAATTGAAATGCAGGCACGTCCTTCAAAATCTCATAAATATCAATATGTTCTAATCGTACCTTTATGGAATTAATTCAGAAGTACTGATAGCTTTAGTATTATACCGCAATCTCTAGTTATAAGTGTTCAGAATGTGTCTCCTCCTGCCACAGCATTCGTCTCCTCCGGTCACTGCATTCGACTCCTTCAGCTATCGCATTCGTCTCCTCCGGTCACTGCATTCGACTCCTTCAGCTATCGCATTCGTCTCCT
>ERZ773111.1347-NODE-1347-length-11821-cov-8.763471_pt1 | contig 11821 bp, 10 predicted proteins | sample MGYA00580567_ERZ773111 | MGnify/ENA primary metagenome ERZ773111 (study PRJEB29015, sample SAMEA2737875) | human gut metagenome | biome: human gut; feature: human-associated habitat; material: faeces | place: China | collected 2012 ...
ATGACCAGATAGACAAAGACCACAGACAGCACCTTACTGTCCGATGCCTTCAACAAGCCGGTTTTTACAACGGCATATCCCATCAGCAGAACCAGAAATAGCTGCGCAATCTGCTGCATCAATAAAAGGCTGATTTGCATTTGGATCTCCTCTTTTGCAATTCATTTTTGCAGCACCATCCTACTCCATTGGCGGTGCATCGTCAAGAGAAAACAGAAAAATGCGATTAGAGCAAGAAAAAACGGATGGCTCCGCAGAACCATCCGCTAAAATTGGCATCATCAGTCTTTCCGGTACTTATATGCACCCTCAATGGCGTCAACTTCCGTGGGAATGCAGAAGTTTACGTCCTGATACATGGAAGAGTAGCCTTTTAAGCAAGGATCCCGGTGGACTGCAAAAACAGCACCAGCATCATCACCGGGGCAACATAGCGGATCATCACCCGGTAGAGCTTCTTGCGGCGGAAGGTCTTGCCGCCCCGCTGCATCTCGTCAATGACGTAATCCGGCGTCATGACCCAGCCAATCAGGATGGTGGACAGCAGGGCAATGAAAGGCATCATGACACTGTTGCTGACGTAGTCCATGATATCCAGCAGCTGAGCCGCAGAGCCGTTGGGCAACTGCACCTCAAAATAGAAGATGCTGTAACCCAGCGCAATGATGGCGGACGCGGCCAGATAAATGACCGTCAGCACAAGCACAGTCTTTTTGCGGCTGGTGTGAAAAATCTCCATGCAGTTGGCGGTGATGGATTCCAGCACCGAGATGCAGGAAGTGAGAGTGGCAAAAATGGCAGTGACAAAGAACAGGATGCCCACGAAAGTGCCGGCCTTGCCCATAGCGGCAAACACCTTGGGCAGCGAGACGAACATCAGGCTGGGGCCTGCACTCATGCCCTCGGTGCCGGAGAACACATACACGGCAGGAATGATCATGGCACCGGCCAGCAGAGCCACGCCGGTATCAAAAATCTCGATCTGATTCACGGCTTTGTTCAGGTTGACCTCCGGTTTGACGTAGGAACCGTAGGTGATCATAATGCCCATGGACACGCTGAGGGAGAAGAACAGCTGGCTCATGGCGTCCAGCAAGATCTGCAAAAAGCGGCTGATGGTCAGCCCTTCCATGTGCGGGGTCAGGTAGTAGCGCAGCCCTTCCATACCGGTGCGCATCTGACCGGAAGCGTCCTCGTGGCGCAGGGTGAGGGCATAGCCCGCAATCACGACCACCAGCACCAGCAGAATGGGCATCATGTAGCGGGACACCCGCTCAATGCCGCCCTCCACGCCGTTGTACACGATGAAAGCCGTCACGCCCATGAACAGCAGAGCGAACACCACAGGAGACACCGGCGAGGTAATGAAGCTGGTAAAATAACCGTCCTCCGCAGCGGCGGCAGACTGTCCGGTGAGGTAGACCACCGCATATTTCGTGATCCACCCGCCGATGACGGCATAGTAGGTCATGATCAGAACCGGCACCAGAAAGGTCAGGATGCCGAGGAATTTCCACTTGGGGCGCATGGTCTCGTAGGCGCGGATGGCACTCTGCTTGGTGCGGCGTCCGATGGCGATATCCGAGGTGAGCAGGGTAAAACCGAAGGTCAGCACCAGCACCAGATACACCAGCAAAAACAAACCGCCGCCATCCTTTGCGGCAAGGTACGGGAACCGCCACAGGTTGCCGACACCCACCGCACTTCCGGCGGCAGCAAGGACAAATCCGATTTGTCCGGAGAAACTGCTTGCTTTCTTTTCCATGATTCTCAAACTCCTATCCTAAAAACCTATTGTAATATAGGATAACATGAAGTATCATATCAGTAAACCCAATAAAATTACTGCGACCTATAAATTTTACTTATGGAGCGTTTACAATGCGGGAACAGAAAGACCGATACGAGATATTCTTGAAAGTATGCGAAACGGGCAGCTTTTCCAAAGCAGCGGAGGCACTGAACTATACCCAATCCGGCATCAGCCAGATGATGGCAGGGCTGGAAGAGGAATTGGGCGTGCAGCTGTTCGCCCGCATCAACCGGGGCGTGACCCTGACAGATAACGGCACCCGCCTTTTGCCCTACATCCGGGAGCTGGCCAACCAGAAGACCCGGCTGCGGCAGGCGGCGTTCAATATCAACCACAAGGTGGAGGGCAAGCTGCGGGTGGGCAGCATTTCCAGCATCACAACGCTCTGGATGCCGGAAGTCGTGCATTATTTCAAGGAAAACTACCCGAAGGTGAAGATTGAAATTCTGGACGGCAACTATGATGAGATCCGGGAATGGATCATCCGTGGACAGGTAGACTGCGGTTTTCTCTCGTCCATTGTGGCAGACGACCTGAAATTCTACCCGCTCCGGGACGACCCGCTGTGCGCTGTGTTCCCGGAGGGGCATCCACTGGCTGCACATTCCAGTGTGACCCTGCCGCAGCTGTTTCAGTATCCGCTCATCATTGAAACGCCCGGCTGTGATAACGACATCCAGCACCTGATGCTCAAATGCCCGGTGAAGCCGAATATTTCATACAGCTTCCGGGATGATACCCTCATCATGGCGTTCGTGCGCAGCGGGCTGGGCGTGACCATCTCGCAGGAACTGGTGATGCAGGCGTTCGGCTGCCCCGGTGTGGTGTCCCGCCCGCTGGAGCCTGCCTGCTGCCGGACATTGGGGCTGGCGTTTTCCAAGACGGCGAGCTCGGTGGTGAGCCAGACGCTGCTGGAATATCTGAGCTCCACCCGGCAGCGAAAGGAAACACCCGGAGATAAAATAAGAACAAAGCGCGGAGAACGGTATAAAAGCCGCTCTCCGCTTTCCCAGCAGCAACTCCTTGATCTCCTTGGAGATGACCGCCTGAAAATCGCGCACGATGGTGGGGAGCAGTTCCCTGCACCCTCAAAGGACTTTCTCTGTTGTCATTCTGCCTGTATCTCTTCCACCAGCGGCAGATAGTCGGCACAATATTTCCGGTACAGCGGCTGTACCAGCTGCCGGAAGTTCTGCATTTCTTCTTCGGGCAGCGGCAGCTCCCGGCACCCGCCAGCCAATGCCGCTTCTCGGGCGGCAGTTTCTTCCTGTGCCCAGAGCTGGCGCTCGTATTGCGCCGATGCCCGGGCGCATTTCTGCAGAATCTGCTGGTATTCCTCCGGCAGTGCATCCCATGTGTGGCCGGAAGCCAGCTGCACCTCCGGTACGCGGCTGTGCTCATCGGCCATGTAGTACCGCGCCACCTTGTAGTGCTCCATGGAATAGTAGGCCGGCCAGTTGTTTTCGGCGGCATCGATCTGCCCGGTCTCAAACGCCGAGTACACGTCGCTGTAAGCCGTGGTCTCCGGCACTGCACCCAGCAGGCGGATCATGTCGATCACGATCTGCGAATCCTGCACGCGGATGGTCTTGCCCTGCAGATCGTTCAGGCTGCGCACCGGCTGACGGGCATAGAACGAGCGGGCACCCGCGTCGTACCAGCTCAGCCCCACCCGCCCCTGCGCGGTAAAGTCCTGCAAAAATTCTGCTCCGATGCTGCCATCCAGCACACGCCACATATGGTCGGCATTCCGGTAGAGATACGGCAGCAGCAGCACGTTGAGCCGGGGCAGATCGTCCGTAGCCACCGAGAGCGACACACGCGCAAAATCTACGCCGCCAATGGCAAGCTGCTCCCACACCTGCTGCTCTGAGCCGTACTCGCCGTTTGCTTTGACCTGAATGACCACCTTGCCCCCGGTCTGCTGCTGCACAAGGTCCGCAAAATACTGTGCGCCCTGCGTGGTGGGGTACCCGGCGGGCTGGTTGTCGGCATAGGTCAGCACATAGTCCGGTGTGGTCTGCGGCTTTGTGCCACAGCCTGCCAGCTGCAAGGCTGCAAAGCCCAGCCCGGCTAAAAAGGTCCGTCTGCGCATGGTCTCTCCCTCCCTTTGCAGATAGTATAGCGCACAAGACTGCCTTTGTGCAAGAGACAAGAAAAGGCGGTGCCCGCCGCAAAGCAGGTACCGCCTTTTAGGAGAAGAAAAAGAAGATGTCTCAATTACATCAGGCCCATTGCCTGCGGCAGTGCGGTAGACACTGCCGGGATAAAGGTGACCAGCAGCAGTCCGCCGATGATGGCCACATAGTACATAAGCATATACGGCATGACCTTGGAAAGCGAGGTGCGCCCCACCTTGATACCCACGAACAGGGCGTTGCCCACGGGCGGGGTGATGTTGCCGATGCACAGGTTATACACGAGGATCAGACCGAAATGGATGGTGCTCATGCCAAAGCTCTGACAGATGGGCAGAAACAGCGGAGTGAAGATGAGGATGGCCGGGGTCACATCCATGAAGGTGCCGGACACCAGCAGGATCACGTTCATGATGAGCAGGATGATGTACTTATTGCTGGTCAGGCTCAGCAGGGCTGCTGCCACAGCATCCGGGATTTGCAAAAAGGCCATGACCCAGCCCAGAATGTTGGAGACACCCACAAGGAACACCACCATGCCAGACATCTTGGCAGAATCCACGATGATCTTCCACAGGCTCTTCAGGTTGATGGAGCGGTAGCAGAAAGCAAGGATCAGAGCATAGACAACGGCAATGGCAGAGCCTTCGGTGGCAGAGAACACACCGCCGATGATGCCGCCGATGACCACGATGATCAGGGACAGAGAAGGTAGGGCGCGCAGGGTGCAGACGCCGAGGTTTTTCCAGTCAAATTTGCCGGGGGTACCCTTGTACCCCAGCTTGACCGCCAGCAGCACGCCCACCACGCAGCAGCACAGTGCCCAGATGATGCCGGGGATGTAACCGGCCATGAACAGCGCAGCCACAGAGGTGCCGCCGGACGCCAGCGAGTAGGTGATCAGGGCATTGGACGGCGGGATCAGCAGGCCGGAGCAGGAGGAAGCAGCGTTGGTGGCAGCGGTCACGGCGGGGTCGTAGCCCTGCTCGTCGGCACCGTCGCGGATCATGGAGCCAACGGCAGCAGCCGCAGCGGAAGCAGAGCCGGAGATGGCGCCGAACAGGGCGTTGGTGCCGATGTTGGTCACCAGCAGTGCGCCGGGCATCTTGCCCAGAATGGCCATGACGAAATCCACCAGACGCTTGGCGATGCCGCCCTGATTCATGATGTTGCCGGCCAGAATAAAGAACGGGATGGCGGTCAGGCTGAACTTGCTCATGCCCACAAAGGTGCGCTGGGCAGCGGTCAGCACGGCCACGTTCAGGTCGATGGAAGAAAGAATGGCAGTCAGAGAAGAGACTGCAATGGCGTACGAGATGGGCACGCCGAGGAACAGCAGCACCAGCAGCACTGCCAGAATTACGAGTAACGCTTGAATTGCCACAGCTTAGTCCTCCTTGTTTTCCTTGTCAGCATCGGCAGCCATTTCGGCTTCCACCTTTGCAAAGTCTGCATCCTCCGGGGTATCCAGACAGATGGAGCCGTTGGCGATGCCGATAATGTTCAGCACGGAATACACCAGAATGATCACGCCGCAGATGGGCATGACCCAGTAGAACACGCCCACGGCAACGCCCAGCGAGGAGGTCTGCTGTCCCATGGCCAGCTGGGACACCTGAAAACCGCCGAACACCAGAATGGTGGCGGAGAAGAGAAAGGCGATGACCTCGGCAAAGATGTGGAACGCCTTGCGCATGGTGGGGTTGAACCGGTCCACCAGCACGGGAATGTTCATGTGGCCGCGCTCGCCGGAGACGATGGTGGCACCCAGCATGGTGCTCCAGCCGAACAGATAACCCACCAGCTCTTCCGACCATGTGGAGGGAGAGTTGAAGATGTAACGCACGATGACCTGATAGGTGGTCAGCACCACCATAACTGTCATGCTCAGACCTGCCAGCAGGTTGAGCACCTTGTTCAGGGTATTTCTCAGTTTTTCCATGATGCTCCTCCTCAGTCCGCAGTATGGGCAGCGTTGTGCTGCTGGATCAGGTCATAAATGGGCTGCAATTCCGGGTTTGCTGCCAGCACGGAATCGTGCAGGGGAGCCATAGCCTCCTGAAACGGTGCAGTGTCCGGGTAAATAAAGTTGACGTGCTGCTCATTCTCGGCCTTGTCTTTCGCCTCAGCCACAGCATCCTCCCAAGCGTCCTGCTCGGTGCGCTTCACGATCTGGAAGCCCTCTTCAAAGATCGCGCGCTCCTCATCGCTGAGCTCGTTCAGGAAGGCGTAGTTTGCCACCAGCAGGTCCGGCACCATCTGGTGCATATCATAGGAGTAATACTTGCAGATATCGCCGTGACCGTTATCGGTCAGAGCCAGCTCGTTGTTCTCGGCACCATCCAGAATACCGGCCTGCAGCGCGGTGTACACATCGCCGAAGCCCATGGGGGTAGCGGTGCCGCCCAGCAGACGCATCATTTCCACATTGGTGGGCGACTGCTGTACGCGGATCTTCAGACCCTTCAGGTCGGAGGGCTGGTTGATGGGGGTCTTGATGGTGTAGAAGTTGCGGGTGCCGGCATCCAGCCATGCCACCGTTTCCAGACCGGCCTTGGAAGTGGTCTTGAAAATGGGGTCCGTCACCTCGGGGTTATCCATGGCCTCGTGGTAGGCTTCCACGCTGGAGAACAGGTAAGGCAGGTTGAAGATCTGGTATTTGGCGCTGAAGGTCTCCATAATGGCATTGGACGCCACCACAAAGTCGATGGCACCGGTCTGGGTCAGCTGCACCATTTCGGTCTGGGAGCCCAGCAGCTCGCTGGGGTACACCTCCACGCGGTACTTGTCGCCCAGCTTCTCGTTGATATAGTTGGCGAAGGCTTCCAGTCCCAGATGATCCGGGTGGGTCTGGGACTGCACATGGCCGATGCGCACGATCTTGCGGTCGTCACCGGAGCCGGCGCCGCAGCCGGTAAGCATCATGCTGCTGGTCAGTGCCGCCGCGCCCATCAGCGACAGAAACGTTCTTCTCTTCATGAATGGCATCCTCTCTTTTCGCGTTTTTTCTGTGATTTTATTTTAACAACTCGTTCATTTTTGCGAAACCGGATTATTTTGTGAAACGCAGCACGATTTTGTCTTTGTTGTATCCAAGTACAATTTTTGTGTTTTGCGGACGAAAGAAACTGGCAAAAATAAAGAAGCGCCCGTCCCTCTCCTGCTGACAGGCAGGAAAGAACGAGTGCTTCTTTTGGATCCGAGTTATCCCTGTACCGCTTTTTCCGCTGCGGCTACGCGGTATTCCGAAGGGGTCTGGCCGGTCAGGCGCTTGAACACCCTTGTAAAATAGTTGGCGTCGCTGTAACCCACAGCAGCGCCGATATCCTTCAGGCTCAGGCGCGGGTCCAAAATCAGCTGGCGCGCCCTGTTCACCCGATATTCGTTCAGGTAGGCCGAAAAGTTCACCTTAAAGCACTGCTTGAACAGCTTGCAGAAGTAAGCGTCCGAGTAGCGCAGCGCAGCGGCGGCATCCTGCATGGAGATATCCTCCCCATAGTGGGCGTCGATGAAGCGGCTGATCTCGGCACGGATGATGGCGGTGCGCATATCCTCATCCTCTTCCCGGCGGAGGGGCTCTGCAGGCGCAGGGGGCTGTGCTGGGCGGGCAGGCAGCTGCACCGACACCTGCCGGATGGCATCTTCCACCGCGAATACCAACTCCTGCTCGTTGTAAGGCTTGAGCAGATAGTCCAGCGCCCGCACAGAGATCGCCTGCCGCGCATAGTCGAACTTATCAAAGCCGGTCAGGAACAGGATGGCGCAATTTTTGTCCGTTTCGCGGATCTTGCGCGCCACCTCCAGCCCGGTGAGACCCGGCATTTCAATGTCCAGCACAGCCACCTGCGGCGCTTCGCGGGCAAAAATTTCCAGAGCCTCTCTGCCGTTTTTTGCCTCATACAGGCTTATCAGATCTCCCAGATACTTCTGCAAGGTCCTGCACAGCACTTTGCGCTCGATCAATTCATCCTCTGCCACCAGCAATTTGCACTTCACGAGAGCGTCTCCTCCTTTTCCTCCGGCTGCTGCGTTTGCGGCAGTTCAAACCGCACCACAGTGCCATGACCTGCGCGGCTGTACACCTGCATTTTACCGCCCGGATACAGCATCCCGATGCGGCGGGAAATGTTTCCAAGGCCGATGCTGCGGCCGGTCTGCTCGCTCTGGGCAATTTTGGTTTGCACGGCGTCCAGCTCCTCTGGGGTCATCCCCTTGCCGTTGTCCGCGACCGTGAGCACCAGCACCTTGCCCTGCATCCATGCCCGCAGCAGGATGCGTCCGCCTTCCTCGCGGGACTTGAGCCCGTGCGAGTAAGCGTTTTCCACCACCGGCTGCAGCATAAAGGAAGGCACCAAAACCGCCGCAGGCTGCACCCGGATGCTTTTTTCTACGGTAATGCGTCCATCGAACCGCATCTGCTGCAAATAAATGTAGTCCTCCAGCCCGTCCAGTTCCTCTTCCAGCGTGATCTGCTGGCGCTTGGTGCGCAGGTTGTGCCGGAACAAACTGCCCAGATGCACGATCATCTGGTCGGTGGTGGAAGCATCCTCCAGCCGCGCCATGCAGGAGATCATGTTCAGGGTGTTGAACAGAAAATGTGGATTCACCTGACTTTTAAGCACCTCCAGCCGGGTGTGCTCCAGATCCTTTTCCAGTGCAAGGTTCCGCACCTCTTCCCGGTGCAAAGCCTGCTGGGTGGTCAGCTGCTGCGCCAGCCGCTGCGCCTGTGCGGCGGCACCCAGCTGCTGCTGTACTTTGTCCAGCTGGGCTTCGGTGGTTTGCAGGGCGGTGCTGGCTTCTTCCAGCGCTGCCGCCTGCCGGGCAGTCAGGGTGTCCAGCAAGGCAAGCGCCGTTTCCGGCACGGTCTGGGCGCACAGGGCGCGCAGCGCTTCGGCGTCTGGGTCCTCCGGGCTGAATTGCAGCCCGCCCAGCAGGCTGTCCAGTTTGGCATTCTGAGCGGTGCGCTGCTGGTTCAGCGCGGCGGCTTCGGCCTGCAAACGCTCCTGTAACTGAGCATAGCGCTGGGTGCGGAACAGCTTGCGGAAGATGCGGCTGCGCTCCTCGGTGGAGGCATTGAGCAGCTTTGTGAACTGCCCCTGCGCGATGAGTACGATCTGAGAAAACTGGTTGTAGTCCAGCCCGATGATCTCCTGCACGGCGGCGGTCACGTCCTTGGCTTTGGTCACCGGCGGGCGGTCGTCCGGGTAGGTCAGGGTGGCATCCGCCTTTTCGGTGGTCATGCCCTCGCCCCGGGCCTTGGGGCGCTGATACTCCGGGTTGCGGCGCACCGTGTAGCGCACGCCGTGCACCTCAAATTCCAGCTCCACAAAGGTGGGGGTCTTGTCGTCTGCGTACTTGCAGCGCAGCATGGAGCCCTCCCGGATGCCGCTGCTGGAATGATCGTACAGCGCATAGGTGATGGCGTCAAAAATGGTAGTCTTGCCCGCGCCGGTGTCGCCGGTAATGAGGTACAGCCCGCCTTTGCCCAGTTTTTCAAGGTCGAGGGTGGTCTCGGCGGCATAGGGGCCAAAGGCCGAAAGGGTCAGTCGCAGCGGTCTCATACAGTATCGCCCTCCTTCCAGATCTCCTCGATCAGTTCCTGGCAGAATGCCGTCTGCTCGGCGGTCAGGGGCTGATTATTTTGCAGCTGGTAAAAGGCAGCCAGATGTTCCAGCGGGGAGATGCTCTCGGTGCGCTCCGGGGCGCTGATCTCCTGCTGCTGGCGGGTGCGCTGGTTGTCGTAGTCCAGCTGCATCAGGTTGGGGTAGATGACCCGCAGCCGCGCCAGCGCATCCGGCACATCCTGCTCGTCGGTCAGGGTGATGTACAGATAGTCGTCCACGGCGGTGCCCTCGTAGCAGCGGCGGTCGGTCAGTTCCATGTAGCTGCCCCGCAGCCCGCGCAGGTCGTGCCGGGGGGGCAGGGGCGCGGTGGTGATGTGCACCTCGCCCTTTGCACCCAGCTCCACAAAGGTGGCGCTTTTGCGCTGCCCCACCTCCGAGAAAGAATATTTCAGCGGCGTGCCGCAGTAGCGCAGCGTTTCCCGCCCGACTTTCTGCGGGCTGTGCAGATGCCCCAGCGCCACATAGTCAAAGGCATCAAACAGGGCGGCGTCCACGCTGTCCACCCCGCCTACCGAGGGCTCCTCGCTCTCGCAGGCGGCAGCACCCGCCACAAACTGGTGCGCCACCAGCACGCTGCGGTGGCCGGGGTCCGGGGTGCAGTGCCGCAGCACGCAGGCAAGGGCGTCGTTGTAGCTCTCAATAGGCTCGTCCGGCCAGACGTGCCGCACCATGGCGGGCTTTAAAAAGGGCAGTAAGTACACATCCACCGTGCCGTGGGCATCCTGCAAGGGGATGGGCTGCGGCGCGCCTGTGAACACCGGGCTGACGTAGACCCGGCTGTCGGCCAGCAGGGCAGAGCCAAAGGCCACCCGGTCGGCAGAATCGTGGTTGCCGCTGATGGCGAACACCGGCAGCTTCCGCGCCGCCAGTTGGGTCAAAAACCAGTCCAGCAGCCGTACCGCTTCGGCAGGGGGAACGGGCTTGTCGTAAAGGTCGCCTGCCAGCAGCACGCCGTCCACAGGGGTCTCATCCAGCAAAGTTAGGATCTCTTCCAGAATATACCGCTGCTCCTCCAGCATGGAAAACTCGCACAACCGCTTGCCCAGATGCAGGTCGGACAAATGCAGAAAACGCAAACAGGAACACCGCCTTTCAAAAAATGCTTTGCCCTATTATAGCGCAGCCGCCGCTGCGCGCGCAACCAAGGAGAACAGAAAAACGGACAACTGCTGTTTGCCGTTGCGACCCCTTCTGTAAAAATGGGACACCGGAGCGTCCGCAGACGCCCCGGTGTCCCGAAATTTAAAATGATTTTTCCGCTGAATATGGCCAGAGCGCACGCGGAGGCCATTCCAAATCGTTTTACGGCCTGCGTATATCAGAACATCTTTTCCCAAGTGGCGTAGCCCACACTGCCGTCTGCCGTCAGGCTGTTGCGCCGCTGGAACCGCTGCACGGCGGCAGCGGTGGCCGCACCGTACTTGCCGTCATCTTTCAGCCGCTCGCCCAGAGAATTGAGCTTCTGCTGTACCAAACGCACCGTGCCGCCGGAAGAGCCAGTGTGCAGCACGATGCCGGGGTAGGGCACTTTCAGCCCGTGCTTTGCGGTGTAGCGGGTGTAGAGCACGTTCCATGTGTTCTGCCCCACCTTGCCGTCCATGTTCATCTTGTTCTTCAGCTGGAATTCCTGCACGGCACGCTGGGTGCCGACGCCGAACTTGCCGTCTGCCTTCAGCGCATCGTACCATGTGCACGCATCGCGTACGCCGTTGAGCCACGTCTGTACAAGTGCCACGTCCGGCCCGGAGGAGCCGCGCTGGAGCAGGGAATAATAACCGGGAATTGCCATAGAGGGATCCCTCCTTTCCCTCCATGCTATGCTCCGGCGGGACACGGCGTCACCCCGCCAGCAGCACAGTCTGCCGCCGGGCAGTCAGCCGGTGTGCCCAGTCCACCAGCCGGAACCGCAGGATGTACTGCCCGCAGACAAGGTCGTTCTCCGCAGGCAGGGCGTAGCCGCCCTGCGCAAAGCTGCACAGCCCCGGGTACAGCACACACCACCAGTTGCGCCCGCCGCCGCTGCCGATGTCGATGCGCACGGCATCGTACCGCCCGGCGGGCAGCTGACCAGTGGGGTAGCGCCGGGCGGGAAAGTACATATTTACGAGATACACCCGCACCGGGGTACGGATGCCCTGCGCGGCCAATGCCCGCTGCGCCGCCAGCTGGAACTGCAAAAGCTGCCCCGCTGCCCACGCTCGCGCCTCCGGTGCGCTGTGCGCCGGGCACTGCTGCATCACGGCCAG
>ERZ773111.1348-NODE-1348-length-11812-cov-2.597006_pt1 | contig 11812 bp, 7 predicted proteins | sample MGYA00580567_ERZ773111 | MGnify/ENA primary metagenome ERZ773111 (study PRJEB29015, sample SAMEA2737875) | human gut metagenome | biome: human gut; feature: human-associated habitat; material: faeces | place: China | collected 2012 ...
TAGGAACGGCAAAATTTTTTACACTTCTATTACTTCTTTATCACACATAAGCAAAATCACAGGGCATCAAGCAGCTTATGAGTGGCGGTGGCATCATCATTGTGGCACAGACGGTAATTCCACAGCTTACCACTCTGTTCTCATAATTCATGGGCGGGATCATTGATAAGATTACTGAATTCATAAAGGAACTGTTGCAGGGGTGGGTTCTGACCAACTTTGAAACCATGTTTACCGATGTTAATGACAAGGTAGGCACGATTGCAGGGGAGGTCAGCAAAACTCCCAGCACTTGGAACTCCGGTATTTTTGACATGATAAAAACCCTGTCCGATAACGTGATGATTCCCATAGCGGGTATGATCATCAGCTTTGTACTCGTCTATGAGCTTATTTCCATGGTCATTGATAAAAACAACCTGCATGACTTCAATACAGCAATCTTTATCCGCTTTTTTATGAAAGCATGTATTGCAGTCATGCTTCTTAGCAAGACTTTTGACATTGTAATGGCGGTATTTGATGTGGGAAGCCACATCGTCAATTCTGCCGCCGCAGCAATCAGCGGGGAAACCAGTATTGATGTTTCAAGCACGTTGCAGACGATGTTCAATGAGCAGTTCTCGGAGATGAGCATAGGCGAGCTGTTAGGACTGGGGATGGAGACCATGATCGTCAGTTTATGTATGAAAATCATGTCAGTCCTTATCACCGTCATTCTTTATGGGCGAATGATTGAAATATACCTTTATGTATCAGTAGCACCTGTTCCCTGTGCAACCGTAACCAACCGGGAATGGGGAACGATAGGAACGAATTATTTTAAGGGGCTTTGTGCCCTTGCATTTCAGGGATTTTTTATGATGGTATGCGTTGCAATCTATGCGGTGCTTGTGGCTGGTGTGGCAGTGTCCGACAACCTGCATACGGCACTCTGGTCGGTGGCAGCATATACCGTTATTTTATGCTTTTCACTCTTTAAGACTGGTTCATTATCGAAATCTATCTGGAATGCGCACTAAGGGAGGAACGATATGGCAATATCCGTGCAGGTGCCAAAGGATTTGTCCGGTATCAAGACAAAAGTGGCACTGAACTTGACAAAGAGACAGATCATCTGTTTCAGCGGTGCGGCAGTAGCTGGAATCCCCTTGTATTTTTTAACCAAGGGACTGATCGGAACATCAGCCGCATCACTTCTTATGATGGGAGCAATGCTTCCGTTCTTCTTTTTTGCGATGTATGAGAAAAACGGGTTTCCGGCGGAGAAGATTTTGTATTTTATGCTCCGGCAGAAGATACTCACACCGGGCATAAGACCATACCGGTCAGAGAACTTATACAAGCAGTTGGAAGAAAAAGAGAAATTACGAAGGGAGGTTCGTTATCTTGAAGAAAAAGCAAAAGGCAGAACCGGAAAGCCGCAGAAAAAGCAGTTATAAAGGCAATAGCAGGAACAACAGTAAAAGTGGCGGTCTTACCTTTTCAGAAAAGAAGCGTCTTATACAGTTAAAGCATATTTTATCGGGAAAGAGCATTGAGAAAGAAAAGCCGACTACCGCACAAAGGACGATCACTTTTGAAAAGATGTTCCGTGACGGTATCTGTCAGGTCAGCCACCGTTATTATACAAAGATGGTGGAATTTTTTGATATAAACTATTCGCTACTGGAAGTGGACGAGCAGGCGGATATACTGGCACAGTACAGCAAGCTCATCAATTATTTTGATCCGTCTGTGAAGTTTGAACTGATGCTTTTCAACAGGCAGGTCAACGAGCAGATGCTTACGGAACAGTTTGACATTCCGTGGCAGGAGGATGATTTTAACGATATTCGTGAGGAATATACGGAAATGTTAAAGAAGCAGGCGGCAAAGGGCAACAACGGTATCATCAAATCAAAATATCTGATTTTTGGTGTAGAAAGCAACGGCTACAAGGAAGCCAAGAGCCGCCTTAACAACATTGAAAAAGATGTCATACGGAACTTAAACAACATAGGAACCCTTGCGAGGGGACTGGACGGAAAGGAAAGACTGCGCATCCTGCATGAATATTTTAATCAGGATACCATGGAACCTTTCCGTTTTTCATTTAAGGATTTGGCAGAATCCGGTAAGTCGGTCAAGGACTATATTGCACCGCCGGGATTTGATTTCCGCTATCCGAACCGCTTTAAGTCAGGGAATATGTATGGCTGTGTGTCCTATCTGGATATTATCGCACCGAAGTTTACGGACGAGCTGATCAAGCATCTTCTGGATATTGATGCTAATCTTACGATTTCCATGCATATGCAGACGGAAGATCCGGTAAAGGCAATCAAGAAGTTAAAAGCGGTTATTTCCAATATTCAAAAAATGAAGATTGAGGAACAGAAAAAGGCAGTCCGAAGCGGCTACGATATGGATATTCTTCCAACGGATATTGTGACCTATGAAAAGGATACGCTGGAATTTCTGGATGATTTGAATACGAGCAATCAGAAGATGATCAACATGACATTCCTTATTACCTGTTATGGCAGAACCAAGCGGGAACTGGAGAGCTTAATGCAGAGAGTGTCCGGTATCATTCAGCAGGCAAACTGTGACCTCAGATGTTTACAGTATTTGCAGGAACAGGGACTTGTGGCATCCGCACCGATTGGCTGTAATGAAACGGGGATAGAACGTACTCTTGCCACAAAGAGTACCGCAATCTTAGTACCATTCTGCACGCAGGAATTATTTATGCCTGCTCCGGCAATCTATTACGGGTTAAATGCACTCAGTAACAACATGATCATGGCAGACCGCAAAAGGCTCCGTACACCAAACGGAGTTATCTTAGGAACACCCGGAAGTGGTAAGAGTTTTAGTGCAAAGCGTGAGATTTTAAGTTGTTTTCTTATCACAAAGGACGACATTATTATCTGCGATCCGGAGGGCGAGTATTTTGCACTTGTAGCTGCACTTCATGGACAGGTGGTAAAACTTGCCACCAATTCCAAAGACTATCTGAACCCGATGGATATTCAGTTGAGCCATAAGGGGGATAAGGAAGCATTAAAACTGAAATCGGATTTTATCATAACATTATGTGACCTGATCGCAGGTGGCAAGGACGGTCTGGAGAACGATGAGAAAGGCATCATTGACGAATGTATCCGTCATATTTATGATAAGTATTTTGAAAATCCGGTGCCGGAAAATATGCCGCTGTTGGAGGATTTATATGATGCCCTGTTAGCACACAAAAATCCAAAGGCAGAGCGTATCGCAAACAGCCTTGTGCTGTATGTGCATGGTTCCCAGAATTATTTCAACCACCATACTAATGTGGACAGTGGCAACCGTATCATGTGCTTTGACATCAGAGACTTGGGAAATCAGTTGAAAGAGCTGGGTATGTTAATCGTGCAGGATGCGGTTTGGAACAGGGTATCGCAGAACAGGGAGCGAAAGATTGCTACCCGTTATTACTGTGATGAGTTCCACCTTCTTCTGAAGGAGAAGCAGACCGCTATTTACTCTGTGGAAATCTGGAAGCGTTTCAGAAAATGGGGCGGAATACCGACAGGCTTGACGCAGAACGTGGGTGATTTTTTGCGTTCAGAGGAGATTGAAGGTATCTTGGGTAACAGCGACTTTGTATATCTGTTAAATCAGAATGCCAAAGATCAGGCAATCCTCGCTGATAAGCTGGGACTTTCTGATAAGCAGCTTTCCTATGTCACCAACTCTGAGCCGGGAAGCGGTCTGATACTGTTTGATAATGTGGTTATTCCATTCGTGGATAAATACCCGACAGACACCAAGACCTACAGAATTATGAATACCAAGCCGGAGGAATCGGTGCAGAAGGAGGACGCAGTGTAAATGGCAGAAAAGAGACAAAAAAAGCAGGCAGTAAAGGCATTTGAAAAAGAGACATTTTCCAAGGATAAGGAAGTGACTGGAGCAAATCATACAGAATACAGGCAGGACAACACCTTTTCTGTGGAAAACCAGTTTAGTGCCAGCGAGAAGCCTGTGAGCAATCTGCCACGGGATGCAAACCATGGCAGTCGTACAGGAAATGCAACTTCTGGTCACAGCGTCCAGAAGTCAGAATTTAGTGCCGGGACAGAATTTCAGCAAGGCACTTCTTGTCACAATGTCCAGAAGTCAGAAGCCGATGCGGAAAAGGCATTCTTAAAGGAAAACAGTTTCATGCAGGAGGAACAGCCGGGGGATTCTGACAGCACGATGGAAAATGAGGTTCATGTCAGGGACACCTACCAACGGTCTGAGGAAAAAGGAAAATATCACAAAAGGCGTGTGCAGAGAGAACACGCACACAGAGAGCGTGCGAAGTCAGAAAATACAAAGCAGTCCGATTATGGAGATTTCCAGACAAAGGATGCCACATTTTCGCAGGGACAGGCGGAAGAATTTACCGACAAAAAAGTACAGAAGGCTTTTGATAAGTCGGAAAAGAGTCGTCAGAAGTTACAGAAAGCAAAGGACAAGATGCCGAAAAAGCGGCAGTATGAGATGAAGCGTGTCTTTGATGAACAGACCGGAAAAGCAAAGTATGTGGTGGTTCCGGTGGAAGTGGAGAAGCCATTCAAGCCTGACGGACTTGGAAAAGCTGCGGTTCACAAACTCCAGACCGAAAATATGTATTTTGTGCATCGAAAGATTGCAGAGACAGAAAAGGATAATTCTGCTGTGGAGGGTGCACATAAGACAGAACAGCGTGCAGAGGATATTTACCACTATATGAAGTATCACCGCAAGAGCAAGGCACAGAGAAAGCGTGACCGCTTAGAGCGATTGCACAAAAAACAGGTTACAGCGGATATGAAGCTGGAGTATGAGAAATTCATCAGTGAAAATCCACATCTAAAGGGCAACAGTCCAAAGAAGCAGTTGCAAAGGCAGCTACAGAAACAGCGCATCAAGCGTGAGTATGCCAAGGCAAGGCGGGCAGGAGCAGAAGCCAAGACTGCAAAGGAAACATTTACAAAGACAGCCAATGCTGCAACCGGGATTGCAAAGAAGTTACAGGAGATTGCCACAAAAAATAAAACACTGATTATCACAGTGGGTATTTTTGCTCTTCTGCTTATTATGATCATGTCGGCATTATCAAGCTGCGGTTCCATGTTTACCGGAACTGTGACAACAACGATGGCAAGCACATATCTTAGCCTTCCGGCAGAGATTGATGCAGCAGATTTATCTTTTACAGAAAAGGAAATGGAGCTGCAAAACAAGATTGACCGGATTGAAACTGATTATCCGGGATATGATGAATACGATTATAACCTTGGTGCAATCGGGCATGATCCATATACACTGATCAGTTATCTTTCCGCAGTCCATACGGAATTTACTGCCGAGGGGATGGAGAGTGAGATTCAGGAATTATTTGATGCCATGTATTCCCTTACTACTGAGGAAGTGGAGGAGACACGGACAAGGACAGTCACAAAGACCGGAACCAGAACAGTAACAAATCCGGACGGGACTACCCATACCGAGGAATATGAGTACGAGGAGGAAGAAGAATATACCGTAACAATTCTTCGTGTCACACTTACGGTCACACCGCTTGAGAGCATTGTAGCCGGACGCATGGACAGTGAGCAGACGGAAATTTTTGGAGCCTATACGGAGACAAAAGGCGGCTTACAGGTCTTTGCTTCTCCGGTTGATTATTACTGGTATTACTATATCAGCAGTTATTATGGATACCGGAAGAATCCGAACACCGGAGCAGAGGAGCTTCACAGGGGCGTGGACATAGCAGTACCGACAGGAACGCTCGTGTATGCAGCCCATGACGGAACGGTTACGGAAGCGGCTTACGATTCATACTATGGGAATTATGTGGTGATTACGGACAGCAAGGGATATAGCACAAAATATGCCCACATGGACAGCTTAAATGTATCCGCAGGGCAGAGTATAAAAAAGGGTGACAATATAGGCAAAAGCGGAAATACAGGAAGCAGTACCGGAAGCCACCTTCATATTGAATGTCTGTATAACGGGGTGTATTATAACCCGTTATTTTATTTTGAAGCAGGAGAACAGACCATTTATGGGGAAACAACGGGCGGCACCGGAGGAGGAACCGGCAATGTGATACCACCGGAGTCCTATGACGATGCAACGGTGCAGACGCTTATGCGGGAAGCAAACAGATATCTGGGAATGCCATACACCTTTGGAGGAACAGCTCCGGCAAGTTTTGATTGTTCAGGCTTTGTATGTTGGGTATTTACAAACAGCGGCGTACATAACCTGCCAAGAACCACCGCACAGGGCATTTATGACCAGTGTACTCCGGTATCAGCGGCAGATGCAAAGGCAGGGGACATTATATTTTTTACAGGAACCTATAATGCAGGACGTCCGGTTACACACGTTGGTATCTACTGTGGAAACGGTACGATGGTGCATTGCGGTGATCCAATTCAGTACACATCAATCAATACTTCTTACTGGCAGAGCCATTTCTATGGTTTTGGAAGATTGAATTAGCGAAGGGAGGAATTATTTTTGTCAGTAGAACGAATCAATTCACAGCTTAAAAAGGTCAGAGAGCAGATAGCACAGCTACAGGCAAAGGAAAAAGACCTTGCAGAACAGAAACAGATGGCGGAGGATGCCGAAGCCATGAAGATCATACGAAAATATAAAATCTCATCCGAGCGATTGCAGATGCTTAATAAGCTCAGTGAGGATGAAGTCAGAAATTTATTACAGAAACGGGAACAGGAAAAGGAGGATTCGACCAATGAAAATGAAGAAGTTATCCGTTAAGGCACTAATGTCCCTGATACTGTCGGCAATACTTTTTTGTATGCCGGTCGGGGCATTTTTTGCAAACAGGGCAAATACTGTGGAGGTTCATGCAGAGGATACCGCAGAGCAGAAAACAGAAAGTGCGGCAGAGGAAAGCAGTGCAGAAAGCACAGCGTCCGGTAATGATAACAAGGACAGTTCCGGTAGTGGAGAAAATCACACAGAGCAGTCCACAGAGAATGCAACGGAAAATTCCACAGAAGGCACAACTGAGGAGACACAGCCTGCCGCAAAATGCACCTGCAAGGAAAAATGCAGTCAGTATGCGGTGGATGAGGATTGTGAGGTGTGTGCAAAGGATTACAAGGAATGTGCTTATATCAATCCGAGCGTAAAAATTACAATCAATACACCTTCTGGGTGGCATAACGATACCACGAAAGTAACAGTCAAGGTGGAAGATACGATAGTTTCCGGTAATTTTACCATTCAGACAGTAAAGGCAAAAGTCGGACAGAATGGAAGCTGGACGGACATTACCGAGGATATGCACATAGAGATTTCCGAGAACAGCACCATTTATGTGCAGGTCACAGACCAGAAGGGCAAGACCTACGAGAAAAACCGCTACATCAAGTGCTTTGATTTTACAAAGCCTACCTTAAATGCGGTAGTCAGCGACGGTCTTTTGAGCATTCAGGCACATGATACGGATTCCGGTATCAAGGCAATCTATGTCAATGGATATGAATTTACCGACCATACGAATGGAGCCTTGAATATCCGTCTGCAACAGTTCGATGCAGGGTATCAGTATTTCACGATTTCTGCCATGGATAATGCAGGAAATACCTCTGAAATCTATAAAACAGCCAATCCGTATTACACCGATCCGGAGAATAAGGACAGCAATGAAAAAGATCCGGCACAGCAGCTTCCGGTGGATGCGTCTGCAACCAAGCCAAACTCTGCAACCGCACAGGTCACAGAGCATACGAAAACGGATGTGAATGGAAATACAGTTTCCCAGACAGGCAGTGGAACAACTTCCAGCAGTTCCGCAACAGCAAAGCAATCTCCAAGTACGGGAGATACTTCCAAGGATGCAGACCAGAGCAGTGACAGCCAGACCACAGAAAAAGGCAAGGAATTTTACACAATCCAGACTGCATCCGAGAAAGTATTTTATCTGGTAATTGATCGTGATGGGGAAGATGAAAAGGTGTATTTCCTTACAGAAGTCAGTGAAAACGACCTGCTGAATACCACAACGGATAACAGCGAGACACTTCCGAAAAATTCAGCGGCATTGGAATCTGCAATCCCTACCAAAGACAGCGCATTATCAAACAATAATGCTGATACCACAGGAGAGAAAACACAGGGAACAGAAAGTGTTGAGGACAGCACCGAAGATAGCACGGAGGATACAAGTGAGCCGAAAGAGGATACCGCAAAAGCAGATGGTTCCGGCTTTACATATATTTTAATGGGCATTGCTGCGGTAGCTGTGATCGGAGTGGTATATGTTGTGAAATCCAAGAAGAAAAAGGAAAACTTCATTGATGAGGATGAAGATGAGGACGAGCTTGACGAGGACTACGATTATGATGACGAGGAAGAAACCGAGCAGGATTTCGACGAAGCATTCATAAATGGTGGAGATGATACAGAATCAGTAGACACAGACGAGAATGACAATGAAGATAACAACAACGAGAATGATGAAGAAAATGGGGAGGAATAGAGATGGAGCTTGTAATTGCAGAGAAGCCGAGTGTGGCACAGAGCATTGCGGCAGTTCTTGGTGCCACACAGCGTAAGGACGGATATTTGGAAGGCAATGAGTATCTGGTATCATGGTGTGTGGGACATCTGGTAGAACTGGCACAGCCGGAAAGCTATGAGGAAGCATGGAAGAAATGGAGCTATGAGAGCCTTCCAATCATTCCGCAGGAATGGCAGCATGAAGTGAAAAGTGATACAAAAGCACAGTATCAGATTTTGAAAAAGCTCATGCATGATGACAGGGTAGATGCTGTTGTGTGTGCAACCGATGCCGGAAGGGAGGGAGAATTGATTTTCCGCCTGACCTACAACATGGCAGGGTGCAGAAAACCGATGAAGCGGTTATGGATTTCTTCCATGGAGGAGAGCGCTATCCGTGACGGCTTCCATAATCTTCGTCCAGGCAGCGACTATGATAACTTGTATCATTCAGCATTATGCAGGCAGGAAGCAGACTGGCTTGTGGGTATCAATGGGACAAGACTTTTTACGGTATTATATGGCGGTAAGGCATTGAAGGTTGGCAGAGTGCAGACACCGACACTTGCCATGCTGGTGGATCGTGAAAGTAAAATCATGAATTTCAAGAAAGAAGCCTATTATATGGCTCACATCATTGGAAATGGTCTGGATGCGGTATCAGAGCATATCAGTGATAAAACGGAAGCAGAGAGGATTGCAGGAGCCTGTGAAAACGGACAGGCTCTTGTCACTTCTGTGATAAAGGAAGAAAAGTGGGTGGCACCACCGAAACTCTATGACCTTACCACACTCCAGAGGGATGCAAACCGTCTGTTTGGCTTTACTGCCAAGCAGACATTGGAATATACGCAGAGCCTTTATGAGAAAAAGTTAGTGACTTATCCAAGAACAGACAGCCAGTATCTTTCCGATGACATGGAAGGTACTGCAAAAAATGTGATCGAAGCGATTTTCAATTCTCTGTTATTTGAACAGAATATCATGTTCAATCCAGATATTAAAAGAATTTTGAACAGCAAGAAAGTGACGGACCACCACGCAATCATTCCTACCATGGAGATCATCAAGCAGGACTTAAAGGCAATCCCGGAGAGCGAAATGAAGATACTTTCCCTTTGTGCAAACCGTCTGCTGTGTGCGACCGGGGAGAAGCACATTTATAATTCCACAAAGGCAGTGATTACCTGCAACAATACTGTATTTAAGGTATCTGGCAAGGAAGTGTGGAAAAATGGATGGAAGGAATTTGAGGATTTCTTCAAAAATTCCTATAAAACCGCAGAGGATAAATCGGATGCAGAGGAAGAAAAGAAGCTGCCGGAGCTTCGTGAGGGCATGATGATTGCAGTGGAGCAGACAAAGGTTTCCGAGCATTTCACACAGCCGCCAAAACATTACACTGAGGACAGCCTGCTGTCCGCCATGGAGAGAGCCGGAGCAGAGGATATGGGCGATGAAGTGGAGAGAAAAGGACTTGGCACACCTGCCACCAGAGCTGACATTATTGAAAAACTGGTAAAAGACGGATTCGTAAAGCGTGAGAAAAAGCAGATGATTCCGACAGAGGACGGAATGAAGCTGATCACGATACTTCCGGATGTAGTAAAATCTCCGAAACTGACTGCTGACTGGGAAAATGAGCTTACACTTGTATCCAAAGGAGAAGTTGCTGCAGAGCAGTTTATGTCTGGGATTGAAGCAATGGTAACTGATCTTGTAAAGACCTATCACAGCGTTAGTGATGAGCAGAAAGCCATGTTTGGCACAGGCAAGGGTGAACAGGAAGTGCTAGGTAAATGCCCGAAATGTGGTGCTGATGTAGTCAAGGGAAAATTTGGAGCGTACTGTACCGGGAAATGTGGCATGAATGTTGGCAAGGCATTTGGGGTAACACTTTCAGATTCTCAGGTCAGGAGCCTACTTCAAGGAAAAAAGATACTTGTAAAAGGTCTGAAAGGAAAGAAGGGCAGTTATGATGCGTACCTGATTCCAGAGAGTGTAGAGGAATTTTCCTATACGAAAGATGGTAAAGAAATCAAGGGGTTTCAGTATAAATTTAAGATGGAATTTCCACAGACGAAGGGAAAGCAGGGGTAGGAATGTAACTGTTATTGTGATATAGTTTTGTAAAGATAAATTGAACTTTGCGACATTTGCAGTATAGAAACATGGAGGATATACATGGAATATTATTTTACATATTTTATAGTATTCAAAAGTAATGACAATGGTTTTAGCGGACCTATAGTTTTATTTGGAAATTCAGAATCCATAAAAAAGAATAATAATGGGACAATGCATTTGTTAGATGATGATTTGAATGGAACATTAGGTGCAATAGAGTATATAATGCATTTGCCTAGGAATGTATTTGATATATATGATTTAGATGAAGAATTTATGGCATTATCATATGATACACCGCATCAAATTGTTCTTGTTCCAGATTATATACTTGTTAATCAAAATATAGATAACATTGCCCCCACCATATTTATATTAACTGAAGATTGCAGTAAAGATATAAAAAGTAACTGTGAGAAAAGAAATCCATTGTTAGGAACATACTATACTCATGAGTTAAACCAGGAATTGATCAAAAAGCAATGGGAAAAAATTTGGTTGCTTAAAAGAAAAAATGATTTTGAATTTGATGCAGTTAAGGATATTAACATTCACTTTAGGTTAGAAGGAGAAAAACTAAAAGCATTACCGGCGCTTTATCTTAGTCGACAATTTGGAGAAACAAATAATTTATTGTTAGAAATATTCAATTGTAGTGAGGTAGAGAAAAAGTGTATTGACATGCAATGGAAAAACATATCGCACCTTAACACCTTGATTTCAATGAAAAAAAAAGGCATAACTTGTTGGGATGATAAGGCTAATAAAGTATATGATGATGAAATTGTTAAGCAAATGTATAAATTTGATATTAGTGTTGTGATAACTTTCCCTGGCATTCCTAAATCACAAAAAAAGTATGGTTTATCTGCTAGTATTTTATCTGAAAATGAAAAACGAGCTATTAGGATAATGGGAGTGCATAGAGCAATTGCACGTGGTGGAATTTTAATGGAATTATCATGTGTAAAAGAAGAACTGTATAAAAAATATGGAGAGCTTGAACAAAGATGTAAGGATGGAACAAATAACAAATATATTTGGAAGACATTTAGCGATTTAGGAAAGTTACTGGGTTGTTGTTTTAATAGTTTTCAAATAGAAGTGCTAAAAAGAGCAAAAGATATTACTATATTTT
>ERZ773111.1375-NODE-1375-length-11587-cov-3.074749_pt1 | contig 11587 bp, 10 predicted proteins | sample MGYA00580567_ERZ773111 | MGnify/ENA primary metagenome ERZ773111 (study PRJEB29015, sample SAMEA2737875) | human gut metagenome | biome: human gut; feature: human-associated habitat; material: faeces | place: China | collected 2012 ...
ACACTCGTCTACGGCACGTTCCACGGCCTGATCTAAAGACATATCCGCTGCATAGAGCCGCACTCTGGCAACATACTGCGCGTATTCGTTTAATGTATTGCAATGCTGCATTAAATCTGCATTGTGCCCCTCATTGACGTTTAAAACCGTGACAATCAATTCAAGTTTTGGTTCACCTGACAAATGTTCAAATGCCGAGGAAAGTCGAAGCTCTGTACAGTCAGCAATTGCCGTCGAACCATTGTAAAACTCGATAAAATTTGGTGCAGGTATTTTCTCTGATTGACGGCATTGTAAAGAGAGAGCAGATTTTTCCGGTCAGAAAACAACATGCGAAAAATAGTGTCTTTGTAGTTTCTGTTTGTAGCTGGCATATTGACTGCTGAGTTCCTGGATACTTTGTTATGGTTTCGTTTGTGTTTTGCCATAGGCTTCCTCCTGATTGGTGAGACAGCTCTTAAATAATACTGTCTTGGCAGGAGAATAAATATATTCTATATCTGATTTCTTTCGTCTCCTGCTTTTAAATTCGTTAATGGGTAATTAAAAGCATAGATACGAACGAACAACGCAGATCATTGGGGGTAATCTGACGTTTCCAGAATATAGATGGCATAACGCCATAAAGATTTTGTAAAATATGCTTTGGAATATTATAACATAAACATGGGAAACAAAACAAGAATTTTTATGTATTACTTGCCACAGGGAATGACATTGCTGAAGCTATCACGGGTGCTAAAGTGCAGACCGGAGGAATTGCTGGCATATGTGGATTGTTTGTGAAAAATTACCTATTGAAAATATTTGCCACTCATAGTACAATGCAATTGTTATATGACTGACGGAAATAGTGGGGTTTACCACGTGAAGTATAACAAAAGAATGCCGACCGTCTGGGCGAAGAGTCCAGACGTGCGGTTCTTTTTATTTTTAGGGTAAATTTTCCAAAAAATCCCATCAGCATGAGAAAGGAACCACTCATTGTATTTTTTCGAATACTTACCGGAAAAAGCGCACGTGACTCTTGACAAAAGATGAAAGTTAGGATAGCCTAACTATGGTTAGAAAAAACTAACCATGCATCGATCAAAAATCAGAATGAGCATCATAAAAAAGTGTGATGAACCATGCAAGGCCACACGGTGGCAGAAGGAGAGAAAAATGCAGACAGAATGGAGAAGCTTCCAGGGCGGAGCCTGGGAAACAGAAGTAAATGTAAGAGATTTTATTCAGAAGAATTATCATCCATATGATGGGGATGATTCCTTCTTAGAGGGACCAACACAGGATACCACCGATCTCTGGGATCAGGTATTAGAACTTTCCAGACAGGAGAGAGAAGCCGGCGGAGTGCTGGATATGGACACAAAGATCATTTCCACGATCACTTCCCATGGTCCGGGTTATTTAGATAAAGAGAAAGAGAAGATTGTCGGTTTTCAGACGGACAAGCCTTTCAAACGTGCTCTCCAGCCTTACGGCGGTATCCGTATGGCGATCAAGGCGTGCGAGGACAATGGATACAAAGTCGATCCTGAAGTGGTAGAGTACTTTACAACACACAGAAAAACTCACAATGCCGGTGTATTTGACGCTTACACACCGGAGATGAGAGCGTGCAGAAGCGCACATATCATCACTGGACTTCCGGATGCATACGGACGAGGACGTATTATTGGTGACTACAGAAGACCGGCTCTTTACGGTGTAGACCGTCTGATCGAGGACAAAAAAGAGCAGCTGAACAACACACGTACCATCATGTACTCAGATGTGATCCGTGAGAGAGAAGAGTTATCCGAGCAGATCCGTGCGCTGGAAATGTTAAAGAAACTGGCAGAAATTTACGGCTGTGATATTTCGAAACCTGCAAATAATGTATTAGAGGCAACACAGGCTGTCTATTTTGCATATCTTGCAGCAGTAAAAGAGCAGAACGGTGCGGCAATGTCCTTAGGACGTACCTCCACTTTCTTAGATATTTATGCAGAGCGTGATCTCGCAGAGGGAACATTTACTGAAAAAGAGATCCAGGAGATCATCGACCAGTTCGTGATGAAACTTCGTCTTGTAAAATTTGCGCGTACACCGGAATACAACACGATTTTTGCCGGCGATCCTACCTGGGTGACAGAGTCCATCGGTGGAATCGGCGTGGATGGAAGACATATGGTTACAAAAATGTCTTACCGTTACTTAAACACCTTGAACAACATCGGGGCAGCACCGGAACCAAACATGACCGTACTCTGGTCTGTAAAACTGCCGGAAAACTTCAAAAAATTCTGTGCCGAGACATCCATCAAACACTCTGCAATCCAGTATGAGAATGATGATATTATGCGTGTTGTCCATGGTGATGATTATGGAATTGCATGCTGTGTATCTTCTATGAGAATCGGTAAGGAAATGCAGTTCTTTGGCGCGCGGGCAAACCTCGCAAAATGCCTGCTTTATGCGATCAATGGCGGTGTCGATGAGATGACAGGAAAACAGGTCGGACCGAAATACCGTCCGATCACATCCGAATACTTAGATTACGATGAAGTATGGGATAAATACAAAGATATGATGAAATGGTTAGCAGGAGTGTATGTGAACGCATTAAATATCATTCACTACATGCATGATAAATACTGCTACGAAAAATTAGAGATGGCATTACATGACAAAAATGTGAGAAGATGGTTTGCAACCGGTATTGCAGGATTTTCTGTAGTAGCAGACTCCCTTTCTGCAATCAAATATGCAAAAGTAAAACCAATCCGTGACGAGAATGGTGTGACCGTTGACTTTGAGATTGAGGGAGATTTCCCGAAATATGGAAATGACGACGATCGTGTTGACGAGATCGCAAAACAGGTGCTCCACACCTTTATCGGATATGTAAAAGGAAACCATACTTACCGTGGCGGTATCCAGACAACATCGATTTTGACCATTACATCCAATGTTTCCTATGGTAAAAATACAGGAGCAACACCAGATGGAAGAAAGAAAGGTGTAGCATTTGCTCCGGGTGCAAACCCGATGCATGGACGTGATACCCATGGTGCGGTTGCATCCCTGGCATCTGTCGCTAAACTGCCATTTATGGATTCACAGGATGGTATTTCCAATACATTTACCATTGTACCGGATGCACTGGGCAAAGATGAGGCAGCACAGGAGAACAATCTTGTTGCAATGTTAGATGGCTATGTAGTCAAAGGCGGACATCACTTGAACGTAAACGTTTTAAACCGTGACACATTATTGGATGCACAGAAACATCCGGAACTGTATCCACAGCTTACCATCCGTGTATCAGGATATGCGGTCAACTTTATCAAACTGACAAAAGAACAGCAGGATGAAGTGATCGCACGTACCTTCCACGAGCGGATGTAGTGCAACAGGTGCGTTTTGCGAATGGCGCGTGTGAGCGTTATTCATAGAAAAAGGAGAACAACATGGGAAAAATTCACTCGTTAGAAACATTTGGCACAGTGGACGGTCCGGGCGTACGGTTTGTCGTTTTTTTTCAGGGCTGCCCGATGCGCTGCCAGTATTGCCATAATCCCGATACATGGAAGATAGAGGATGGGGAAGAAATGACAGCGGATGAGATCATAGACCGTTTCGAACGCAACCGTTCTTTCTATCAGACCGGGGGGATCACGGCAACGGGTGGAGAACCCATGTTACAGCTTGACTTTCTGACGGAGCTTTTTACGAAGGCAAAGGAAAAGGGTATTCACACCTGTCTGGATACATCCGGAATTATGTTTCCAAAGAAACATACAGGAACAGATCAGAACAGTGAGAGAGAGATCAGCCTCACTGGAATAAGTGAAAACATGGCATCAGACAGAATGGAAAAGATAGAACAGCTCATGTCCGTGACAGATCTCGTCATGCTTGATATTAAGCATATCAACGATGAGGAACATCAGAAACTCACCGGGCAGCCGAACAGCAACATTCTTGCGTTCGCAAAGTATCTTGATTCGATCGGAAAGCCGGTCTGGATTCGTCATGTAGTCGTACCGGGGATTACATTTGATGAAAAAGAGCTGACGGAACTTGGAATGTTTTTAAAGACACTGCACAACGTGGAAAAGCTGGAAGTTCTTCCGTATCATTCTATGGGTAAAGTTAAGTACGACAACCTCGGCATGGATTATGTTTTAAAAGATACACCTCAGCTTACCAAAGTAGAAGCAAAGGAAGCGGAAAATATCATCCGGGCAGCAATGGAACAATAGCAGGAGAAGAAAGTTTTATGTAAAACATTTTTTTTGAAGAAAAGTATTTACAGATTTCTTTTTTTGCGATTTAATAAGAAGCAGGTATAGAGTTCCAAAGAAGAAAGGATGAAAAAATATGAAAATCAAGAATATCAAAGATGTAGACGGATTTTTTAAAGTAATTGATTCCTGTGCCGGAAAAGTAGAATTGATCACAGGTGAGGGAGACAGATTAAACCTCAAATCAAAACTTTGCCAGTATGTTTCTCTGACAAGCTTATTAAAATCTGATGTAGAGATCCCGGAACTTGAAGTTGTAGCTTACGAGCCGGAAGATACAGAGAGGATCATCAAGTTTTTAATGACAAACTAGAAATGAACAGAAGCTGATCGTAAAAAAGCGGTCAGCTTTTTTTATTACATAGGAAATTACTTCCTATGTAATAAAAACGCTCCGCGAGGATGCCATGTTCTTATTTTCTTCTCTTTACAACATGCTATGACGGTTGCAATTCACGGCATGAAATAGTACAATAAATCGTCTTAAAAATGGAATAATAATGTTAGTATATAGCGAAAGGAATTAAGATGTCAAAAATAGAGTTTCACGAAATTACATTAGATGATAAGGCATGGATGGATGCCAGATTTCAGGAAGATGACAGAAATGCATGCGAGTACACGTTTGCCAATAATTTTGTCTGGCGGAAAGTGTATCATGTTGAAGTTGCAGAAAAATATGGGTGTGCAGTCATTCGTTTTAAGGAGGAGGGAGTGGTGATGTATTCCTATCCGATCGGGGCAGGTGACCGCAGAAAAGTGATCGATGAACTGCGCACGATCTGTGAGGAAGAAAAACGCCCACTTATTATGAGCCCATTGAGCGAAGCAGACCGGGAGCAGATGCTTACATGGTATCCGGAACAGTTTTTGATCCAGGGAGACCGGAACGATTATGATTACATTTATTCCAGAGAAAAATTAGCAACGCTTGCGGGGAAAAAGATGCATGGCAAGAGAAATCATATTGCGAGATTTCAGGATGAGGATGACTGGTGCTATGAGGAACTGAATGATTCCAATATAGAAGAATGCCGCAATATGACTTACACATGGATCAAAATGAGGGCAGAGAAATGGAATGAAGAGATGGAACTTGAGATGTCAGTGCTTCATGAGGCATTTGACTATAGAAAAAAACTCGGGCTTGTCGGTGGAATCATCTGGAAGGCAGGGCAGATTGTTGCATTTTCTATCGGGGAACCATTAAACAGTGACACGTATGTTGTACACTTCGAAAAAGCATTTCCGGATATGCAGGGCGCATATCCGATGATCAACCAGCAGTTTGTTTTACATGCGTGTGAAGATTATACTTATGTAAACCGTGAGGAAGATACAGGAGATCCGGGACTGCGCAAGGCTAAGATGTCCTATTATCCGGAAATCCTATTGAAAAAATACGTGGCAATCTCAAGTGATGTCATTTTTGCAGATAAGGACAGAAACAGGGAAGAAATCCACAAAATATGGGAGAACTGTTTTGGTGACGAGGCGGAACTGGTAGATTTTTATCTGGACAAACGGATGACAGAGGATAATATGCTGCTCATCTGCCAGGATGGGCATGCGGTTTCCATGGCAAGCTTTTTGGATATCAATATCAGGGATGGTGAGGAGTGGAAGCCGGCGAAGTATGTATATTCAGTGGCAACGCTCCCGGAATACTGTAGCAGAGGTTATGCAGGGAAAATCTTAAAGAAGGCAGAAGAGATTTTTAATATGCCGTTGGTGTTAGTCCCGGCGGAAAAAGAGCTTGTCGGCTATTACCGTAAGGTTGGGTTCACAGAGGCGTATCCATCGGAGCGTTTACTGGAAAAACAGGATGTGCCGGAACTTTCTGCAGCGGAATTAAACAGTTATTCTGTGGAGGAGATCACTGCGGCAGAATATCAAAAAATCCGGGAGCAGAAATTGATGAGAGATGGTTTTATTGCATGGGATGAGGCGGCAATCCGTTTTGCGATGGATTTTAACTGTTTCTGTGGCGGAAGAACGGTGAAGGTAGTGTGGAGTGATGATATTTCCAGAGACGAGAGTGCAGAGGACGCTGATATTCTAATGTACTGCCCGGAGAATGGGACGCTGCACATTATCGAAACGACACTGGGTGAAGAACAATTTGAGGAACTTCTGCCGGAACTTATGGCGCAGACCAAAACAGCGCGCCTGGTGTATGACAGAGAGGGAATTATGGTGCTTTCTTCCGATGACAAAGAAAGACAGGAAAGACTGCTTGCGGATGGTTATTTTGCGCTGTCGCTGGCGTAAAGCCTGTTCAGAGATTCTAAAATTTTCAGAAATTATATAAAATATATAAAAAGTTTTCGGTTTAAGACAAAAAAATGTTGATAATGTATAAAAACATGCTATAATAAAGTCATGATATAAATAAGCATTCAGAAAGCTATCTGACATAGCATGGAATTGGATCATTATATCAAATAAGCGACAAAGGGGTTGGACATCATGAGAATTAAGATCACAGGAAGAAACATCGAATTGACAGAAGGACTGAAAGCCGCAGTGGAGGACAAGCTGAATAAGCTTGAGAAGTATTTTACTCCGGACACAGAAGTGAATGTAACATTGAGCGTAGAGAAGGAACGCCAGAAAGTTGAAGTTACGATTCCTATGAAGGGAAGTTATATCCGTTCCGAACAGGTAAGCAGTGATATGTATGTATCCATTGATCTGGTAGAGGAAGTCATTGAACGTCAGCTTAAAAAGTATAGAACAAAACTTGTAACAAAGCAGCAGAATGTAGCAGCAGTTTTCAAACAGGATTTTCTGGATGAGAAGTCAGAGGATGATGAAGAGATCAAGATCATCAGAACCAAGAAGTTTGATATGAAACCAATGTATCCGGAGGATGCATGTGTAGAGATGGAATTATTAGGACATGATTTCTATGTATTCATCAACGCAGAGACAGAGGATGTCAATGTTGTTTATAAGAGAAAAGGCAATACTTACGGATTGATCGAGCCGGAATATTAAAAGTGAGATCAGAGGAGAGCGGGCAGCTCTCCTCTTTTTAGGTTCAGCATGAAATTACTGTAAAGTGCCGGTATACAGGAAGGATATGCTGAACCGCTTTTTCTGTAAAAACAGGAAAATGTACGGAAAAAGCGAATTGTGCTGCAGATATAGGTGGCGTATAATGAAATTACTTCATGTGTAGTAACTTCGAGAGAGATGGAGAAAAAATTTTTTGATATTTTAAGAATTGTACAGAAAAATCCGGTATTCGGAAAAAAGTTAATGTGCAGCGGTATGTTAGATGAAAAGCGAATGGAAATCTTATATGAGATTCTCTATGCGATTGACAGGGAGGAGTTTACGGATACCAGAAATGACATCTTTCAGTATGGTAGTCTGATCGGAAAAAAGGACTTACTGGCAAGACAGATTTTTTTGTGTTTATTGATTCTCTTAGATGAGCAGGAACAGATGATCAGGAAATGATTTGCAGATCGTAATAACAAAAGATTTTTTACAAAAGAGTTCTGTGTAAGGCACAGAATTGCCGTGTGGATTTTTAGATGGAAAAAGAGTCTGTAGTTCGGCTCAGAATAACAAGGGAGGAGAAAGTATTACTACACAAGGGGAGAGTTTTTAGAATAGTCTTACCGGATGTTCCGGTGAGACTATTCTTTTTTATCTTGTCATGAGTTGGAAAAAGGGTTACTATAATAAAGATTTGATAGGCAGACATATAATGTTAAAAAGTTGGAGCAAAATCCAAAATAAAATCAGAATAGAGGAGATTACACCATGAATATTGTTGTTTTAGCAGGTGGTTTAAGTACAGAGAGAGATGTGTCTTTCAAGACGGGGGATATGGTATCCAAAGCACTTCGTGAGAATGGACATAATGTTATTTTACTGGATGTTTTTATGGGATACAGTGACAAAGAGGAAAATCTGACCGGAATTTTTGACCGCACAGAGGAAGTCAGCGTACAGGTAAAGGATATCCCGGAAACAGCACCGGATCTTGCAAAGGTAAAAGCGTCAAGAAAAGACCAGTCGGACTGCTTCTTCGGACCGAATGTCATCAACATGTGCCGCATGGCGGATATTGTTTTCATGGCATTACACGGAGAAAACGGAGAGAATGGCAAGATTCAGGCAGCTTTTGATCTGTTTGGAATCAAGTATACCGGAACCGGTTATTTGAGCAGTGCGCTTGCAATGGATAAGGGAATGGCAAAACAGCTATTTATCGCTGGTGGAATCCCGACACCACAAGGTATTTCCATGAAGAAAGAGAACCGGAAAGATTCTGCAAAAGAACTTGGCTTAAAGCTTCCATGTGTTGTAAAACCATGCTGTGGAGGTTCCAGTATCGGTGTTACGATCGTGCGCACAGAGGATGAATTCAAGAGCGCTTTGGATGAGGCGTTCAAATGGGAAGATAACCTCATCATTGAGGAGTATGTAGAGGGACGTGAGTTTTCCATCGGCGTTATTGACTATAAGGCGCTTCCGGTCATTGAGATCGCACCAATTCAGGGATTCTATGATTACAAGAATAAGTACAAAGCAGGCAGTGCAGTTGAAACCTGTCCGGCAGAATTACCGGAAGAGATCACAAAGCGGATGCAGCATTACGCAGAGCGCGTGGCAGAGGTGTTAGGACTGGATACTTACTCCCGCTCGGATTTCTTATTAAATAAGAATAACGAAATTTACTGTCTGGAAGCAAACACACTTCCCGGCATGACACCGACAAGCCTTCTTCCACAGGAAGCAGGCGTTCTGGGAATCAACTTTAATCAGTTATGTGAGAAGCTGATTGAGATTTCCTTAAAAAAATATGAGAAATAATGATGAATGACATATCGCCACCAGTTTTGCAGAACCGGTGGCAGTTTGTTCTATAATAACAGGAGCATGATATGAAAAATATGACCTTAGAGCATATCGCAGCAGTCTGCGGCGGTACTTACATAGGAAATGAAGCGGATAAAACGCGTGAGATCCAAGGAGCAGTGATCGACAGCCGTCTTGTGGAAAAAGATTACTTATTTATCCCGGTACGTGGAGAAAAGGTGGACGGACACAGTTTCATCCCATCTGTTTTTGAAAAAGGAGCACTGGCAGTGTTTTCCGAAGAAAAATTAGAAAATCCGGCAGGTCCATACATTCTCGTGGAAAACACCTTAGATGCGATGAAGAAGATTGCAGCAGATTACCGCAGAGGTCTGGATATTAAAGTAGTCGGAATCACAGGAAGCGTTGGAAAAACGAGTACCAAAGAGATGATCGCATCTGTTCTGGCACAGAAATATAATGTGTTAAAAACAGAGGGAAACTTGAATAACGAGATCGGACTTCCGCTCACGATTTTTAAAATCCGGGAGGAACATCAGGTGGCTGTGCTTGAGATGGGAATTTCCGAGTTTGGTGAGATGGACCGGTTATCCACAATGGCAAACCCGGACATCTGCGTGATCACGAACATCGGACTCTGCCATCTGGAAAATCTCATCACAAGAGATGGAATCTTAAAGGCAAAGACAGAGAGTTTTGCGCATCTGACACCGGATGGAATTGCGGTATTAAACGGAGATGACGACAAGCTCTGCGATAAGAAAGTTGTCAATGGAAAACCGGCAGTGTTCTATGGTATCGAAAAGGCTGCCAAAGTGGCTGAAACAGAGGAAGGAACTAAGACGCTTGCCGAGAAAACGGTTTACGCAACGAATGTAGAGGCAGTTGACCTGACCGGAACAAAAGCAGCGATCCATTATCCGTCGAAAGAGACAGGCGGGGAAGTGACGATGGAAGTCACGATTCCAATCGCCGGAGAACACAATGTATACAATGCGCTGGCAGCGGTGAGCGTGGCAAGAGAATTAGGGCTGACCTGTGACGAGATGAAGCGCGGGATTGAATCAGTGCAGACGATCGGCGGCAGAAGTAATCTGATCCACAAAAATGGCATTACGATCATCGACGACTGCTACAATGCAAATCCGGTTTCCATGAAAGCATCCATCGATGTATTGTCCAACGCACCGGGCAGAAAAATCGCGGTACTCGGAGATATGGGCGAGCTTGGCGCAGAGGAAAAACAGCTTCACTATATGGTTGGAGAACATTTTGCAGGAAAAGGAATTGACGCACTTTACTGTGTGGGAACACTCTCGCAGGAGATCGCTAAAGCAGTGCGTACATGCAGCAGCAAGACGGAAGTCCATCATTATGAGGACAAAGCAGACCTGATCAAAGACCTTGTCAAAGAGGTACAGAGCGGTGATACAGTGCTTGTGAAAGCGTCACATTTTATGGGATTCCCGGAGATTGTGAAGGAATTGACGAAGTAAAAATAGGAATGTCCGATGCGACACGCCAAAACCCCCAGTGCCGAAACACTGGGGGTTTTCAAAATAGATTATTTTATGTTCTAATATGGTCTGACAGATACCTAAATCATAGATTTATTTTTCTCTAACATCTCAGCAATCACATCCTGACAGTAAGCTCCGATTTTTTTCTTCTGTTCCTTATCCAGCTCGTTCGGATAAATTGGTTTTCCGTATTCTACAATTACATGTGCTTTTTTGACACGAGGCATATGAGCCTCCAACACATCTGCGGAGTTCGTGATCGCCATCGGGATAATCGGACAACCACTCTTTTCCGCAATCTTGAAACTTCCCTCTTTGAATGGGAGCATCAGATCGTCCGTTTTATTTCTTGTGCCTTCCGGGAAGATACACATGGAAATTCCATTCTTTACATTGTCGATTCCGGCAAGGATCGTTTTTAACGCTTCTTTTACATTCTCACGGTCGATAAACAGACAGTGCAGACGCCGCATCCAGGTGCGCAGCAACGGCACTTTTTCCATATCCTTTTTCGCAATGTAGCCGGTGAGACGCGGGCAGCGTGCATAGGTGATGATAATATCGAAATAGCTTCTGTGGTTTCCGATGTATAAGACCGCCTGATCTTTCGGGACATTTTCTTCACCGATGACGGTCACTTTCGTTCCACAGATAAATAAAATCACACGGAATGCCCACTGCACCATGCGAAGCTGACCTAAGTCGGTAGCCTGTTTGTTGAATTTTGCAATGATCCATTCCACGCCGAGCACCGGGATTCCGATGATGAGGTAGAGAATTGCAAAGAGTAATGCAAGGATTAATCTTATCATAAGGAAAATTCCTTTCTACTTAATAAAATGTTTTATAGATAATTACGAAACTCCTCCTATTCTTCTTTTAATTGTTCAAAATCAACAAAAACATTCAAGACACGCTCTCGCTATGTGTCACTCG
>ERZ773111.1388-NODE-1388-length-11436-cov-5.364379_pt1 | contig 11436 bp, 10 predicted proteins | sample MGYA00580567_ERZ773111 | MGnify/ENA primary metagenome ERZ773111 (study PRJEB29015, sample SAMEA2737875) | human gut metagenome | biome: human gut; feature: human-associated habitat; material: faeces | place: China | collected 2012 ...
AATATTGACACGGAGCACGAGGCGCGGATTGCAATCAACCATGGACAATTTGAGTTGCAGCTGGATTATTCCCAGAATTATGATGAAGCCTATTCGGAGAATAATCTGGACACAATCCTACAGAACAATCCACTGAATGATTCTTTGATTAAAGAAATCAAATCCATCCCCGGTGTAACGGATGTACAGACGAGAGAAATCGTCTCTGCAGATGTGAACGGAACAAAATTTCCGGTTGCAATCGTAAATCAAGAGGATTTTGAAATGATGCGCGGGGATGGCGATATCGGTTCCATGGACTATGCACAGGCTGTCAAAAACGGGGATGTTTTCTTTGGCTGGTCCATGTGGATGGAAGCTGACGGGTATTCTGCGGGTGCACCGATTACATTCAACTTTGATAACGGAAGCGGAACCTATACCTATCATGGAAAAATCGCAGGCTCCTTTGTAAGCGCGGACACTTATCTGGTCATTCCGGAAGAAGTATACCGCTCTGTAAATCCGAAAGGGACATCTTATGGATACCTGTGGGTGGATTGTGCTGAAAAAGATGTGGCATCTGTAGAGCAAAGCCTGAATGACCTGCTCTCCGATACTTCTCATATCAAGCTGAACACCTATCACGCAGAATTGCAAACCGCAGAATACGCAAGCCGTATGATGAAGCTTGGCTGCTATCTGTTCATGGCAATTGTCGGTCTCATTGGGTTTATGAATCTGGCAAACACCATGATCATCAATATCACCACGAAGAAGCAGGAATACGGTGTGCTGCAAGCGGTAGGCATGACCAATAAGCAGTTGAATCTGTGCTTACAAATACAGGGCTTGATTTTTACGGTTGGCACCATCTGCGTCGCACTTGCTGCCGGTCTGCCCCTTGGCTATGCACTGTTTTCCTATGCGAAGCATAATGGGATTTTTGGAATGAACGTTTATCACGTTCCTCTTATCCCGATTCTTGTTATGATTCTTCTGGTTGGTATTCTACAAATTGTGCTTTCCTGTGTTTTAAGCAGTAATCTGAAAAAGGAAACGCTGGTAGAAAGAATAAGGTATCAGGGATAGCAAGTAATATGTAATGAACTTAAACACTGTTCAATTGAGCAATCATAGAAGTTAAAATAGAAGATGATACAGTATGGCTGACACAACAGCAGATGTCAGAGTTATTCCAAACTTCTCGAACAAATGTAGTAGAACATATTAAGCATATTTATGAGGAGGGTGAATTAGACGGAATTTCAACCTGTCGGAATTTCCGACAGGTTCGAAAAGAAGGAAATCGTGAGGTGACAAGGCAGATTACAAAGCCGCTTATTCTTATTGATTTTAAGAGTAGGCGGCTTTTTTGCGTTCTCTTGTACTGTTTACATAGCCACCTTGACAAAGTGGCTAAATCTATGCAAAAGGGATAAGGCTTTAGTACATTTTGAAGGAGGGTATCGCAGTGGCTATGATGGGCAAAAAAGAAAAAATGAGGAATCTTTTAATCATTTTAAGTGCATAACCCGTTATTATATATACACAGATATTCAATGGAAAGGAGTCTGATGCGTGTTGAGTGATGACGAATTAGTGGAACAGATTCTACTTGGAAATGAAAATGAAGCAGAAGAATTGATAAAACGCTATTATACATCTATTTTACGTTACTGTAGGTGGCATTGCTCTAATCTGGAAAAAGCAGAAGACCTGACTCAGGAAACATTTTTGAAGTTGTTTAAGAATTTATCCGGATATAAAGGGAAAAAGAAATTTAAGGCTTATCTATACACGATTGCAAATCATTTATGTATTGATGAAAGTAGGAAGGTTGAGTTTTCTCCATTAGAAGATGAAGAAAATATAGTGCATGAGTATAACGACATAGTTCGGCTAGAGGATAGGGCAGAGATAAGCTATTTTTTGAATTTTTTATCATCAGAACAAATGGAAGCAGTCATTCTACGCTTTGGAGAACAACTTAGTTTTGGAGAGATTGCAAAAGTGATGGGATGCAATATGCGAACAGCACAAAGCAGGGTTCGTAATGCTTTAAAAATTATGAGAAAGGAGCAGGAAAATGAAAGATAAAAATTTGAAGGGCTATTTACAGCTATCTTTAGGAGAGGAAGTACAGCCTAAAAGATTAGAGGAAACGATTAAGCTTTGCACTGAAATTGTACGAGAACAGGAAGTGACTAGGGCAGAACCGAGGACAGGTTTCTTTCACTATCTTTCAGATGTATTTCGCTTTGAAGGTATTCCATTATTTGGTTTGCAGGCAGTAACGTTATTTATAGTTTGTTTAACAATTGCCAGCATTGCAGACGTGCCAAAGAATATACCAATTTTTATGCCGCTGTTTGTATTGGCTATCATGCCAGCAATTTTTAAAAGCCAGTATTATGGAATGAGCGAGATTGAAGCGGTAACAAGAGCTTCTGGTGCCCAAATCACGTTAGCAAAGCTGGTTTTGGCTGGGGCTGCTAATTTGGTGTGTATAACAATTCTTTTGTGTATGGAAGTTTATTTGCAAAATTCTTATAAAGAGATTGGACAGATGGTTCTATACTGCCTGGTTCCGTACTTAGTGTGTATGGTTGCGTTGCTACGTTTGATCCGTTTGCAAAAGAAACAGAGTTTACAGATATGTGCGATTGTAATGCTGGGTTCCTGCATTTGTTGGGGGATGTCAGCAAGAATATTGCCATGGTTATATGAAACATCAGCAGTGGGGGTGTGGATTGTTACATTTTTGATTTTTGCTATGTTCTTTATAAATGAAATTCATTATATTGCAGAGATGAGAAAGGAAGGAAAAATGTATGGAATTGTCGCTTGATCGTTTAACAAAACAGTATGGCAGGAAAATAGCGGTAGATTGTGTTAGTGCAACCTTAAAGCCGGGAGTATATGGTCTTTTGGGGGCTAACGGTGCAGGTAAAACAACATTGATGCGTATGCTATGTGCTGTTTTGGAGTCAACCTCAGGGGAGGTATTGCTGGATGGAAAAGAAGTAACTTCGATGGGGGCAGATTACCGGAATGTGTTGGGTTATTTACCACAGGATTTTGGATATTATCCAAATTATACTGCGATGGAGTTCTTAATGTATATTGCAGCACTGAAAGGAATACCGAAGAATGTTGCAAAAAAACGTGTGACTGAATTGTTGGAAGTGGTTGATTTAAGCCATGTGGCAAACAAAAAAGTAAAAACTTTTTCTGGTGGTATGAAACAAAGAGTAGGAATTGCACAGGCGTTACTTAATAATCCGAAAATTTTGATTTTGGATGAGCCGACTGCAGGACTTGATCCGAAAGAGCGTGTCCGTTTTCGTAATCTGCTCTCAGAGTATGCAGGTGATAAAATTGTAATTCTTTCCACACATATTGTATCGGATATAGAAGCAATAGCAGATGAAGTGCTATTGATGAAAAAAGGAAAATTTGTATTGCAGGGTACGGTTCCTGAGTTGATTCACAAGGCAAATGGTAAGGTTTGGGAGCTTTCTGTTTCTCCACAAGAAGCTAGACAATGGCAGACAAAAGCAACGGTTGCTAATTTACGGCATGAAGGAAAAGAAATTATATTGCGTATTATTTCAGACAATATGCCTAGTGAGCGAGCGGTTCCTTGTGAAGCTACATTGGAAGATCTTTATTTATTTTATTTTCCCACAGAGGAAGGAGTGAAATAGAATGGAACTATTTTTGTTAGAGCATAAAAAGTTATGGCGAAAGAAAATTGTTAAAATATGTGTGTTGTTGTGTTTTGTTTATTGTGTAATTTTTGGAAGCATACTTTCGTTTCAATGGTTCGGTTTTGGCAGTTCAGATGACTATACAAGTGCTTTTGGCAATAATTTTGATGGATATACAGTAATAAAGGATAGTCAGGGATATGCACTTTCATTTGGTGGAGAATTGACTGATGAAACCTTGCAGCAAATAGTAAGTGATTATCAGCAAATGGAAGCTGACGGTATGGAGGAAGAACTGGAAAAGACAGACTGGCAGATAGTTAATAGTTGGCTCGGAACATTGTATCCGGAGCTTCGAGATACCAGTAATTATAAAACGATGATAAGCTATGTTGATCCGGATAAGTTAACAGGTTTCTATGAAAGAAGACAGCAGGTGCTTGATGAGTTTTTGGAGGTCAGTGGTCAGGTAGGAGCTGAAAAAGAATTTTTACATCAGATAGAGAGAAAGGTAGAAAAACCATTTCATTATGAGTGGGTAGAAGGATGGTCAACGCTTCTTGGTAGTACGGTTGCGGATCTGGGAGTTGTGATGGCTTTGTTTCTCGGTATTGTTTTATCCTCTTTATTTGCTGGCGAATGGCATGATAATACAAGTGCATTAGTATTGACGACTCGAAATGGTTGGGGGAAAATCGCTCTTGCCAAAATTCTTACTGGTTTAGCGTTTACAGTGGAGTTATTTGCATTACTTGCTGTTTCAAGTGTTATATCACAGTTGTTTTTTATGGGAACTGCTGGATGGGATATGCCGATTCAGAATATCAAGCTGATTGCTGTTGCACCTATGAATATGCTGCAGGCAGAAATTTATGAATATGCTTTTGTACTGCTTGGAGCAATAGGTTTTGCCGGAATTGTTATGTTTATATCAGCGGCTGTAAAAAATAATGTACTTACCTTACTGCTTAGTCTGGCTGTTGTATATGGACCAATGATGATTGCAGAATATCTTCCTTATGGAATGCAAAAAGCATTGGATTTAATACCATTGGTAGGAAGTTCAACAGATATTTTCAGAACTAATACTTTTCGTATTTTAGGGAAGCTTATCTGGTCACCATATCTACTTATTACTATTCCTGTCTTGATTGGTATTCTATGTATGCCATTCGCTATAAAGAGCTGGTCAAGAAGGATGAAGGCATAAATAACAGATTGACGGAGATACCACCAAATTACAGACTGGCTTCCTGTATAATTCAAAGTGTAGGAAAAATAAAAAATTATATTTCATCAACGTTTCATAAAAGGTGTGTAGAATGATATTAAAAGTAGCTATAAAATGCTATTGTGAAAAAATAAAGGAGGAATAATTTATGAAAAAATGCTTGTCCAGTAGATGCAATTAGTTATGGAGTAAGAAAATAGAAAGGAGTAGTTAGGAAAGTGATAAAAAATGCTATAGCATATATTACAAGAAAGAGAAATAGAACTTTAATAATTTTTATCATATTAACTATAGTTCTTTCTTGCTTGTATTCTTGTTTAACAATAATGAAATCAAGCGATGAAATAGAAAAGGCTTTATATGAAAGTTCTAATTCTTCAATATCAATAACAAAAAAAGATGGTAACTATTTTAATGTTAATGAATTTAAAGATATTGAAAAATTAAAAGAAGTTGAAGAAATAATAATGCAATATGATGGATTAGCAAAGCTAAAAGATGCTAAAGTAGTTAGCGGAGAACAAAGAATAAATAGAGAAGATTTATCTGACGAATTTAAGAATGTTGTTTCACTCGAAGCTACAAATAATACTAAAAGAAATATTTTATTTAGTAGTGGAGTATTTACAATTAAAGAAGGTAAAAATATAGGAGAAAATGATAAGGATTCAATTATTGTTCATGAAGAATTTGCTAAACAAAACAATCTAAAATTAGGTGATGAAGTTGATCTTGAATTACTAGATATTGAAAAAAGTGGAAAAATAAAAAGTCATAAATTTAAAATTATAGGGATCTTTTCTGGTAAAAAACATGAAACATATACAGGGCTATCTTCTGATTTTAGCGAAAATATGGTGTTTGTAGATTATTCAACAAGCCAAGAGATATTAAATAAATCAGAAAATAATAAAATTGCAAATAAAATTTTAATGTATTCTGGTAGTGCAGAATCTACGGACTTAGCCTTAAACAAATTAAAAGAGCTTAAAATTGATGAGTCAAAGTATTTTGTTGAAAAAGATTCTAATGCGTTTGAAGAGTCTTTGGAGTCAGTGAGTGGAATAAAACACATAATAAAAATAATGACCTATTCTATTATGTTAGGTGGGATGGTTGTTCTTTCATTAATCTTGATTCTATGGTTAAGAGAAAGAATTTATGAAATAGGTATATTTTTATCTATTGGAACATCTAAGATACAAATTATAATGCAATTTATATTCGAGTTATTATTCATATCGATACCAAGTATAATATCTTCCTTATTTTTAGGAAATGTATTACTAAAAGTAATTGCAGGTGGAATTGTTAACTCAGAGGACTCAATGATTTCTGGTGGAAGTTTAATAAATGATAGTTTTATGTTAAATATTACAACACTTGGACAAAGTTATTTAATATTAATAAGTATTATTGTTTTATCAGTTGTATTTGCTTCTTCATTAATATTAATCAAGAAGCCTAAAGAAATATTATCAAAAATAAGTTAGGAGAAAATTATGGAAATATTAGAAATAAAGAATGTATCATATAGTTATGCCAATTCTAAAGAAAAAGTTTTGTCAGGAGTAAATCAAAAATTTGAACTTGGGAAGTTTTATGCGATAGTAGGAAAGTCAGGAGCAGGAAAATCTACACTTCTTTCCTTACTTGCTGGACTCGATAAACCTCAAACAGGACAAATATTGTTTAAGAATGAAGATATACAAAAGAAAGGATATAGTAATCATAGAAAAAATAATATATCTTTAGTATTTCAAAACTATAATTTAATAGATTATTTATCGCCGATTGAAAATATTAGATTAGTGAATAAATCAGCAGATGAAAGTATCTTGTTTGAACTAGGCTTAGATAAAAAACAAATAAAAAGAAATGTTATGAAATTATCTGGTGGACAGCAGCAAAGAGTAGCTATTGCCAGAGCATTGGTATCAGATGCTCCAATAATACTGGCTGATGAGCCTACTGGTAATCTCGATAGTGTTACTGCCGGAGAAATAATTAATATATTAAAGACATTAGCTAAAGATAGAAATAAATGTGTAATAGTTGTAACACATAGTAAGGAAGCAGCAGATTCTGCGGATATCATTTTAGAGCTAAGTGGTAAGAAGTTAAAAAAAGTAAAATAAAATGAATTTGGAGGTTGAATAATGATAAAAAATGCATTTGCTTATATAACTAGAAAAAGCTTAAAATCAATAATTATTATGTTAGTTATTTTGGCTATGTCAACTTTAAGTCTTATAAGTTTATCTATTAAAGATGCTACGGACAGAGCTTCAAAAGAAACATTAGCTAATATAACAAATAGTTTTTCTATGGAGATAAATAGACAAGTAAATCCAGGAACACCTAGAGGTGGAGGAAATGTAAAAGGTGAAGATATTAAAAAGATAGCTCAAACAGATAGTATAGACTCCTATGTAAAAAGAATAAACAGTGTTGCAGATTTAGTTGATTATGATATTATTGAAACTAAAGAGACTCTTGCGAATCAATCGCCTAAAAGAGCGAAGAATTTTAAAAGAACAGTGATGTTAACTGGAGTTAACGACTCATCAAAAGAAACAAAATTTGTATCAGGAGCATATAAATTAGTAGAAGGAAAGCATTTAGAAAATGAAGATAAAAATAAGATCTTAATGCATAAAGATTTAGCTGAAAAAAATAATCTTAAAGTTGGAGATAAGATAAAAATAAAATCTAATTTATTTGATGCTGATAACGAGAAACAAGCAGATGAAACAGTAGAAGTAGAAATTAAAGGTCTATTCGATGGGCATAATAGTGGTGGAGTAAGTGCAGCACAGGAACTATACGAAAATACATTAATCACTGATGTTCATACAGCTGCTAAAGTTTATGGTAATACAGAAGATACAGCTGTATACCAGGATGCAACATTCTTTGTAAAAGGTGATAAGAATCTTGATAGTGTAATAAAAGAGATTGAGAAATTAGATATAAATTGGAGAGAATATAATTTGATTAAAAGTTCATCAAATTATCCTGCATTACAACAATCTATATCAGGTATCTACTCAATTTCAAATAAATTATTTGCTGGCTCATTAATATTTGCAGGAGTTGTAGTTTCATTATTATTATTATTATGGATGAATGCCAGAAAGAAGGAAATAGCAGTATTACTATCATTAGGTATATCAAAATTAGAAATTTTTGGTCAATTCCTGATTGAGATGGTATTTATATCAATCCCCGCATATGTTGGCTCTTATTTCTTAGCTAGGTATACAGCTGAAAAGCTTGGGAATAATATATTGAATAAGGTTACTGGTGATATAGCTAAACAAATTGCCAGACAATCTGCATCTAGCCAATTAGGTGGTGGGGCAGAAGCTGAAGGATTTAACAAGACATTATCAAGTTTAGATATAAATGTATTACCTAAATTCATATTTTATGTAGTTATATTTATGAGTTTAGTACTTCTTGTATCTTTGATTATTTCTTCATTCAATATATTAAGAAGGAATCCAAAAGAATTATTAATTGACAATAAATAAAATTTTTGGTGCTTTTTAGCACCAAAAATTTTTTTGCTTTTAAATATTCAATAATATGCTGTACAATATAAGCGAATAGGCTTAAGTGGAGGTATACATGAAAATATTAATTGTTGAAGATGATAATATGATAAGAGAGGGATTAAGTGAATATCTTTCAGAATTTGGATATACTGTTATTCAAGCTAAAGATGGAAGAGAAGCCTTGTCAAAATTTGATAGCGATATAAATCTGGTTATCTTAGACATACAGATACCTTTTATAAATGGTTTAGAAGTATTGAAAGAAATTAGAAAGAAAAGCAATTTACCAATTCTAATCCTGACTGCATTTAGTGATGAAGAATATAAAATTGATGCGTTTACTAATCTAGCAGATGGATATATAGAAAAGCCATTTTCATTGCCGGTCTTAAAGGCTAGAATAGATTCTTTAATTAAGAAGAATTATGGACATTTAGAGAAGTTTGAATATAAGGATCTATCGGTTAATTTTAATAGCTATACAGCTAAAATAAATGGTGAAGAAATAGATGTAAATGCAAAAGAACTAGAAGTATTAAAATGTTTATTGGATAATAATGGACAAGTGTTAACAAGAATGCAAATTATTGATTATGTATGGAAAGATAGCGAAGAAACTCCTTATGATCGAGTAATAGATGTATATATAAAAGAACTTAGAAAAAAATTACAATTAGACTGTATAACTACTATAAGAAATGTAGGATATAAATTGGAGAGAAAATGAAAAAATTAAAGATATTTCCCAAAATGTTCATACAAATATTTTCTGTTCTTGGAATAATAATTATATTAGTTCATTCATTAGTTTTTTTTATCTTTCCTAAAACATATTTGGAGACGAGAAAAGAAAAGATTTATAATATTGCAAATGAAATTTCTAGTAATATGAATGGAAAAGAAATAAAATATATAGAACAAACTTTGGAACTTTATTCTAAAAGTAGTGAAATAAAAGCATTTATAAAAGAAGAGAATAATAAGAATGAAATACAAATCAAAGATAATATAAATGTTAATTTAGAAAGTGATAGTAATTCTCTGATAATTGAAGAAAGAGAAATCAAGCTTAATGATGGTAAAAAAATAAATCTACAATTTGTTTCTACAGCTGATATGCAAAGAGATGCGAAAGATTTAAGCCTTAAATTTTTACCATATTCATTATTAATATCAATTTTATTTTCTGCTATTATTTCTTTAATTTATGCAAAATCAATAAAAAATAATTTACAAGAAATAAAAATTGTTACTGATAAAATGATGGAACTTGATAAAGAAACGCGGTTAAAAGTTAATTCTAATGATGAAGTTGGAGAATTAAAACAACAAATTAATGATTTGTATTCTACTTTATTAAGAACAATTGACGATTTGGAATTTAAAAATAAAGAAATTTTAAAATTAGAAAAGTTAAAATATGACTTTTTTAAAGGTGCATCCCATGAACTTAAAACTCCTCTTGCTAGTCTTAAAATAATACTGGAAAACATGAAATACAATATTGGAAAATATAAAGAAAGAGATATTTATATTAATGAATGTATTGACATCGTTGATAGTTTAACAAAAAATATTTCTCAAATATTATCAGTTCATTCTATAGAAAATTTGAATAATGATGAAGAATATTTGAAAATAAATGATACATTAGAAGACATATTAAAAAAGTATGAAATATTAGCAAATCAAAAGAAAATAACTGTCAATAATTATATATTAGATGAGAATATTTATATAGGAAAAACAGCTTTAAAGATTATTCTATCTAATTTGATTAGTAATGCGGTAAAATATACTGATGTAAATGGGGTAATTAATATTGGGATAGTTAATGATTGGTTATATGTAGAGAATTCATACGGTAACAATAAAATTTCGAATATGGATAAAATATTTGATGTTAAATTTGATTTAAACAAGGAAAATAGTAATGGATTAGGTTTATATATTGTAAGTAATATTCTGAATAATTACAATATGGAATATAAAGCATTGCAGGATGAAGAATTTTTTATCTTTAAAATTAAAATATTTTCTTAAACAACATATAATTTTGCAATAGTTATTGAAAAATAGAGACTTATTATTAGCTATAATGGTCTCATAAATTAAGACAGTTTTTCGGACAGATTTTAATGAATCTGATATACTTAAACCAGTATGAGAGAAAGGATATGCAGATATGCATTCTGGTCATACTAGATCAGCAAAATCTGTTTTTACTAATATCCGCAAGGATTACAATTTATGATTTATGATATCGTGATTTCAGATCAGGCCGAGATAGACCTTCGTGGAATCTTCGAATACATTGCTTTTGAACTGCAGACACCAGAAAATGTAAGTGGTCAGCTTGATAGGCTTGAAGCATGTATCTTGTTTTATATATCCCTGATGATGATACACAAGTGGTTACGATTATCCGTGTTATGTATGGTGGACGAGATGTGGATACGCAATTAAACAGATTTATAAAAACAAAATAATTTGAAAGCATCAATCAGAAATGGTTGGTGCTTTTTTCATGTCTGGAGAAATCTGTTTTTTTTATGCCCATTTTTACGGAAGGAGGTATCGACCGTTGCTAACAGAATTATGGGTATTACTGTCGAGATTGGCAATTTTAGCAATATTTCCTGAGCGAGGGCAGAAAGTGCCCCCACTTTCACTATTTGGGGGCGAAAAGCGCCACACATATAATAAACAAAGGGTTCAAGGGAAAAGTTACTTGCTAGAACAGCATTTGGATGGAGACATCTCTAATGCGTATCTAGCCGTCAACCTAAGAAGTATCAAGGCAGCCAAAACAGCAGATTAATCATGCAACATTTCCTACTGGTTAATCACCATGTCATTTTCATTTTGTGTTATAATGTGTTATCAGATTTTTTGCCTTTGTATTTGCCCTTATCAGAGTTCGTAAACACTGATGGGACGATATAACACAAGG
>ERZ773111.1389-NODE-1389-length-11435-cov-2.926098_pt1 | contig 11435 bp, 9 predicted proteins | sample MGYA00580567_ERZ773111 | MGnify/ENA primary metagenome ERZ773111 (study PRJEB29015, sample SAMEA2737875) | human gut metagenome | biome: human gut; feature: human-associated habitat; material: faeces | place: China | collected 2012 ...
CAATTGAAATAATCATCCACAAAAATCAGCATTCCAAGTCCTGTGGTTGCCAGCATTGCGCTCTTTTTTGACCTGATCTTGCTGCCGGCCCATCTTCCATAAGCAGCTGAGCCTCCTGATTTTGACATCAATACAATAATCATTCCAAGCAGCACATCAAAAATCAGAATATTCAGATTCATGCTGTCTTTCATAATCGAAAACAGGGCATTGAATGCATTCCACGGATGAAATCCGGTATATAACAGTGCTCCGACCGCCACTCCAATAAACAGGGAACTGTATACTTCCTTGGTGACAAGTGCCAGTATGATTGCCAGAAGAGGCGGCACCAGTGACCACCATGTTCCGATAAAAATAGATGTATCCATTTTCCAGATTGTTCCTCTCTTATGCCTTTATTTTGTATCACTATTTTAACTTGAACTGCTGCACCAGATCATTCAGAGAATCAGACTCTGCAGAAAGCTCCTGACTGGTTGCGGAAGATTCCTCTGCGATTGCCGCGTTGCTCTGTACAACCTCGGAAATCTGGTTTACACCGGACTCTGCCTGCTTGATCTGCTCTGCCTGTGTCTCGGAAAGCTGTGCTAGTTCCTGGGATTTCTTTGCCACTTCATTGATTCCCTCTACAAGAGAAATAATCGTCTGGGAAGTCACATCAACTGCCTGATTGCCGTTTTCGATTTCCTGAATAGAGTTCATAATCAGCTCACGGGTATTGACTGCAGACTGTGCACTCTCATCCGCAAGTTTTCCGATCTGGGATGCAACTACGGCAAAGCCCTTGCCGGCTTCTCCTGCACGTGCAGCCTCAATGGATGCGTTCAAAGCCAGAAGGTTCGTCTGTCCGGTAATATCCATGATTGATTTGGCAAGAACATTGATCTGATCCACAACCTTAATATCTTCGAGTGCTTTGGTCAGGCTCTCATTAATCTCCTCATGAATCGATCTGGTACGTCTGTCATTTTCGTCTGTATCTTTTTTGATTTTCACAGCACGATCCCTGATCTCATCTGCCTCAGTAGCGCCATCCTGAGATCTCTCTGCAATACTCTTTGCAGCGCTCTCAATCTCATGTGACATTGCATTCATCTCTTCCGAAGATGCTGCTGTCTCCTCCATACCTGCCGCAAGTTCCTCCGTTGTCGCAGATACATTTTCAATCTGATCATCTAACGCCTGAAGACTTGTATCAATCTCCTGCACCATGCCGGTGATCTCTAATGCTTCTGATTTTACCTCTCCAATCAGTTCCTTCATCTCAGAGCGCATTTTCTCAAGTGAATCTGCCAGTTGTCCAAAATCATCTTTTCTCTTTAACAGATCCTGTTCAAATTCTTTTGAAAAATCGCCCTGCGCTATCTCGTCAATATGGGTAAGACTCTTTTTCAATGGCTTCACAATGCTGGCTGTGATCAGTGTCAGAACTAAAATTAAGATTACTTCCATGACAACAGCGATTCCGATGATCGCCATTCTGCTGTTGGATTCATAGGAAGAAAATTCATTTTTCACACCCAATACGTCCTCATCAATATCGTCCGTGTAGTTTCCGGTTCCAAGTACCCAGCCAAATGGTTCAAATGCCTTGCTGTAAGCACGTTTTGGAGATGGTTCCGTCTCACCCTCTCTCGGGAATACATAATCCGTAAAACCGCCGTTTTCCTGCCTTCCTGCACTGATGATTGCCTGCATATACGCAAATCCATTGGTGTCCACTGCATCCATACGATTGGTTCCCTCTGTGTCATTGCCGAGAAGGACTACGTTTGTTCCATCATAGGTATCTACCCAGAAATATCCATTATTGCCGTAACGCAGATCACGAATCTGGTCTGCTGCAAGTTTTTCTGCCTCGTCTAAGGTATATTCACCTTTTTCATACCGATTGTAAATGCTCTGGCAGAGAGATATTACATTATCTACCTGTGCCTTGATCTGTTCATCATACGAGGAACGCATATCATTCTCGATAATGTCTAACGCATTATTTCCAAGTCCTGACAGGCTTGTGTTGGAAATGACGGCGCATAGTGCCAGTGCGATCAGTGCAATCACCATTACAATGACTAATTTTGTTCTCACCTTAATATTGTTCATACCCATACCTCCCACTACATCTTTTTTATTTTATGAACCCAATTTTAAATCCTATTTGTATTTTAGCACATTATGCTTATTTTACCACTCTATTTTCGACATTTTTCGTGATTTTATTCTATTTTTCGTTACTGTTCACTCATACTTCGTTCCAGTAACGATTCGCTGACTCATTTCAGTTTTTGCTTCACAAAAGGAGTCTGCTCACTCCTGAATCACTTTCTTACGCAGCAAAACAGCAAGTGTTTTACTGCTGAGTGAACAGTAACTATTTTTATAGCAAAAACGCAGAAGTTATTTGTAACTCCTGCGTTTCTGTCTCAGATGAGAAATGGATTCCTGATTTCGAACTCCATTTTTTTATGTGTCTTTGGATGTTTAAATCCGATTTTATAAGAGCAGAGTAAAAGACCGTTTCCACTCCGTGTCATTGTCTCTTTAAAATTATACTTCGTATCCCCTACGATCGGGATTCCTGCATTTGCTAACTGTACCCGGATCTGATGATGCCTTCCGGTGTCTAACCGGATCCGGAGAATGGCGTTCGTTTTATTCTGTGCGGTCACTTCATAGTCCAGCCTTGCTGACTTTGCGCCCTCCGTACTTTTAGATACCACTTTTGAAGTGTTTGTTTTTCCATCCCGGAGCAGGTAATCTTCCAATGTACCTTTTTTCTGTTCCGGCACACCGTCTGTCACCGCATAATAAAATTTATCTGCCATTTTTGTCTGCACCTGACGGCTTAAATCCGCCGCAGCTTCTTTTGTTTTGGCAAAAACCATCACTCCGCGCACCGGCTGATCCAGCCTGTGTACCACCCCGATATACGGCTGTTCTCCCTTTCCTGCCCGGTAATTTTTCAGAAGGCTTTCCATGTCCGCCTGTCCTAACCGTTTTGTCTGCGCCGCAACCCCCGCCGGTTTTTCGCAGACAATAACCTCCTCATCCTCATATAAAATATTTATGTTCATGTCTGATGATCTCCTTCGTTATTCTATGGCATTTCTGCTGTTTTTATCTTCCTTTGTTCATTGTAGCATGATTCTTTTGTTTGGGCTACTGTTGCGGAGATTTGAATGAATGCTTTTATTCATTTTTTTAGTACTCATAATATTTAAAATTTTACTATTTTCTCCATTGCATTTTCTGATGTTGGTATGATACAATATCCCAAAGCATATTTTACAAAATCTTTGTGGCTGATGAGCCATCTGTATTCTAGGAAGCACTCGATTATCAAAAACAATCGGTGTCATTCATTTCGTATCTATGCTTTTATTACCCATTAACCAATTTAAAAGCAGGAAACGGATGAAAACTATTTTTACAATGCTCTATTCTCCTGCCGGAGGCACGATGCATTTATGTGCATCTGCCGTCCACCGTGATAAGGAGGAAAGCCTATGGCAATGCGACCACAAGATCGTTACAAATCAACTACAGCAGGAGCAGTTTCTGCAAATCGCAACTACAAAGATACTGTTTTCCGGATGTTATTTTCAGACAAAAAGAATCTGCTCTCGCTTTACAATGCAGTAAACAGCAGAGACTATACGAATCCGGATGATTTAGAGATTGTTACTTTGGAAAACGCTATCTATATGGGAATGAAAAACGATCTGGCATTTATCATTGACACGAATTTATACCTGTACGAACATCAGTCGACTTACAATCCAAATATGCCACTTCGTGATTTATTTTACATTAGCAGTGAATATCAAAAAATGCTGGATCAAAAATCTTTATACTCATCCAGCCTGCAAAAGATACCTACTCCTAATTTTATTGAGTTTTATAATGGTTCTGATCCAGTTTGCGATGTTTTTGAGCACAGACTTTCCTCTGCTTTTGAACATCTGTCGGGTGAGCCAAAACTGGAACTGATCGTAACTGTCTTAAATATCAACGAGGGGCACAATGCCCTTCTTATGGAACATTGCAAAACATTAAGGGAATATGCACAATATGTTGCAAAGGTGCGAAAATACACAGCCGACATGTCTCTGAACGAGGCAGTGGAATGCGCTGTTGATGAATGTATCAAAGAAAATATTCTTGCGGATTTTCTTCGAAAGAACCGCGCGGAGGTTATCAGTATGAGTATATTTGAATATGACAAGGAAGAAGAAGAGAAGAAACTTCGGAAAGCGGAATATGAGGCTGGCGAAAAAAGTGGAATTCAAAAGGGCGTCCTTAATACTGCACGTCATCTATTGGAACTTAACCTGCTGTCTTTAGAGAATATTTCTCGTGCTACTGGTCTGTCAATCGATGAATTGAAAAAGCTACAGCAATAGTTTAGTAAAAGAAGCCCACAAAAACTGTGGGCTTCTTTTTTGATGCATTTTTACACAAATTACTGTAACAGAGAGAGTACACCCTGTGTAGACTGATTAGCCTGTGCAAGCATAGACTGACCAGCCTGTGCAAGAATGTTGTTCTTGCTGTAGTTAACCATCTCTTCTGCCATATCTGTATCACGGATACGAGACTCTGCGGATGATGTATTCTCAGATACATTGTCCAGATTTGCAACTGTATGCTCTAATCTGTTCTGTAAAGCACCTAATGCAGAACGCTGTGTAGATACTTTGTTAATAGCATCCTGTACCTTTGTAATAGTATTATTTGCAGCTTTATAATCGTCTACGCGAGCACCATAACGCGTCACACCTTTATCATTCGTTGTTGCTTCTGTATCTGTTGTCTGAACATATTTCTGGAAATCTTCACTGATAGCTTTAGATGCAATTATCTGCTGATCTGCTACATAGGAAGCTACTGCAGCATCAGCATCTGCAAATTTTTTCTCTTTTCCATCAATTGTTGCTTTGTAATAAACAGAACCTGTCGTGCTGTCATACTGAGCTGTAAAAGCATCTTTTGTTGTCTTTTGTCCAATAGATGCCTTAAATGCAGCAATCGCAGCTGCTTTATTTTCTGCAGCAGATTTTCCTGCTTCGTATTTGTAAGTCATTCCTTGATATTTAACTGCTGTAGGAGTTGTTCCACCCTGTTTTACCTGTTCTTTTCCAAGACCAAGTGCATCTGCATTCATAGAATCAATACTGATTTCAATGTTCTGATTAGCATTTGCTCCAACCTGAAGTTTTTTCTCTTTGAAGTTACCATCTAACAGATTCTGTTTGTTAAACTGGGTTGTCTGAGAGATTCTGTCTAACTCATCTGTTAATGCCTCTAACTCCTGATTGATTGCATCACGGTCGATAGACTGGTTTGTATCATTAGCACCCTGAACTGCTAACTCATTCATTCTCTGTAAGATAGAATGAGCTTCATTTAAAGCACCTTCTGCTGTCTGGATCAAAGAAATACCATCCTGTGCATTGTCAGATGCTTTGTCAAGACCACGAATCTGGCTTCTCATTTTCTCAGAAATCTTTAAACCTGCTGCATCATCACCTGCACGGTTGATTCTGTAACCAGAAGATAATTTCTCTGAAGATTTTGCCTGAGCTCCTGTTGTGATTCCTAACTGACGATTAGCGTTCATCGCTGTAAGATTGTGCTGTACTACCATTGCCATAATATTTTTCCTCCTTGAATTGGGCTTCAGCTTCCATGCTGAAGTAGATTTGTTTTATTTGTGAACGTTCCTACTCTGACCGTACGCTTCATTTCGGTTTTCACGAAGTAGCATTCTTTGCTTACTTGCATTGTATATCGGCATAAGTGAAAGATACTTAACCCTTTTTTATTAATTTATTTTTGGAAAAATATTTAAAATTATTTACCATGTTATTTCCTTTAATTCCGGCAATCCGTTTTCATATCCAATTTTTATATATGTCTCTTCGTTTCCCACTTTTGCTTCTTTCGGAAACTGAATATCTAACTTGGGCTGTCCCAATACTTTATCCAAAGATGGTATCACTATTTCAAAGAATTTAAAGAAATCCAGTCCTAGTCCATGATCGGCATTTTTACATAAAACGCCATCCACCTCATCCGGATGTATAATAAGCAATTGAGCATTATCTAATTGTGAAATGAACTTGTCCTTTTCATTTACATCGACCATCCAGTCATCTGTTCCCTGCAGAGCTATTATTTTGCATTTATTTTTTATATTTTGATATAAAAACGAAAGATTATACAAATTATCATTGTAACGATATTTTTCTTCTTTCATTATTAAATACTCATATATTGTTGTCCACGTTATCTTATCTGTCTTAATAGTCAAATTTCGATAATGTGTCAGATAGTATGGTACTATATAGGATGAGACATCCAGTAAGCCAGTGTATAGTGTTGGGCAGATAACATTTGCCAAATGAGCCAGATATGATCCATGTGAGGTTCCAAATAACACGATTCTATTAGTATTAAATACATACCCCTTATTAATTATTTCATAGATAGCACATATTGTTGTACTCACTATATCAAGAGCCTGCATAAGCCCCATATCATTAAATTCATCTTCTGATTCAAATCCATTCATCCTATAATAAATTTCTGCGTTAACAATATTCTTCATGTCTGCAATAAGTCGCATCTCTTCCGGCTCATTTGAATCCATAAATCTATTTCCAAAATAATCACATTGCACTGTAATGAAATTATACTGTTCTGCAAATACTTCTCTCATTTTTCTAAATACATGTGAATCAATATTTCCACCATAACCGGGTATTAAAACAAGCATACCTGTGTTTTCGTTCACGCAATCTGGAAATACCATTTCAGTACGTATTTCCCTCGTTCTATAATTTTCTTCTGGTTGTTCTATGTATATATTGTTGTGAGCTTTAAAAATGTGTGTTTCTAATACTGCCATATGCATTCTCCTTTATAGGTTTATCATTCTGTAAGATCATCTAATTTTTTAAAACTATTCTGAATTTCGGCATAATCTTCCCACGGAATATTTTTCAATATATTTTGCCTTTCCACAAATTGTTCTGCCGCAGTCCGAACCGAAAAATATACATCAAATTTTGCCTTTGTTATGTATCTCCGTTTATTCAAATACTTTTTCTGGTTATCCACATTATCCACAAACTGATTGCAATCTGATATGATCTTCGCATCATAAGGATTTGCTTTTCCAATAGCATCTAATAAAAATGTTTCCATCGCTCCGGTGTCTTCGAATGGTATCACCAATAGCAATAATTTTGCATTACAGTTGTCACCTTGTCCATTTTCATAATGAAAATCAATCCATTTATCATTCGATATATCATCTTTCCATTCGATTTGCTGTTTTCCTAGCTCTGTTGCTATTATGGTTTCAAATTCCGATTCAGTTTCTACTTCATCCCTATCTGTAATGATCACAATTCTATTATATGCTTCATCTTCCGCTGACAAACTATTACTGTCTAATATAAATTGCAATCCTCCCGGTATGCGGCTACAGCCTCCGCAGCCAATAATATTAAGTTCAGAGTGGTCTTTTTTCAAAACACATTTTCTTGCTTTATATCCGTTAATCAGCACACTATCATTCTTTTTATACTCCCAACCATATACTTTTCGCATGTAATATTGAAGCAAAACAAAATCTGTTGAACCCTCGCATAAAATCACACTTCTCATTTATCTAAGCTCCAATCCCATATTATCCTGTGCCTCAATTGCCTTCCTGCCGTTCATTCTGCGAACTGCAGTCATGTTCTCTTTTTTATAAAGTGTATATAATGCCATATCATCCAAGCACTTTTCCGAACATTTCAATAATTTGTCGATTGCTTCTTTGCTATGTGATGTTACAAATACCTGCACGTTCAATTTTCTGCACGTCTCCAAAATCCACCGGAATGTATTTTTCATTGCAGAAGTATGGATTGCAGTTTCGAATTCATCAATCAGTAAAACTCCATCCTCTGCAGCGATCACTGCACTCATTAATAAAACTGCTTTTTTCATTCCATCGCCGTATACATTCAGCGGAAGTGCTTTTTTATGAGATTTTGAAAGGATCTTGTATACGCCCCTGCCGGTTACATTTACATTGTCATAGTTAATACTTATAATATCCTCATCATAATCTTTTAAAACAGACAGCATCTGTTCATACAACTCTGGTTTCTCTAATACTGCATTTAAATAAAGTAATCCCTCTGCATGACGAATCGGTGAAATGTACACTACCTTTTTTTCTTTTTTATTACTGCCCATGTCATTTGGTCGTATAAATCTCACTTGACCATCGTAGATTGCTGTCTTTAATAATTTCTGACCATTATCCCACAGTTCCAATTTCATTTTAGAGATATTTCGAATCCTCTCCGATTCACCATCTTCTTTCCAATATGACAGCCCCTGAATTTTATTCAGATATGATTCTGGCACTTCTTCCTCCCTAAACTGTGCCAGCATCTCAATTCTATGTTTTACTCCATCAGTTGTTATTTTATATGCTATTTTCTTTTCATCCTCATTAATATCAAATAAATCATAGAAACCATCATAATATGTCAACCCACGTCGAAGATCTATACTGTCCTTCCGTAACAATTCCCGCCATACCCTGAAACTGCCCGGATTTTTCACACTCTGAAGCAATTCAAGAACACTCGTTTTTCCGCTATTGTTATCCCCTGTTATGATATTAATTGGTGCAAGATTTTCCATTTTTAAGTTTTTTATTCCTCTGTAAGTTTCAATATCCAACTCGGAAATATAAACTTCCATTCATCCATCTCCCTTCTGTCATATAATATTAAGATGCATTTCGATTATAAATTATACTCACTTGTTGATTAGATATAGTTTTTCTCATTTTTTCTCATAGTTATCTGATATGTTCCTTCAGCCACCATAGCAAAATCTCTGTCTACTACCTTAAAATTGTAACTAAAAAGACCTCACAAATCAATATCTTTCTATCTGTGCGGTCTTTTATTCTCTCTATTTTTTATTATCCAAAAAATGCGGCTCATTATACGCCTTATGCATCATGTTGTTATAGTATTCCTTGACGATTTTCTGGCTGCTGCGGATTTCCTTTGCCTGCTGCCTGATATAAGCAAACTTGGCGGTTGCCTTTTCCTTATTTCTTGCCTCTGTTGCCTGAATCTGCATATTCAATTCGGTAAGTGCCCTGATCAGTTCCTGCATCTGCCTGATCTGCTCTTTATGGATGTCTCTGTTGCTCTCAAGTTCTTCCTTTACTTTGTCATATAAACTTTCGAAACCCGTGTCAAGCTGCTCTAATTTGTCGATCAGCGCCGCTTTCCGATTCACGTTTTTTTCAAATGTGTCCGGTTCTAAATTAGGATCATCCAGCAGAAGGCTTTGTTCCTCGCTAAGTTTTAATATATCTGTCAGGACATCCTTTTTGCGCCGGAGGCTTTCGATCATGATTCCAATGTAATTATCTGTCACGATGTATTGCTTTCTCCTTCCGGTTACCTCTGGCTGGCAGCCAGTTTCATCACTTCTTTCCATGTATCGCGCATGGTTCTGAGATGTTTTAATACTTCTTCTAAGATTTCTTTGTCTTTTTTCATATTTGCCTCAATCAGGCGTTCTTTCAAATAGACATATACATTATTAAAATCATCAGCTGTTGCATATTTATGATTTAATGTCGCCTGAAACTCGGAGATGATATCCTCAACTTTCCGGATGTTGTTATGTGCTTTCTCGATATTGTTTTCCTCAATCCCTGCAATTGCTATGTTACAGAATTTGATTGCTCCGTCATAGAGCATAAGTGTCAGTTCCGCAGGTGATGCGGTCATAATTTTGCTATTCGCATACGCAGCATAGCCATTATGATTAAGCATGTGAAAATACCTCCATGTGTTTTCTTTTTTCTTTATGCAGATTTAACCTGCGGCAATGCCGCAGGTTACTTGTCCTGTTATCATGATCCAAACAGACCGGATAAAGAAGATGTCTGTGAATTGAGTTTTGCCAGCGCTGTTTCCATCGCCGAGAACTTCTTGTAGTAGTAATCCTCCTGTTCAGACAGCTTATCCTCCCACTTTTTGATCGTGGTTGTATAATCGCTGTATTCCGAAGCCATCTCCTTATCATTGTATACTTTAAATATACTGCTTAAAGTGGATGTCTTCATTTTCTTATCAATAGAATCGTATAATCCTGTTGCAAGCTGCTGCATGAATTCAGCCACAGAATCCGGATCTTCTTTGATCGCTGCCAGCAGTTTGTCTTCCTTTCCGGAAGTTGCGCTGTCATCCCCATCACCATTGATATGGTATGCATACTGTTCATTCTTTGCAGAATTCATATAACCAAGTGTTGAAATTCCAAAAGAAGTAAGATAGTATGTCTTTCCATTGACTTCATATCCCTTGGACATCGCCGTTGTCATAGACGAGATCAGGCTCTCTAGCGAATCATCTCTGCGGAGCAGGGAATCTTTGACTTTTGCCTCCCATTTCTCCACTTCCGTATCACTCATGGAATCCTTTTCATCATCTGTCAGCGGCTCATATCCTTTTGCCGAATCTGCATTGTATAACTTGTTCATCTCGTTAATAAGTGAGTTATACTGGCTGAGCAGATCCTTGACCTGCTCGTAGATTCCCTCACTGTCTGTAGCTACGGTTACAGAAATCTCTCCACTCGTCTTGGCAAGTGCTGTGACAGAAAGACCATTTACCGTGAACTCGTTGGTAGATGAAGTGTATTCTGCACCATTCAGTTTGATCTTCGCATCCGATGCCGCCGACCAGTTGTTATCGTCATTCACTTTTGCGCCGGTATCTGATACGGTAGATGTCATTGCCAGTCCCAATGCCAGCAACGCCTTATCGCCGTCTGCATTCTTTGATTTCAGTTCAAAACCGTTTTCTGTACCGGTCTTTGCTGAACTTACAAATAATCTGCCGTTTTTCTCATCAAAGCTGGCTTTCACACCTGCATCTGACAGGGATTTCACAAAATCGCTGATCTTTGTGTCACCGGTCACGCTGATGCTTGTTGTCTTTCCGGTTTCTTTATTGGTAACTTCGATCGTACCGGTTCCGGTATACCCCAGTTCGCTTAAAGTGGACGCCGATGAAACGGTTTTTGTCTTATCTTCCGCACCGGATGCGTCTTTGATCGAAATCTTTCCGCCGGTAAGATAATCACTTTTGGCAACTTCTAAGACCTCCAGAGACTGTACACCGTTGGTCGCCCCACTTGCTGCACTCACTTTCGCTTTTGTGCTGTCGGATACGCTTGCCGTACGCATATTGTAGGCAGATGACAGTTTTAATTTACCAACATTGTTGTAGAAACTGTACACCTTAGAGTTTAAGGTACTCCATGCCTCCTGCTTCCATGATAATTTTGTCTGTGCTTTTTTATACTTGCTCGTCTTGTAACTATAAGAAGAT
>ERZ773111.1391-NODE-1391-length-11406-cov-2.918245_pt1 | contig 11406 bp, 8 predicted proteins | sample MGYA00580567_ERZ773111 | MGnify/ENA primary metagenome ERZ773111 (study PRJEB29015, sample SAMEA2737875) | human gut metagenome | biome: human gut; feature: human-associated habitat; material: faeces | place: China | collected 2012 ...
GAAACAAAAGTGCTTAGAATTATTGCTGATGAGTTAAAAGATGCTGGACTCGGTGGTTTCAGAACTCATAATATAATTGAGTGGTTAACAGAAGTTAAAAAAGAATTAGAAAATAGAAAAATTGCAGATTATCTGATGCTATTTTGGGATGAATTTACGTCATTACTTGATATTCCTGCTAGGAGAAGTATTTTGAATGTAATTCAGGATATTGCAGAAATGAGTTACTCTGAGATTAGTGATGGAAAAGATACATTAGGTGTATATATAATGCTTGTAACACATAAGCGATTAGAACAAACAGAGTCGTATAAGGACCTTAAAGAAGATGAACGAAATATGGCAAAAGCGAGATTTGTTGAATTAGATTACGGAATGCAACCTACTACAACATATCATATTTTGTCAGGTGCGCTTGAAAAACGTCAACCAGATATATTAGATGATTTGAGACAAAAGAATTTTCTTGATGTAGCGAGTGTTATGGGGATTGTTGATAAGGTTATTGATAGTGATGCACCAAATGCAAAAGAAGTAAAAGATAAGATTATCAGTTTATATCCATTCCACCCATACACATCGTATTTGGCAACATTTGTGTCAAGAGTGGTAGGAGAAGCTGAACGAAGTATTTTTGGTTTCTTAAATGATGAAGATAATGGATTTAAAAAATATATAGAACATGATGTAGAGGAAAGCAAATTCTTAACAGCTGATTATGTATGGGATTTCTTCTATAAAACATTTGAATCTAATGCGGCAGGGCATTTTGACTCGATAACAAACAAATATAAGTTATCTGCTGATGGAATAGAGAACAAGGGTGAAAATTATGTGGCAGTTTTTAAGACGATTTTACTTCTAAATATTTTATATAGAGTTACAACAACTGATGCAGACGTGTCTGAAAAAAGTATGGTCAATCCTAGTACAGAAAATATAGTAGGTGCGTTTAGTGGTGTACTAGAAGTTGATGAAGTTAATGCGATTTTGGATGCAATAGATGAATCTCAGATACTTCACAGAAATCCAGATGGCATTTTTGAAGTAGCATCATCATCACTTCCACAAAAAAAGATTATGGAAGAGAAGAAAAAACTGTATTCATCAAAAGAAGATGTAAGTAAAATTCTTGAAGAATATGCTATAAAGTGTATTGGGAAATTAAAGAATAACATAAGTAGAAGTGTTGCGAGAGAAGTTGATGTTCAGGTCTTTTGGGCTGGAGATAAAGAGCATTTATTACATAATAGAGTAGAAGCAAAATTTAAAAATGAATATAGCTTAAATGTTGCACTTTTTGTGTCAAGAGGTGTAACACGCGAATTGGATGAAATATTAGGTCGTGCGGAAACAACTCCTCAAGATGCAAAAACAATGTTAACTAAAATGTCAAAAGAAGACGCTTTTAAAAATATTATTTTTGTTCAAGTAGACACGGTATTAGGTAATAAGAGATTTGAGGCATATTTGGACAGTCTTGCACAAGAGGCGGTCGCACGTTCTTTGCAAATGGATGAAGAACGAAAAGATGGTCAGCAAAATGCTGAAAAATGGATTTCGCAATGGGTTGATGAAATTGTAAAATCAGGTATGGTTGAAATAATTTTTAGAGGTGATCCAATACATGTTCCATTTATTTCAATCAACAAATATCTTACAGAGAATTATACAGGAACTATATTTAGATATGGATTAGATAAATTACCTGTAGCAGCAACCGCTTGGAACCATCAAACAAGCAAGAAAGCAGTTGAACTTGTATTATATGCATCAAATAAGTCAACTTTTGAGCAGGAAGCCAAGGGACAAGATGGAGTAGTAAAAGCATTGCTTTCGGATGAAAATCAGTTGTTGTTTAACGAAAAGATGGAGCTTGTGGTTGATGATGAAAAGATTCCAGTAGTAAAAGTATGTAAAACTGTACAACAAGCTATTAATGCAAAGAAAAGTGAAGTTTCTATTAATCTTGCAGAAGAGCTAGAGTTTTTGACAAAACCAGAGTATGGATATTATCAAAATCGATTATTTATGGGTGCATTAGCATTTGCACTACGTCCGTTTATTGATCGCCTATATACATCTGGAAACGGACAGCGAATTGACAAAACAGTTATGAAAGAGGTCATTGTGGCTATTTTTACCTATTGGGAAAACGGAAAATACAATGATAAATTTGTTGTGCGAATGAGTACAGAAGAAGAACAAGAATTGACAGAAAAATTAGCAACTGTATTTGGAATCGAGGGAAAAGATGGACTTTTAGAGACAAAGTGGGCGATAAGAGAAAAATTTCAAAAAAAGAGTAAAGCACCATTATGGGTGTTGAAATATGTTGGTGACAATACAGATAAGTATTGTGAATTCATTGATAAGCTCTTTAAGTTTTCTAAGAGCACAGATGAGAATATTGTTCAAAACTTTATAATTGAATTATTAAATGGAATTAAGACATATGATGTAGAACTTTCAAATGCGGTGGCTAGTGTTGAAAATAGTGCATGTCTTGATACATATATATTGCGTGAGTTGACTAATATTGGAGAAAATTCAAGCTCAATTGATGAGGTTAAAGAATATTTGAAAACAAGAATGTCAGGAGAAGTTGTTTTCTGGGAAGAAGATGATGTTCAGAAGCAGATATGGATGTGGAAAATGGGTAAACAAGTACCTGCATCGTCTTCTAACGGAGGAACAACAGAAATTGAATCGACAACTTCAAGTGGAGATAACTCATCATCTGGAAGCACAGAAAATACAGGAGAAACATATGAGAAATCAGGTGTTACAAGTGATACAACAGATGCTGAAGTATTATCAATTGCAAAAAAAGGTATAGAGAATAATAAGAATAATTGTGATAAATTGTATGAGATTTTAACAAAGTTAATTGATAAATATGAATATCTGGCAAAGGATATTAACGAATTATTATAGAATGGAGGTGGCTAAATGGACATTACAGGGATTATAGAAAACATAGAGTTAGATTTGGAACGTAACGGATCATATGATAGATATCCTGTAAGATTTTTTAGTATGAAGTATGCTGAAGACACAGCTAATAGTATTATGAAATTGAGAACAGATATTGAAAAAATTAGCTCCTGTGCCGTTGAAATAGTTGATATAAAAGACTTTTTACCACATGAAGATGGTTGGGTGACTGTTGACAATTTTAGAAAACAGATTAAGAGTTTAGAAGATAACAAGAGTTATGTGATGGTAGGTTTTTCTGAATATACTAGATTTTTGTCTAATGCAGAATTTATTACAATGGTTATTGGGTTACTTGAAACTGAGAATTCAGAAATAAATTATAAGAGACGAATATATATTCCGTGTTTTGCTCTATTTAGTCAAATTCAAAAGACTGTAAAGGAAAATCATAGAAGAATGGACGCTTATAACCCATTTTTAAATGATGTTAATGTTGAGGATTTACCGATTATTTATTTTATTAATGAAGCATTAGATAATTCAGGATATGAGAATGAAATAAATAATTCTAGTGAATGGTTTGGTATGTGGAGAAATCCAGAAATTGATGTAGAAAAACCAATCATATGTACATCAAAGATACTTCTATATTTTTATGGAAAAGCATGTCCTGATAATGTTTATAATATAAAAAAAATAATGACATATGAAGAATTGTTACAGTATTTATATGGAATAGAGGGGATATTGCCCTCAAAGTCAAGTACTGATGAGTACTATAGACAATTGTTAAAGATATTAAAAGATAATCCTAATAGTACATTACAAAGTATAATTCTTAAACAACTAAACACTTTGAAAATTTCGGATGATAACATTTATTCATTATGGAAAAATACAAATGAATTCGGAAGATGGTTAATACAAAATTATATTCTGCGTTACGAACACACTCAAAGATACTTATGCTATATGATGAATTCTATAGATAATCTGTCAGCAGAAGGTTTTGTTGAGTGCGCATATACAGCCATTTTTAACAATAAAGATGATTCTTTAGTTAATGAGAGAAAAAAAGTTATTGAAGGAATTGGAAAGGTTGAATCAATTGCGTTTAGCGATAGAATGACAATGTATTACCAAAAGTACATAAGCGATATTGTTAAAAGTAAAACAACATATGATTTTACACAAATTTGTTTTGAAAAAGAAGCCGAGTTAGAAAATTGTGATAGTGAAAAAATTTCTTGCGTGATAGAAAAAGAGGTCGCTCCAATACTAACAGATGTTAGCGGGTTTGAAAGACGTTTGATGATTTGGTTGTATCGTGCAGGACTGGTTTCGAAGGATAAAATAAAGGAAATCTATCGAGGTTTTGTGGATTATTTTGAAGTGGATGATCTGGATATGGAAGAAACTGTATACACCGATAAATTAATACAATATTTTGAAATATACAGAAAATCCAAGATACTGAGAGAAATGGCTACGGCCTATGATAATGAATTACTTCAATGGAATGAAGATGAAAATACATTTTATTCGTGGTATACAGATGTGAATTTAGAGTACCCAGAAGTTATTCTAAAAAAACAAGCATTTGAAGGAAATACGTATGTATTAGATGGAGTCGGCGGCGAATTTTTGGAATACATTGTAAATGCACTTAGAAAAAGAAATATAGATGTGGATTATTGTGCATATTCAAAATCACACTTACCATCAATTACATCGGTTGCTAAGGAATTTTACAATATGAAAAATACATGGATACGAGATTATGATAAAAATGTGGTACACGGACAGATTTATTATCCAGTTATTTGCATGGAAGATTCATTAAAAACTATAGAGAAAATGATCGATAAAATTCTTATTGAAGAAGGAGATAATTCATTTGCAATTACGGCTGATCATGGTTCTACAGTAGGACACAAGATATTTAAAAGAGAAAAAAAATATAGTTTCGTCCATGCTGATCATGATGGCAGATGCTACAAACTTTCTGAAAATGAACATCAACAGAGTACAGTTGACTATTTGTCATATATTGACGAAAAAAATAGAGAGTGGCTTATTTCGTTGAATGAACAATCTTTAAACAATAATTCAAAATACATCGTTCATGGTGGCGCAACGCCAGAAGAGGTTGTTATTCCAGTAATTATTGCACATAAGTCAAATACACAAAGTCGTACATATAAAGTCAAGATAGTTGATGTTAAGGTAAGTGGATTAGATAAAAAAGTAATATTTAAAATCAATCCAAAACCAGATAAAGTCAGACTACAGGCTAAGGATGGAACTGATATTTTGATGAAATATGATACATTACAAAAGGTATGGTATGAAGAGCTTGAACGAGGAATAGAACAAGATATTAAGGTTACAGTTGGAAGTCAAGAATTTATTTTTAGAACTGTACCAACTACAAAAATGGGAGATGATTTATTTGATGACTGAATTAGATGAAAAAATAAGAGATGTTTTCCCTGAAGAATCTATTTATAAAACATCAACAAGATATAACATGTTTGCAGGTGTAAATGTCCCTTCTTTTATTAAGGACTGGCTAATTAAGCGATATTCTAATGAAAATGAAGAGGTTGATAAAGAAGCTCTCTTTGCTTTTTTGGAAAAACATATCCCGGGAAAAGACAGTGATATAAAAAGTAGATTGATTAAAGGTGAATCAATTCAGATTCTTGTGAGAGTAATTGTAGAATCTGATTTGAAGACAGGTATATTTAAGTTCTCAATTCCTGATATTGGGATAAAAAACAATGAAGGGCGTATTAGTGAGTATGTAATGCGTACCGGTAATATAAAAGAAGGCGAAAATTGGGGAATCGTTACTTTGGATTATGTACAGCCAGAAGGGCGAGAAAAGGGTTATGCTGAACTTGTAAAGTTTAAGCCATTTAAGCCATATACACCGGATTTTGACTATTACTGCGCTGCAAGGTCGAGATTTTCAACCAAAGAATGGATAGATTTTGTCATTAGATGTATGGAATACAATCCGGATTCTACGCAATTTGAGTCTTATACACAAAAATTATTGTTTATATCTAGATTGCTGATCTTTTGTGAACCGAATTTAAATATTATTGAACTTGCACCTAAAGGAACAGGAAAATCATATATTTTTAACAATTTAAGTAAGTATGGCTGGATGATCAGTGGTGGTAAAGTGACTCGAGCAAAGTTATTTTATGATATGGCGTCTAATAAGCCTGGAATAATTCCAAATTATGAATTTGTTGCGATGGATGAGATAAAGACAATAGTCTTTGGAAATCAGGAAGAGCTGCAAGGTGCACTTAAAGGATATCTTGAAAATGGATCATTTACAATGGGACAGGCCAAGCAAACATCAACTGCGGGACTGATTTTACTTGGAAATATTGATTTAGACAGCAATAGACGCCCTATAAATAAAAAGTATTTCCAAGAATTGCCAGAAGTATTTCATGATACTGCTTTGTTGGATAGATTTCATGGTATGATTGAAGGTTGGTATCTTCCAAGAATTACTGAAGATTTGAAATTAGAGGGATATTCGCTTAATGTAGAATATTTTTCAGAAATTCTTTCTATGCAGAGGGGAATGTCAAAATATGCATCTATTGTTACAGATATGTTAGAAATTCCTAAAGAAGCTGATACAAGAGATACTACTGCAATTATTCGATTAGCGACAGCTTATTTAAAACTTCTATTCCCAAATGTAAATTCAGTAATGGATGTGGATAGAGATGAATTTGAAACATTTTGTTTTAAACCAGCATATGAGAAGAGAAAAATAGTTAGAGCTCAATTATCAATTCAGGATATGGAATATAGCCCTAAAATGCCAGATATCAAAGTGAGGTCATTTAATGGTTGATTATCAGAAAGAATTGGAGGAAATGGTATGTTCGAAGAATTTAATGAACAGCTATAAACTTTATTTTCTTAAAACATTAGTTATTAATGTTTCGAAAGAAAAAACGGAGTTTTCATTCTATGAGTTGGCTTCCTGGATGTGTGCATATTCTTTTGAGGATGTATGTTTGATCAATGGTAGAATTAGGCCATTAGATAAACTGTATGATATTGCTGTACAGTTAATTGAAAAAGAAAATATATATCAGTCAGCGAAAGTTGCGGAAGTTTTTGATGCAGCATACAAAACAGAAAACAAGTCATTAAGAAAAGAAATAAAGGATTTATGTAACTATGTACCATATCGATTACTTGCATACATATGGGTAGAGGAATTAAAAGGGAAAACAGATACACAAAAGAATCATATGATAGAAGAGTTTTCGAGAAGTGAAGAAAGAAATATGTATGCTATATTTACAATATCTTCTAAAGAAAAAAAAATAGAAGTAAAGACTGAATGGGCAAAATATATAACCGAACATAGAAATAATCTTCTTATCTGGTTAAATAATAAAATTCGATTGTTTATCGGAAAGGAAAGTTGAAATGATATATGCAGATAATGCAGCAACTACACAGCTGGATAAAGACGCATTTGACGCAATGATTCCTTTTATGACAAAGGAGTATGGGAATGCATCGCAACCATACTCCTTTGCTTCAATAGAAAAAAAAGCATTGCGAGATGCAAGAAAGATAATAGCAGAGTGTATTAATGCTTCACCGGAAGAGATCTTTTTTACTTCTGGGGGAACAGAAAGCGATAATTGGGCAATAAAAAAAGGAAGTCAAATATATGGGGGAGATGTTGTAACTTCGCAAATTGAACACCATGCTATTTTGAATGCATGCAAATCGGTAAGTGGAGATGGTGTAACGGTTAAATATTTACCAGTAGATGTGACAGGTGTTGTAAAAACAATTGAAGCAGAAAGAATGATTGATGAAAATACTGGACTTGTATCTGTAATGATGGCGAATAATGAGATTGGTAGTATTCAACCGATTAAAGAGCTAGCAATTATTGCACATAACAATAATGCACTTTTTCATACAGATGCAGTTCAAGCTGTTGGACATATACCAATTGATGTAAAGGAAATGAATATAGATTTGCTTTCGGCATCGGCACATAAATTCAATGGTCCTAAGGGAATTGGTTTTATGTATGTAAAACGTGGAATAAGTATTCAACCATATATGGATGGTGGCTCACAAGAAAGTGGTTTACGAGCTGGTACAGAAAATGTGGCTGCTATAGTTGGCATGGCGATAGCATTAAAGAATAATATAGCTGATATGCAAACAACAAAGGATCACTTGAGAAGATTGGAAAAAATTGTTGTTGAAAAGTTATCTGATAGAAAAATAGATTATTTGCTAAATGGAAATAAAGAGAAAATTCCTGGGAATATTAGTCTTTCTTTTAGGGACTGTGAAGGGGAAGTGATTCTTCATAGAATGGATTTAATGGGAATATGTATTTCTACAGGTTCAGCATGCGATAGTGTTAATACGCAAGTATCGCATGTTATTAAGGCTATTGGATTGCCAATGGATTACGCAGAAGGAACCATAAGGGTTTCATTTGGGAGATATAATGATGAAAATGATGCCAAAACTCTTGTAAAGGCATTAATAAGTATTGTAGGATAATATATAGTTAAACTATATAAAAATAGGAAGGAGGTTAAAGTGAAAGTGTTAGGAACGAAAGATGCAAAGAAAAGGTACATTAGTGAAATAAAAAGAATTGATGTGGTTCAGGAAATGCAGTTGATGACATGGACATTTTGTCTTAGTACAGAACTATGGGAAAAATATAGTGAAAGAAAAAGCTCGGTCAATCTAGTAGAATTAAAAAAGATTAAGTATTTTAGCGATACAGGTACAGAGTTGTCAGAAGAAGTAAAACAATTACCAAATGATAAAGGTGGTATTTATTTATATGTAATTGAAAATTGTGTCATTCCTAATTCTGGAAGTTACATAATGTATGTTGGAAGAGCAAGATGTACGCAGAATGAAAACTTGAGAAATAGGGCAAAATCGCATTTTAAGCAGTATGTAAGACACGAAGAAAATGAACGCTTAGAACGACTCTTTGATAAATGGAAACCATATATATATTTGTTGTACTTGCCAATAGATGGAAATGATGAGATTGATCTTGTAGAGGATGAATTAATAATTGCGTTGACGCCTCCATGTAACAAAGAGTATCCGTCACCAAAGATACGAAAAAAATTAAGTGCATTTAATTATTCATAAGTCTGGAGGAAAATTATGAAATTTGCTGCAATAAAAGGTCAGATGGGAATATGGAGATATTATGTATCCGCTTTGTCATTTGGAGAAATAGCAAAGTATGTAAGCCCTATAACGAAAGAAATAAGTAATAGTGATAGCTATTCAAATTTGCTTCAAAGAGCAATAACAAATAATGTGTCTTCAATAACAGATTATCTTTTGCTACAACCAGAGAGAATGTTTAATGCGTTAGTATTGGCGGTATATGATGGAAATCCAGAGTGGTCAGAATTAGATGTTGAGGTAGAAGATTATCGTACTTTTTCAGTTGGAGTGTTGGAACTTACCGGGGATGAGATAATATTTCCAGTTGATGGTCAACATAGAGTTGCAGGCATAAAAGATGCATTGAAAAAAGATTCGTCTCTGGCTAATGAAAAGGTGCCAATTATACTAATTGGTCATCAAAATACATTAGAAGGAAAAAGAAGGACAAGACGTTTGTTTTCAACCTTGAATAGAAGAGCCAAAAGAGTTAATGAGAATGAAATAATAGCATTAGATGAAGATGATTTAGTTGCAATAACGACACGAGAAATAGCAGAAAATCATAAATTGTTTTCGGGTGAGCGATTAGTCGACTGTGCGACAAAGAACATTCCATCAACAAATAATATTGCGTTCACATCCATACTTACCTTGTATGAGATTACTAAGATAATATATACTGAAAAGTGTTTAGAAAAAGGGATTTCTAAGGCAAAACAAGAAAAAGCGCTTTTGTATAGACCGTCAGATGACGTGGTAGAAGAATTTATTTTAGAAGTCAATAAATTTTGGGATACCTTTATGACGAATATTCCCTCGATAAAGGAGTATATTTCTATAGATATCCAAAATTTAGATCACAAATACAGAAGTGTAGAGGGAGGAAATCTTTTATTTAGACCGATTGCGTTATCACAATTTGTCCTTGCTATTTTTGAATGTAAAAAGAGAATGCAGATAACAATAGAAGAAGCGATTACTAGAATAGGTAAAATTCCTATGGAAATAAGTAAATCTCCTTGGAAAAATCTTTTATGGTTAGAAGAACGAGGGAACATAAATGGCAGAGTAAAGAAAAAAGATCTGAAGTTATTAATGATGTTTTTAGTAGATGAAACGATTCTGTCAGAGAAAGAAACAGAAGAATTGGTTCAGTATATTATGGGGGTTAGAGATTTGGATGCAACGGAATATGACAGTATTTTAGAAATGTTACGTGAAGTGGCTTCTAAGAATTAGTCTTAATATGTTTACAGCAGAGGCAACTATAATTGTGACCGGAATGATGGCTCACAGCAAAACGGAATCGTGGCTCACTTGCACCGGACAGGCGGCTCATTTGGGCGCAGATTATTCATTAACTACAGAAGAAAAAGATAAACTTGTATATCAAGGGATAAAAAATGTAAGAAATATGTAGTGGGTGCTTTATATGGAGATACAAATGAATTAATGTATTCTTTTTCTAAGAAAAGAGAGATAATACAATTAAATCCACAGATGAAAGATTTTGTATTACGGCATGAAGAATTGAATTATTATGAATTGGCAAAATTTTTAGACAAAGTAAATTCTAAAGATAAAATTGAAAGTATTGTTAAAGATAACAAATATAAAAAAGGGATTTGTTAGAAACATATCGACAGCTATTATATGATGAATTTGAAACAGAGCATATTAACAATGATTATATTTTATCAGATGTTAATACGATAGAGTTATTGATTGAAGCAGAGAAACGGTATTCTCAATCAAATATAACAGAGATGGAAAATGCATATTACAAAGAATTTTTTAAGAAAGAAGAAACCATAAACAATGACTCTGAAGACATGAAATTATATCTTGATGATCCGGAAAGAGTTATTAATATGATTAAAGTAAGACATAGGATAAATTGTTAATATAAAGAAATCTTTGTATATCTATTTTGCCTTAGAGAGGTTTCTGCATACATAGTAAATGATGGGAAGCAGACATAAATCAAAAGGCATTCAGTTTTTGCTGCCCAATATTCAACAGTTATCTATTGCAGAGAGTGCATTCAAAAATGGCATAAGATAGTAAAGGTTGGATTGGTATATCTGACAATTTGTTTTTATGTTCATATGAACTGCTGTTTTAGTTGCCATGCATTCCAAGAAGCTGACGGTGGCAGGTTTTGCCGGGAAAATAAGCGTGAAATCTGCGAGGATAAGCTGGTCTTCAAGATTTTATGCTTTAAAAGTAGGCTTCATT
>ERZ773111.1397-NODE-1397-length-11378-cov-5.068798_pt1 | contig 11378 bp, 6 predicted proteins | sample MGYA00580567_ERZ773111 | MGnify/ENA primary metagenome ERZ773111 (study PRJEB29015, sample SAMEA2737875) | human gut metagenome | biome: human gut; feature: human-associated habitat; material: faeces | place: China | collected 2012 ...
TGGGATATTTTATGGTATTATGGAAATAGAGAGAGAAAGCTAAGAAAGGGGCATATTACGTGATTTGCATAGCAGTAGTGGATGATGAAAGAGCAGTATGTGATGAACTACTATTTTTTCTGAAAGAATACGAAATGAAATTCAAAATGATTTTTGATATTTCAATCTATTACAATGGAGAAAATCTTTTGGCTGATCTGGAAGATGATATACATTTTGATTTAATTCTATTGGATATTGAGTTAGCTAAGATTAATGGTGTAGAGGTCGGTAGACATATACGTGAGATAAACCAAGATTACTTGTGTCAAATTATTTATATCTCTTCTAAAATGGGATATGCTATGGAATTGTTTCAAGTGCATCCATTTCACTTTTTGATGAAACCCATACAAAGAGAAACATTATTTTCTTGCCTGGGTGAATATCTTCGATTATATTCCAAGAAAGATTTTTTTGAATTAACAAACAAAAATGTAAAAAAGCGAATACCAATAGAGCAGATACAATATTTTGAAAGCAATGGAAGAAAGATTACTGTTTATTGTTCAAATGAATCACATGAATTTTATGGAAAATTGAGTGATTTGTCAGAAATGAAAATTCTAAAAAATTTCCTTATGATCCATAAATCTTTCTATATTAACATTGCTCATATTTCATCATATAGTTATGATTCACTGACAATTGATGATTGTAGAGAGTTGCCTATTAGCAAACCAAATAGAAAAGAAGTTCGCAGAGCAATTTTGAAGTATAGTGCAGATCGATTTAGAGAGGAGTGATAATATGCAGGAACAGCTCGTATATTTAATAGGAAATGCTTTTCGTATCTATATTTATTTTAAGCTTTTAAATACTATGTTTGGTACTGCAAAAGTGAAACAAATCTGGATTATAATAGGATTTACATTCTATTTTTTAATCAATAGTTTTGGTGCTATCTTATTTGGAAATTTCACTTTAAATATCTTAACAAATATAATTCCATTGATTGCTCTCTCATTTTTGTATGAATCGAAAGTAACAAGTAAATTATTTGTAGCATTAGCATTTTATGTAGTTAATATGCTTGCAGACGGTATTGTATATACCATTATTCTCATAACTAAAGTGAATTCCATTATAATGAGTAGTGGAATTGCCACAGTACTGATTACCTTTTTAATAGAATTGATTTTTGAATATATTTGGAAAAAACGGGCTTATCATGAAATTGATAAACTGTATTTAGCAACAATTTTGACTGTGCCAATTGGGAGCATTTTGGTTGGTATTTTAACTATGTATCAGTACAGCATAAAAACAATCACTGTAGCTTTTATTTTAATCAGTTTTAATTTACTCATTTTTTATATGTATGATAGCCTCCAGAAGAATTATGAAGTCATCTATGAGAAAAAGCTTTTGGAGCAAGCGGTGAAAGCACAACATAGTGAATTAGAATTATTACAAGAATCCCAGAATAGAATTCGATACTTACAACACGATTTCAAGAATCATTTAATCTCTATTGTAAATTATGCAAAAAAAGCGGATAATCAAGGACTGATTCATTATATTGAAGAGGGTTTGGGTTTTCTCTCGCTTCATCAGCAATTTGTTGACACCGGAAATTCCGAGATTGATAGCATTCTTAATTACAAGTTGCAGGAGATGAAAAACAAAAACGTCCATTTAAAGTATTCTATAACGATACCAAAGGACTTGAAAATTAATGTGTTTGACCTCAACATCATACTTGGAAATTTATTAAACAATGCAATAGAAGCTATCGAAAAAGCGGAAAGGAAATACTTCTTTATCAATATTTATTTTGAGAAAAACATTCTTTTTATCCATATAGAAAATACCTATGATGGAAATATCATAAAAGAGAAAGAAACATTGATGACAACAAAGGAGGAAAAGCAATTACATGGATTAGGACTGAAAAGCGTTTCCAGCATATTGGAAAAATATGATGGAGACATTATATACGATTATAATGATATATATTTTATTACAGATGTCATGCTCTGCAATACGAGTTTTCATCATGAAACAGAGTGAGAAAATAGTCGAATTTTGACATTAACATAGGTCGTTTTTTACAAGAGTCGCTTTTGCGGCTCTTTTTTTGTTATAATTTGTTTTGCAGGCAAAATAAAAAGATTGGAGTGATAAATATGAAAAAGATTATTTTGAAATATGGCGGTATGCTTGCTGCTTTAGCAATGGTTTTTACAACACTGACAGTAAATTCAACCTGTACTTGGATGACTTATCAGGAAGAATTGCCTGATACAGCTAAAAAACTTCGCAAGTTCTGATGTTTGTTAAATTATCTTGTAAGATTGCAGATAGGCTAGAACACTGTGGCATTATCTCAAAATCCAATAGAACATTGTATGAATATGGCCTGCGTCAGATGTTTGCAACAATTCTGAACATTCTAACAATGCTCCTGATTGGATTTATAATGGGACTTGCTGTACCGGCAATGGTTTACACAATCGCATATATCCCATTAAGAGTATATGCCGGAGGCTATCATGCTTCTACACCGCAGCGATGCTGGGCATTTTCTGCGATAATGTTATGGATTGCACTGTGTATCGTAAAATACACGCCCCAAATGTATTTTTGGGTGATTACAACATTGTCGTTGATCGCCTGCATCGTTGTTTTTTTGCTGTCGCCGGTAGAAGATCGAAATAAGAGATTGGATGAAAAAGAACATCATGTTTATCATATTCGAGCAATTGTTGTGATGACAATAGAAGCCGTTGCAGCAATCCTGCTGTTTGTCTTTCACTTCAAACAATTTGTTCTGGTATTGGAAATCGCATGGTGTTCTCTGGCAGTGATGTTGCTGTTGGGAAAAGGAAAGAATGTTTTTGAAAACAAAAAAGGAGGATGTGCATGAACAAAAAATTGACAAGAACACTTGCCGGAGCCATGTCCCTAATGTTCATGGGACAGGTCATGATTTTTGGCGACGGCAGTGCCCAAGGCCTTTTACACGCTGATACAATTGCATCTGCTGCAGAAGCGATTGAAGGAGCAAAAAATAAAGACCAGCTTGCCAAGGAATTTGAAGAAGCAACAAAAGATCTGGGAAAAGTAGATTTTTTTGATGTTGCGGATGAAAAAGAAAATGGAACTGTTGTCAATGAAGATACTGCAAAAAACGATATAGCTGTGCAATCTGATGAAGCGGGTGCAGCAGTTCAAGATCGTTCAGCAGCAGTTATGGCTGCTTCGGAGGGCGATGCTCCAGCAGGTGAATTAACTGTAACTGGTATCGTTAAACAAGGGGTTATCAATGGAATTCAAGATAAAACTCCAATTTATGTGCGTATTTTTGATGAAAACTGGAATGAACTTGAATATCAGGAACTTCAAAGCGGTGACAGTTATACTGTAACAGCAAGCAGTGGTAGTGGCATTTATCATGTCAAGTATGAAAGTGATGGTTATTTGCCGTTTTACCTGAAGGATTTTGGTACTGGTACCTATACTGTTGGATCTGGCGATTCTCGCAATGCAGTGACATTAGTTCCAGGCGATACCACTTGGAATGAAGAACACGACAACGAGTGGAGCGACGATGTCATCAATGGAAAAGACTTGGCATATGTACAGAGTTGCTTAGGAGCATATCGTGGTGATGATGCATTTAATTTTTCTATGGATCTTGATGATGATGGCAAAATTGATCAGGCTGAATTACTGGATGCTCAGAATGCAATCAATTCTGCGAGTGAATCGCAACAGGATGCAAATGCTGCATATATTTATGACCTGAATGGAGATGCCTGCATCAATCATCTGGATATGTATATTATGGCAAGTTTTGTTGGCTACGATTCTTCTGAAATTTCCAATCTTGATTTCAATGGAAATGGTATAATTGATGAGGAAGATCTAAATTCATATATTTCAATTATATATCAATCCATGGATGTTTACTGGTATAATCTTGATTTAAACCATAATGGTGTAATTGACGAGAATGATGCGGAATTTTTGGAAGCAGCTGCAAAATTAAGAGGCCCATCTGATAATTACTACGCATACATGGACAAAGACGACAGCGGCACAATTGATAATGCAGATGTTGCGTGGTTTTCTGCCGCATACAAGGCTTCTGGCGATTTGGATTGGGATCATGCCTTTAAAAGAACACTGATCATGCAGGAAAGCGGTGCTTTTCAGGGCAGCTTAAATTTGCATGATACAGATTTGAACCTGAATGGCTGCTCTCTGTATGTAGGCGACTGTATGTCCTTTACAACTGATATTCCGAAATTTTGGTCTGGCAATCAAGGAGCAACATTGAACATCAATGGTGGCGAACTTTTGATTGAAAACAATCTGGTATTTCGCACTGCTTCTCCAGATGGTTGGGGTGGAAATGCAGGTCAATTAATGAATATTAATGGAGGATTAGTCATTATTGGCGGCGATTTCAATTTTGGTCAGGCTAATTGCTATGATACAATGTTAATGACTGTCCCTGGCGGAGAAGTTGATATTTATGGTAATTGGAATTATAACACATTGACTGACATGGAAGGTAAATGGACAGCAGGAACCATTTATTTTGAAGGGCCAACGTGGGAAGTAAATGAAAAATCTGGTGAAAAGTCTGTTTATTCTACTGGAGATCATGTGATTAGTCTTTATTATCCAGAAGGTGTACAGACAATTTTATGGGATAATCGTTACACTTATATTTATGATGAAAATGGAAATCCTACGACAAAACGGCATTTAAATTTTGATTATTATGATGAAGAATATAACATGTCTGGATTATATTTTCCATTAGGATACTCTCCTGATCGTTATCACATTCGTCCATGGTTTCCAGAAGATGATACTTCTTATGAGCCAGACTATACCCTTTATCGTAAAGGCTGGGAAATTGGTGAAGGGGTACACATTGCAACTGGAAATTATACAAAATCCTTTACCGACTTAAGTATTGAATCTCCTGGTGTAACTTCTGACTTTGTTCGCACATATAATTCCATTAGTACTGAGGAAGGCTCTTTTGGTATTGGCTGGGATTTTAATATTGATGTCAGCAAGATTGTAAAGCCGACTGCTGGGTATTATCAGGTTGTTTTGCCCGATGGCTCGAACACTACATTTAAGGATAATGGAAAAGGTGGATTTGAGTGCCTGAACACTCATAGCACTATGACAAAGTCCGGAAACGAATACACTATTACAAATGCAGCACAGTCAAAATATCACTTTAATACAAACGGCGAATTGGATTGGGTCAAAGATGCAGAAGGTAATGTTTTAACCATCTCTTCTATGACAAATAACCAGCGTATAGTGACAGATTCCACTGGCAGAACTTATACAATCATCTATAATGGCAATAAAGAACATTCTCGGATTACCAGTATTGAAGATACTACCGCAGGTCGTGTGGTTACTTATGCATATAACGGAGATTTTCAGTTGGTATCTGCAACAAGCGTATCCGGCGGAACAGAAACATATGAGTATGATAAAAAAGGTAAACTTTGCAAAATCACAAACTGTTATGATGAAGTCACAGATCAAATTTCTTATTTGGAACACGGGCAAGTAGACTGGCTTACAAATGCATCTGGATTGAAGCAGGTCTACACATATAACAAATTACAAAAGCAAACCGGCTTAAAAGAGTATGATAAAGAAGTACTTGTCAAAACATATACCTATAACTATGATGAAAAGTATGCAGTAAAGACAAATACTGTGAAAACCGATGGCCAAACCTATGAAGTGGATAAAATCACTTATAATATGGTCAATGGCAAGAATAAGTATGATGAAATATCCGAAAGCATTGATATCATGGGAAATACAACAAAGTATGAGCGTGATACTAACGGAAATGTTATCAAAACAACAAATGCTGATGGTACATGCACACTTGCCAATTACAATGATAAGAACAGTGTTATTGCAGAAGTTGACGAATCTGGGAATGCAACCATCAAAGCATATGATTCGAATGGAACTCGGCTTTTGAAGGAAGCAACCAGTCTGCATCCATTATCTCAAACTGATATCAATACAGTTACAGCAGATAATTTTGATCCGGTGAAGTATCTTGCAGCGAACGAGGCAAGTTATGCAATCACGAGTCATGAATATTATGCTGATAGTTATGTGAGTGGAATTGCAGGGTTGATTCGTGCTACAACCGACCCCGAAGGTAATGTAACTGAGTATGATTACTACAAGGATGGCGTTGGAAAAGGGCTGGTAAAATCCAAGACACTGAAGGATGGAAATACTGTTGTAAATACAGTTTCTTATGAGTATAATGCACAACTTCAAGTGTCAAAGGAAACCACCAGTTTTGACATTTCTAAAAATCTTTATTCTGTAAAGGAATATGAGTACGATAAGTTCAACAATGTTACAGTTACTAGAGATTACGGAACGGGAAGCACACCGGCGACTACCATTGCAGAATATGATTTGCTGAGCCGCAAAACTGTGGAGTATGCACCGAATTATTCTGCTGATAAGAGCCACGGCAGCTTGACAACTTATTATCCGGACGGAAACAAAAAATCAGAAACGGATGCAGAAGGTAATGTTACCTCTTATGTGTATGATGCGTATGGTAACATTACAAAGCAAACAGATCCAGACGGCACAATTAGTCTAACAGAATATGATGGATTGCAGCGAGAAAAAGCTAAATATTTTAAAGCTGATTCTGAATCTTCAAAACAGATTCAATCGACCACATCATATGAATTCATTAAAAATTATAGTGTTGATGTATATACTGGATTAGATAATAGTTCTTCTAAATCTAGTAGTGCGTTGAAAACAATAAATACTACCTATATTACTGCTGATAAGCAAGTTGTATCTGAAGTTTTGACAAGCTTCAAGCAAAAAACCATCTATGAAAAGACAAATGGTAAGATAAAGAAAACAAATGCTTATTATGCAAATGGTGAGATTGCACGTGAAATTGATGCACTTGGCAATATTACCAAATATGAGAATACAACTTTAGAATCTGCTAATGGAATTTGTAAAGTTAGTAGAACATATACACCTTTTAACACTAAAACTGATGGATCAGTCAACTATTCTATTACAGAAAATCAGTATGACAAGAATGGCAATGTAACGCTGGCAAAGCAAACTGTTCAAAAGCAGGATTCGGATACAATAAAATATAGTGTAACTGAAAATCAGTACAATGCACAGGGCTTGCTGACACAGGTAACATTGAGTGATGGTACGTCCAATAGTGAGAAGAACATCACAAAATATCTGTATAACAATGCTGGCATTCAAACAACAATGCTAACTGGACTACATGCAGATTCGGATTCAGATTACTTGAAAACGAACTATGAGTATGATGCATGGGGTCATTTGGTAAAGACAACTGACAGCACAGGTTATGACTCTGGAATAACAACATATGATCTAAATGGCAATGCTTTAACAGTAACAGACGCAAATGGAAATGTTACCACAAATACATATGATTCTTTAAATCGTATATTAATAGCTAATACAGTTCATTCTAATGATTCATCTAAAAATGTAAATAAGTCATATGAATATGACGAAATGGGAAGAGTACAGTGTATCAACATCAATAATGAGCAAACGCTGTATCTTTATGATGATCTTGGAAGAAAAATCACAGAGGAAAGCAGTACAGGTTTCAAGGGCTATTATTATGAGGGTATTTCTCAAAATGTAAGTTCTTATTTTATCGGACGCAATCATCAAATTGTATATGAAAATATTTTTTATACCTATGATGATGAAATGCGTGTGGTTCAGGTTAAGGAAGGTGGAAATCTGACAGCTTCCTATGCCTATGATGAGAATGGTAATAAGATTTCTGAAACACTTGCAAATGGTGTGGTATCGACTTATTCCTACAATGCATGCAACAAGGTAACAAAACTCGTTACCAAATCAGGAAAATTCGACATATCCAGTTACGAATATTCGTACTATTTAGACGGTTCAGATGCTTGCAAAGTACGCAATGAAAATGGTATAATAGAAACAACATCATATGACTATGATGGCTTGAAACGGTTAACCAAGGAATCTATTTCTAATGGTAAGACAGCCGATACGTATTCATACGAATATGATGATTATGGCAATCGTTCTAAGATGGTTGCTAATGGTTCGGAAGAATATGAAACTGTCTATGATTATACTGTCAATGGCAAATATACTGCCCTGCTTCAGAAAGAAATCAAGACAGTTAAAGAAACTCCTAGTGCTGTAACCTCAAATAATGGATTAGCAATTAGTCCAACAGATCTGATTACAAGCACTGCCGCAGATGCAAAGAGAGAAGAAACTGCTTATTCTTACGATGCCAATGGAAATCAGATCACAAAGATCACAGCAGATAAGACAGAGACAAATACTTATGATAGTCTGAATCAGCTGATTGGATTTACGGATGGCAAAACAACAGCAAGTTATAAATATGATGTAGATGGTCTGCGTATTAGCAAAACTGTAGATGGTCATAGTATCGATCAAATTTGGAATGATAATAAACAGATTGCAGTTGATGCGGATGGAAGCAATCCATACAAAGCACAAATCTATATTCGTGGAACGAATTTGCTGGCAGGGTGTGAGTTTGTACAGGCAGTTAAGTCAGATTATACTTACTACACACAAAACGCTCATGGTGATGTTGTCAATTTAACAGATAATAATGGTGCTGTTACTAAAACATATCAGTATGATGCTTTTGGTGTAGAAAAGAATATTGATGACACTGACACCAATGCATTTCGGTATTGTGGCGAGTATTATGATAAGGAAACTGCTACCATTTATTTGCGTGCGAGATACTATAGTCCTTCAACTGGACGATTTATCTCAAGAGATTCTTTTGCTGGCAGCAATAATGATCCGCTGAGCCTGAATCTGTACACCTATTGCCACAACAATCCTGTTTCTGGAACAGATAGTACTGGTCATTTTCTGGATACATTTTTTGATGCGGCAAGTTTAGCATTTGACATTGTTTCATTTTGCATTGAACCCACTCCGATGGGTGCTGTTGATATTTTGACAGATGTAGTCGGACTTGTAACACCAGGTGTTCCAAGTGCAGGACTAAAAGTAGGAGTACATGCAGCAGAAACTGCTTATGATGCATACAAAGCTGTTGATACGGCACATGATTTGTCCCAAGCAGCAGATGTTGTTATTACAGTATCCAAAAAGGGTGATGCGGTTCTTGAATTGGCAGATACAGCCAAGGATGCAAAGAAAATTTCAAATGCTGCTTTAGGAGAAGAAGTATTAATCCAAGGAAAAACTGCTGTATCTTCTACCTATAAGAGACCTTCTCATTTTAGAAAAGGCATTAGAGATCAAGTTTGGGAAAATGCCAAAAATGCCGAAGGAAAGGTAATTGATCGCGTTACTGGAAGAGAAATTCATAAAAACGAACCATGGGATATGGGGCACTTAGAGAAACATGAATTTTGGAAGCATCAGATTGATGCACAGAATCGCGGAATTTCAAGAAAACAATTTTTGGATGAATATAATGATCCTGCGATTTATCGACCTGAACTACCGAGTTCGAACAGAAGCCACATCGGAGAAGATAAAACAAATCGTTTTATTAGACCGAAAGGAGCACGAAGATGACATTGGAAGAACTGATTTTTAACGAGGCATATGATGCTTTTTTGGGAGATGCAGAAGAAATTTCATACAAGGTTTTTGCTTACTTGGACGAGAAGACAGAAAAGTCAATCGATATCCTTACTGGTTTTGATACTCCTTGCGTAGGTTCGAACTCTTATGCGACGCTGGGATTGAGCAATCTTGTAGCTAAATTAGAGGCTAATGGAAAACCACTTACAGTTGAATTAGTTTCTGCTTGCGATATTTCTTATGATCTTTTTCCAAACATCGTGTCAACATGTGCATTTCAAATTATGGATGGTACTCAATGCTATAGACCTGGTGCTGTGATTACAGATGTAGTATCGATGTATTATCCTGAGTTTGATATGAAACATATGTTGATGGCATATCCGTTTTTATGGGATGGTGCACTGCATACACTTACTGTGAAACAAAAGTATGTGGCATGGTTGCAAATGATTCCAGTTTCGGAGAAAGAGTACCAGTATATTCTGAAACATGGATATGATGCACTAGAAGATTTGTTTGAAAAAGAACAAATTGATGTGCTTGATTTAGAAAGACGGAGTTTACTTTAAGAATTATTGTATGTATAAATAGCTGGCGAGGTATTCCTAGTCTTATGCTGGCAGCAATAATGATCCGCTGAGCCTGAATCTTTACACTTATTTCCACAACAACCATATTTCTGGAACAGACAGCACTGGCTATTTAATGTATGCAATTTACCTGTAAGCAATAATTTCCATTAAAATTCAACCACCTAAAAAAGGGCAGTTCTGTCTGGCAAACAGCTGGGCAGGACTGCCCTTTCTATTTTTTCAAGCAGCATACAATCCGGCGAAATGACCGGTTTTGTATGCTGCTTTTTTTGTTGCTGTGCATAAGAAATAGAAGTACACAGAATATTTACAAATAAATTTTCCGATTTTGTTCTGCCTGATTCGTCTTAGTAGTTTAAAAGGGGGTGATATACACACTACCTGCAAAACTGCATAAGAAGGGAGGAACCAACATATTGACTCCCTTTATCGATAAAAGCTGCAGAATAAAAATCTTTGACTGCTTTGTGAAAACTGTAATGCGAAATGAATATCGAGATGCAGCGGCAGAAAAAAAGAGAATCCAAAACCGTGAGGCGAAACCAGACCTAATGAATGTTCCGGAAATAGAAGATGTGTATCCGTCAGAGCATTTCATTTTGGATAACGAGAAGTATCCGTGTTTGATTGCCAGCGACTGGCTTTATGATGCTATGTTGGAACTTCCAAAAACACAGAGAGAAACGTTGATTTTGGAGTTCTGGTATGGATATGGCGATCAGGAAATCGCAGCGTACTTTCACGTCACGCCTCGCACCATTTACAACTGGAGACAAAAAGCGTTTACAGCAATCCGCAAGTATTATGAAAGGAATGGCGATGAAAGAAAATGACCTTACATATGAATTGATCTGTGCCGCAGTAAATGGGGAGAAAACTGCTTTGGAAGAAATTCTCCGCTTTTATGACGATTACATCAATGCATTGGCAACGGTAAAAGGGGAGGATGCACAAGGGAAAACATATCGATATATTGACGAAGATCTAAAAGCCCGAATACAATTGAAGCTGATAAAAGCAATTCCTAAATGGAGAGGAACAGAAAAATGATAGAAACAGATTTATTTGAATTTGCCTATGTGCCGGATTGGTATGGGC
>ERZ773111.1405-NODE-1405-length-11316-cov-8.695764_pt1 | contig 11316 bp, 9 predicted proteins | sample MGYA00580567_ERZ773111 | MGnify/ENA primary metagenome ERZ773111 (study PRJEB29015, sample SAMEA2737875) | human gut metagenome | biome: human gut; feature: human-associated habitat; material: faeces | place: China | collected 2012 ...
AAGCCGCCCTCAGCGGTCAGCGCGCCTTTGGTATCGTTGTCGTCCTTGATGGTCAACGTGCCTTTCGACTCGTGTTCGTTCTTCTCGAGGCCAGCATTGTGGCTGCCGCTCTTCAGCTCGTTGGCGCCGTCCAGCTCGATGGTCGCATCGCCGCCGCCCTCGACCCGAACAGCAGCTTTGCCCTTATCAACTGAGCCGTCACCGCTGCCATCCACCTCGGTCTTGCCGCTGACGTCGATCTTCAGGTCATCGAAGGTGACGTCCACTTTGCCGCCGGAGGTGTCGATGGTGACGGTGTTCTTATCCGACTCGCCGGTGATGACGGTCTCCCCCTCATCCTTCTCGAAATCCTTTTCACCCTGCTTGACATTGTTATAGTTTCCGCTTTCATCGCTCGCACCTTTGACCGTAATGTCGCCGTCGGCGATGTTCCATGTTTTCGCATAGGCCGGGATGCCGGAGCTCACCACGATGCCCGCGATGACGGCGGCGGCCACGCCCCGCCGGAGTGCGCTTTTCAGTCTCATAGTACGTCTCCTTTCGTTCTGTGTATCATGCAATGCCGTCGATGCTGCTCAGGCTCTCCTTTGAGATGCTTATTTCTTTGGGCTGCCCCAAGTCCTCCGGTATCCAGAGCTTTATCTCACCCTGGGTATCCGGCAGGTCCTCCCAGTCATCGCCAAGGTCGGCATAGCTCCGCAGGTCACTCTCCAACAGATTGGTATACTTTGTGCCATCCGGGACGGTGGTTTCCAGCAGGAAAAGCCGTGGCTTATCCTCCTCGGGAGCGATGGCCTCAAATCGGGAAGCCAGCTGTTTCAGGGACTCGTCAAGCCCGATTCCCGGCGTTTCCTCTCTCGCAGGCTCGAGCCACCAATCCAAACTCGGGAGGTCGTCCCTTTTCTCGATTTGGAAGACCGTCCGCTGCCTCAGGGACTCGTCAAGTTCACGTCTGAGCTCTTCACTCGTTTTTTGCTTTACCGTTTCCGCTCTCGCAGGCTCGAGCCACCAATCCAAACTCGGGAGGTCGTCCCTTTTTTTCGCGAGTTGGAAGTCCATCATCTCCAGCTCTTGTTTCAGTAATTCGTCGCGTTCACGTCTGAGCTCTTCACTCGTTTTTTGCTCTACCCCTTCGTGGGTCAATATCAGCCGCTCCTGCGGCTCTGGCGTCTGCACCGGCACCCACTCCTGATAGCGCTCCGACAGGTCGTCCCGCGTTTCGCCGTCCAGCCGGAGGCTGATGTCCTCCCTGTTCTGCTTCAGCTCCACGTCAGCGTCCTCGCCCGCCGCGTCGGCCATCTTGTCCACGCTATAGTGGGTCATGGTGTCCTCATAGCGGAAGAAGATGTCCTCCACGCCGTCCTCCCGGAGACTGGAGATGTCGGTGGTGACGGTGGACCGGGGAGCGGCGCTCTCAATAAGCACCACACCCCCCGGGGTGAGGACCTCTCCGGCGTCGCCGGCCATGGGGTCGGTGCTGCTCTCCGCGACCACCGCAGGGTCCAGCCACTGGACAACTCCGACGCTGCCGGCCTTTACGCTGCCGACCATGGGGTCGGTGCTCTCAATAATGGCCAAAGCAGAATCCAACCGCTGGATGGTGACCCGGCTGGAAAAGAAGCCGCCCACCACCATGCCGCCGGGCAGGGGTTCGGGAGCGTTCTCCTGTGCCGGGGGCGGGACGTCATCATCATCGTCGTCCTCGTCGTCGTCCGGCTGGGGCTTGGGGGTGGAGGTGTAGTCGTAGCCCATCCCCTCCATCACGGTGCCGTCCGCGTTCAGACGGGTCAGCCGTCCTCCCGTCACCTTATGTTCATCGTCAGAAAGGTTCTCCGTGGGTACTTCGCCGTAGCTGCCGCCGATGGCCGGGGCCTTGGCGTCCGTCATCTGGCTTCCCGCCTTGGCCGTCACCTCGGCGTCGCCGCAGATGTAGAGGTCTCCCGGGTTCGGGTCGTCGGTGTCGTCCGACGCGCGGCCTGCTCCGTCGCCGATGCCTGCCGCGTTGCTCCCGCCCACAGCCTCGATGGTGCCGCCCCGGATGGTGATGTTGCTGCCGGTGCTCTCGATGCCGCCGCCGATGCCTGCGCCGCCGAAGCCGCCCTCAGCGGTCAGCGCGCCTTTGGTATCGTTGTCGTCCTTGATGGTCAGCGTTCCCTCCGACTCATGGCCGTTCTTTTCGAGGCCCGCATTGTAGTCGCCGCTCTTCAGCTCGTTGTCGCCGTCCAGCTCGATGGCCGCATCGTGGTCACCCTTCACGGTGACGGCTGCATTGCTCTCCCGGACAGGGCTGTCATCGCTGCCATCCCCCTCCTTCTTGCCGCTGACGTCGATCTTCAGGTCGTCGAAGGTGACGTCCACGTTGCCCTCGGAGGTGTCGATGGTGACGGTGTTCTTATCCGACTCGCCGGTGATGACGGTGTTGGTGTCGTCCTTGTCGATGGTCTCGCCCTGTGAGACCTTGTTCTTTCCTTCGGCGTCGCCCGCTTTCACGGTGATGTCGCCGTTGGCGATGTCCCACCGGGCCGCATAGGCCGGGATGCCGGAACTCACCACGATGCCCGCGATGACGGCAGCGGCCACGCCCCGCCGGAGTGCGCTCTTCAGTCTCATAGTCTGTCCTCCTTTGGTCTGTTCGTCTTTTGAAAAATCAGCCTTTTTCGATACAAGCTTACCAAAAAATCCGGAGAATGTAAATAAAAACTGCGCGAATCGTGGCGTTTTCGGCGTGAATGGCGCAAAAAAGCCCTCCCGAGCGGGGAGGGCCATAGCCTGTCTTATTCAGAGTAGTGCGCCAAAAACTGCTTGGTGCGCTCCTCCTGGGGGTGGTCGATGAGCTGGCGGGCCGGGCCTTCCTCCACCACGACGCCGCCGTCCATGAATAGGATGCGGTCGGCCACGTCCCGGGCGAAGTGCATCTCATGGGTAACGATGATCATGGTGGTCTTGCGGTCGGCGAGGTCCCGCAGGACGCGGAGGACTTCGCCGGTCAGCTCCGGGTCAAGGGCGCTGGTGGGCTCATCGAAGCAGAGGATGTCCGGGTGGAGCGCCAGTGCGCGGGCGATGGCCACCCGCTGCTGCTGACCGCCGGAGAGCTGGTGGGGGTAGTGGCCTGCCCGCTCCGACAGGCCCATCTGGGCCAGCAGGTCACGGGCCTGTGCTTCCAGCTGGGCGTGGATGGCCTTTTTGTTGGCCTTGTAGTCAGGCTGCTCCTTTGCCAGAAGCTCCCCCGCCAGCATCACGTTTTCCAGCGCGGTGTACTGGGGGAAGAGGTTGAAGTTCTGGAACACGAGACCGAAGTGGAGGCGCTTTTTCCGCACCTCGCTCTCCCGCTGGGTGGCAGGGTCGGCGGCGTCCCACATGGTCTCGCCGTTCACCCTGATGACGCCGGTGTCGGGACGCTCCAAAAAGTTCAGGCAGCGCAGCAGCGTCGTCTTGCCCGAGCCGGACGAGCCGATGATCGCCAGCGCCTCGCCCTGTTCCAGTGTGAGCGAGATGTCCTTGAGAACTTTCGTCTCGCCGAAATTCTTCCCGATGCCAGAGGCTTCGAGTAATGCCATAATTCAGTATCCTCCTTAGCAGCGGAAATAGTCCATCTTTTTCTCGGCCCAGTCCAGCAGCAGGGTGAGTGCGCCGACAAAGACGAGGAAGAAGATCGCGGTGGAGAACAGCGGCCAGATAAGGCCCTTGGCGCTGTACTCCTTCGCCATCATGATGATCTCCTTGTTGGCGATGACGTTCGCCAGCGAGGTATCCTTCACCAGCGTGATGACCTCGTTGCCCATCGGGGGCAGGATGCGCTTGACGACCTGCAGGAGCGTGACCTTGAAAAAGATCTGGCTCTTGGTCATGCCAAGCACCTGACCGGCCTCGGTCTGGCCTTTCGGCACAGCCTCGATGCCGCCGCGGTAAATCTCAGAGAAGTAGCAGGCGTAGTTGATGGCGAAAGCCACCACCGCCGCCACCAGACGGCCCGAAGAGCCGGAGGGCCAGGGGTTGGTCATGCCCAGCAGGCCGGGGCCAAGGTAGATGACGATGATCTGGAGCATCAGCGGCGTACCGCGGATGACCCACACGAAGGTCTTGACGACGCCCCGCAGCGGTGCGCACCGGCTCATGGAGCCAAAGGCCACCACAAGGCCCAGCGGCAGCGAAAACAGCAAGGTCAGAAAGAACAGCTCACAGTTGAGCGCGAATGCGCCGGTCAGACGCTCCAAAATCACAGTCACAGAATCACTACACCTATCCGTTTATAATGTAAGTTACTCAGCCAGAGTCAGGCCGTACTTGTCGGCCAGAGTCTGCATGGTGCCGTCAGCCTTCAGCTCGTCGAATGCATTGTCCACAGCCTCGGCCACGTCGCTGTCCTTGCGGAAGGCCACGCCGTACTCCTCGACGTTCAGCTCATCCACCATCTTGAGGTTTGCGTAGTCGGTACCCTCGCCGATCATGGCAGAAGCCAGAGTCAGGTCGAGGATGGCGGCGTCAGCAGTGCCAGCGGCGACTTCCATCAGGCAGTCGGTCTGAACAGCCTTGGAGATGAAATCAGCCTGAGACAGGTCGGCGTTCTCGGTGATGGTGGTCTCACCGGCAGAGCCGGCCTCGGCCACCACGGTCTTGCCGATGAGGTCGGCGGTGGAGGTGTAGTCGGTACCGTCCTTCACCACGACGACCTGGGCGTTCTTGACGTAGGGCTTGGTGCAGGCCATGTTCTCCTCGCGGTCATCGGTCAGGGTCAGGCCGTTCCAGATGCAGTCGATGCTCTTTGCAGCCAGCTCGGTCTCCTTGGTGTCCCAGTTGATCTCCACGAACTCCGGCTCGACCCCCAGCTTCTCACAGACAGCGGTGGCCAGCTCGGTATCGAAACCGGTGAAGTTGCCGTCGGCGTCGGTGTAGTTCATCGGCTCATACACGGTGTAGCCGATGACCATCTTGCCGTTGGACTGGATGTGAGCCAGGTCGTTGTCAGCGGCCACGGAGCTTGCCGGGGCGGCAGAGGCGGCGGCAGAAGAAGCAGCCGTAGAAGTGGATGCAGAACCGCCGCAGGCGGCAAGGCTCAGTGCCATCGCACCGGCCAGAAAAGCAGATACCAGACGTTTCATATACAAATTCCTCCTTTAGAAGCCGTTTTCATAAGCATTGCACACCGCCTGAGCGGTCTTTTTGCTCGCATACTGCGTTGATTTCCCTTGCAATCCACCAAGGATTGCTGCGGAAAATTGCCTTGTCTGCGGGGCAAAAATCCTCGCCATTCGGCGTACCCCGCTTACGAAAACAGCTTCTCAGCAGAAGCGGCGCTTCGTTTTACCGCTTTACCATGCTAAATTGTTAAACCGTGACTATAGAATAGCGCGTTTTGCCCCGTTTTGCAAGAGGAAAACCGATTTTTTCGCGTTTTGCCCGCAGACCGCCCCTTTCCGATCGGGTTTTCGGTGTATTTGTACAAAGGACAAAAAGAAAACCGCCACCTCACGGTGACGGTCAGACTTTCCGTTCAATTTATAATGACGCATTCTCAAACGCATCCCCTGCGGCCTTTTGCAAAGCGTCGATGGAGATGGTGCAGAGGGCCGCGAGGTCGGCGTCCGAGCCGTCGGCAGGGATGTCCGCCACCTCTTTCTCAGTCTTGCCCTTGAGGTAGCTGCAATAGCCCTCGCTGTGCTCGTACCACTCCTTGCCGAGGCTGGATGCGTTCCGCATCCCGTAGCTGTCGCCCAGCTCAAGCTTGGAGCGGACGGTGTCCGGGGCGGTGACGCCGCCGTCTGCCGCGATGGTCAGCGCAGGCTCTGCCATGTCGCCGATGGCGCTGGTCACATGGCCATCGGCATCCAGAGTCAGGGCCACGACGGTAAGGTCAACTTCTGCGTTCACATCCTTGTCGTCGGTGGCGGTGATGTCCGAAGAGGCATTCTCCGCCTCCACGCCGAGGCTCACCCGGTCGCCCTTCGCCGCACCGAGGGCGGACGCATTCGTGCAGGCTTTCGCCACGGCGTCGCGGTACTTATCCACCCGGATAGTGCAGCCGGACAGCAGGTCGGCGTCCACAGCTTTGCCGTCCTTATCCGTTTCCAGCATGGATGCCTGCTCGGGCGTCATGCCGGTGAGGTAGTCGGCGAAGTCATCGGCCTGCTCGGCCCAGCCCTTTTTCAGCGAAGATGCCGCTGCCAGCGGGTAGTCGTCCCCTTTCTGGCGCTTGGTGCGGTAGTCGGTGGGCATGGTGACGACGCCTTTTCCGTCGGCGGTAACTTCCACTTCCAGCTCATCCAGCATCACGTCGGCCAGCTTGCCGTCTCCGTCCAGCAGGACGGCGGCAGCGATGGTATGGATGGTGCCGGTACGGGCCTCATCGGAAGCCTCGGTCAGGATGCCGAGGCCGGTCTTCCAGCCGCCGGTCTGGGTGGTGCTGGCGTTGCCGGACGAGCCGGACATGGCGTTCGAACTGCTCATGCTGCCGGAATCGCTGTTGCCTTTGCGGCAGCCGGACAGCAGCAGTGCCACCGCCACGGCACAGCTCAGAAGAGCTTTTTGTCTCTGTGTCATAAGCGTTACGCTCCCTTTCATCTCTTTGGGAGTAGTATAGCCCGACACAGCGCCAATCATGCACGTTTGCTCTGAGACCGACGTGTTATCTGGCAAAGTTCCAAAATACCAGCGTGTTATCGTCACAAATCAAACTTTGCCACGTTGGCAAACTTAAGGCTTGCTGGCAAAGTAGGTAGTTTGCCAATCAGGGAAACTTCGCCAAGTTGGCGAACATCCAATATTAAACTATATATCGTTTATTTTATAGAACTTCGCCACTTATTCTACCGCAGTATCGCTCACATCAGCGGGCTCAGCAGGCGGAGCACACTGTCCAGCAGCGTCCCGGCCAGCGAGGTGCGGCAGTCGGCCAGCTGCACTTCCCGGCACTCTGGCAGGGTGCGGAGCACATCGTCCCGCAAAGCAATGACCTGACTGTTATAGAGCAGCAGCGCCCCGCACTCAAAGTGGAGGAAGAGGCTGCGGTAATCCATGTTGATGCTGCCCACCACGGCGGCGCGGTCATCGCTGACGTAGCACTTGGCGTGGAGGAAGCCGGGCGTGAACTCGTAGATGCGCACCCCCGCCCGGAGCAGCGGCACATAATAGGAGCGGGTCAGCCGGAAGATGAGCTTCTTGTCCGGGATGCCCGGCAGCACCAGCCGGACGTCCACGCCCCGCTTTGCCGCCGCCTTGAGAGCCTCCAGCATGGTCTCGCCCACCGCGAAGTAGGGCGTATAGATATAGACATACCGCTGGGCCTGATTGATGATATTCAGGTAGACCGTCTCGGCCAGAGCCTCTTCGTCCAGCGGGCTGTCCCCGTAGGGCTGTATCACTCCGTCCGACTGGGCAGACAGGGACTCAGCCTGAGGCATAAAGGGCGCATAATCCTCCTCGCTGGGGCGGAAGGCGTTCCAGTGGTCGAGGAACATCACCGTGAAGTTCCAGACCGCCGCGCCCTCGGTGCGGAGGGCTGCGTCCTTCCAGTAGCCGAACCGCTCTTCTTCATTGATATACTCGTCGGCCAGATTGATGCCGCCCGTATAGGCTGTATTTCCGTCCACGACCACGATCTTCCGGTGGTCGCGGTGATTCATGACCAGCGACACCAGAGGCACCACCGGATTGAACGGGATGCAGCGGATATGCGCCCGCTCCATCTGCACCACGAAATCGGACGGCAGACCCAGCAGACTGCCAAAATCGTCGTAGATGAGCCGGACGTCCACCCCCTGCGCCGCCTTGCGGACGAGGATGTCCTCTACGCCCTTCCACATCTTGCCGGTGCGGACGATGAAGAACTCGAGGAAGATGAACCGCTCTGCCTTTTCGAGGTCGGCCAGCAGGTCAGGGTACATGGCCTCACCGCAGGGGTAATATTTTGCCGTGGAGTTTTTCCATGCGGGGTACGGCCCGTACTCCGAAATATACCGGCTCAGTCCCCTGCTGGCGGGGTCGAGGGCGTCGGTCTGGCCCGGCTGCTGGGCGAGGTCGGCGGTGTGCTGGCGCTCCACCGCCTGCATCCGCTGGCGCATCCGCTTGGCGGGGGCCTTGTTGCCGAAGGCCAGATAGAGCGCACCGCCCAGCAGCGGCATCATGCCGATGAGGACGAGCCAGATGATCTTATAGTCGCTGTTCTCGTCCTTCCGCACGAGGTAGAGGGTGATGAAGAGGCTGAGGACGTTCAGCCCCGCATTCACCCACACCTTTCCGGCGGTGAGGGAGAAGAAGGCCCAGAGCAGCCAGCCGATCTGTAGCAAAACAAGGGCCACTGTGACCGTGGCCCTGTTGATGACACGATTGAAGAACCGTACGACCGGCAGCCGAAAGAACATCTGCGCCTCCCCCGCTGCCTTTCGGCAGCATTTTTATGGGAATAGTATAGCGCAGAGATGCGGAGATTTCAAGCTCAGGCGTCCGCGTCCTCGAAGCCCACCATGAGGCCGCCCAGCTCAGCGTAGTAGCTGCACAGGCCGCCGCACTCGGTCACCCGCACCTGTGCGCCCTCGAAGACAGCCCGCACCATGTGCATCAGGCGCTCGGCGGCGGCGGGGTTGCCGCAGTGGGCAATGATGACCTTGCCGTTCGTGTAGCCGTGGCCTTTGAGCTCCAGCACGATGCGCTCGAGAGCGCCGTGCTCGCCGCGGGTCTTGCAGAGGACGTCCAGTTCGCCCACATCGCTGGCCTTGCCGATGACCCGGATGTTGAGCATCCGCGCCACAGCAGCCACAGCGGGCTTCACCCGGCCATTCCGGGCCAGATTCGCCAGCGATTCCAGCGAGAACAGCAGATGGGTGTGGTGACGGTAGCGCAGCATCTCTTCGCAGACGTCGTCAAACTCCCTGCCCTCTTGGATGAGCGCACGGATATGCTCTGCCAGCAGCACCAGTTCCGGGCCGGCAGACAGGCTGTCCAGCACAAAGACCTGAGCACCCGGGTGCTCTGCCTGATACTCTTCTGCGGCCAGCTGGGCGGCGTTGCAGCTGCCCGACAAGGTGCCGGTAATGGTGATGGCATAAATTTCATCTGCGCCCTCATAAGCCTCCAGCCAGTCGCCGATGTTGGGGCAGGAGGTGCTGGTCTTGCCCTTATAGGTGCGCAGGGTAGTCGCCATTTCCACGGCGTCCAGCGTGCCGTCGTCAAGGTATTCCCTCTCGTCGGTCACGATCTTCAGAGGCACAGCAGCAAAATCAATGCCGTCCATCTGATACAGGCTGGCAGAAGAGTCCACAACGATTCGTTTCATCTCATCTATCTCCATTCCGGCGGATGTCCGCCGCATTTTTTACGTTCTGCGAGTCCACTATATCAGTTTTTCAAAAACCTGTCAAGCGATTTGTAAAATTGTTAACGTCGTTTTCATAAACGGTTGACCCCGACTCAAAAATGCGATATACTACCACCATGAATCAGGAAATGAAACGCCGTGTCACGGCCTGCGCCGCCGGGTTTTCCTTGCCGCGCTACCGGGAGCTGCCCTCCGTGGGGCTGTATCTCGACCAGACCGTGCAGCTCGTCAACAGCTGCTTCCGGGGCTTCCCCGGGGTGGAGCTCACCCCCTCCATGGTGAGCAACTACGTCAAGAAAGGAGTCATCTCCCACCCCGTCAAAAAGAAGTATTCCCGCGAACAGCTGGCTTCTCTCATCTATATCGTATTGTCTAAAAATGTCCTCTCGCTGGAAAACATCGACGCCCTGTTCCAGATGCAGCGGGCTCACTGCACCGCCGCCGAAGCCTACGACTACTTCTGCGACGAGGTGGAGAACTGCCTGCCCTACATTTTCGGTGCCAGCCGCACCATCTGCGGCCTCGACCCGGATGCCGCCGACGAAAAGCGTCTGCTGCGCGGTACCATCGTCGCTGCCGTAAACAAGATGTACCTCGACTGCTGCTTCGTCGCCATGCGGCAGGAGGAAGCCCTCTGGCCGGGGATACTCGGCGACCTCGAATAAAAAGAAAAACGTCTGTACCTCCAAAACGAAGTACAGACGTTTTTGTTATGCTCTGATTTCAGGCATCCTGCAGCTCACCACGGCTTGCAGCCTTGAGGTAAGCGAAGATGAAGCCGTCGAGGTCGCCGTCCATGACAGCGTCCACGTTGCCGGTCTCGTAGTTGGTGCGGTGGTCCTTGACCATCGTGTAGGGCATAAAGACGTAGGAGCGGATCTGGTGGCCCCATGCGATCTCGTTCTGGACGCCCTTGATGTCGTCGATCTTATCCATGTGCTGCTGCTTGGCGATCTGGTACAGCTTTGCCTTCAGCATTTCCATCGCGTAGTCGCGGTTCTGGAACTGGCTGCGCTGGGTCTGGCAGCTGACCACGATGCCGGTGGGCTTATGGATGAGTCGGACAGCGGAAGAAGTCTTGTTGATGTGCTGGCCGCCGGCACCGGAGGAGCGGTAGACCTGCATCTCGATGTCCTCGGGGCGGATGTCCACCTGGATGGTGTTGTCCAGCTCGGGCATGACTTCCAGCGAAGCAAAGCTGGTCTGACGGCGGGCGTTGGCGTCAAAGGGAGAGACGCGCACCAGACGGTGGACGCCGTTCTCGCTCTTGAGCAGGCCGTAGGCGTTGGCACCCTTGACCATCATGGAAGCACTCTTCATGCCGGCCTCATCGCCGTCCTGATAATCCAGGACCTCGACGGTCATGCCGTGAGCCTGCGCCCATTTGTTGTACATACGGTAGAGCATCTCGGCCCAGTCCTGTGCCTCGGTGCCACCGGTGCCTGCGTGGAAGGTCAGGATGGCGTTGCTGTGGTCGTACTCACCGTTCAGCATGGTCATCAGCTGCAGCTCGTCCACAGCCTTGCCCACGGCGTTGACGGCCTCTTCGGCCTCCGGCACCATCTCGGGGTCGTACTCCTCGTCCAGCATGACCAGCATGGTCTCTGCGTCATCGTAGAGGCCCTGCAGCTTCTCGAAGCGGGTCAGCTTGCCCTTCAGGTCGCCCACCTCGTCGAAGACCTTCTTGCTCAGCTCAGCGTCGTCGTAGAAGCCGGGGCGGGACATAGTGTGCTCCAGCTCCTGCACGCGCTTGCGGGAAGCGTCGATGGCCAGCGCCTCCTCCAAGTCCTTTACAGCGGTGTGGTATTCAGCCAGCTGTACTTTCAGTTCATCAGTGGTGATCATCGTTTTATTCCTCTCGTCTCAAAGAACAGGAGCAGCCTCTTCATCATCAGCCACGCACACGGGCAGGCCCGTCTTAGTACAACCTCTCAGTCTCGCTGGCGCTCGACAGCTCCCCTAGTAGGGGAGCCTCTGGCGAAACCGTTCACTTTGCGGGGACTGCC
>ERZ773111.1407-NODE-1407-length-11309-cov-4.162076_pt1 | contig 11309 bp, 9 predicted proteins | sample MGYA00580567_ERZ773111 | MGnify/ENA primary metagenome ERZ773111 (study PRJEB29015, sample SAMEA2737875) | human gut metagenome | biome: human gut; feature: human-associated habitat; material: faeces | place: China | collected 2012 ...
GCTTCTCCTCGAAATCCGCCACATCCATGTGATAGCGGTTATCATCGCCGAGCACCAGCGTGCTGCTGACAACTCTTCTGCCGTTATCCGCAATGACTTCCGAAAATGGATAGTAAACCGGTGACTGGATCAGCACGGCATCCCCAGGCGCGGTGTAAGCTTTGACTGCCATCGCAAGTGCAAATACAACGCCTGGCGTTTTGATCAGCCATTCTTCTTTCGGCTCCCAGTTGTGATGGCGTTTCATCCACCCCGCAACTGCCTCAAAATATGGAGTCTGCGCATCGCTGTAGCCGTAAATGCCCATTTTCGCACGCTCTACCAGCGCATCCTCGATGTAGGAGGATGTCTCAAAGTCCATGTCCGCCACCCACAGCGGCAGCACGTCGGCTGGCATACCGCGTTTTACTGCGAAGTCATATTTTAAACAGTCTGTATTTTTTCGGTTGATGATTCTGTCAAAATCAAGATTTCTTTCCGTCATTTTTCTCTTCCTCAATTTCTGCAAAAACCTTCTCAAGCTCGCCGATCAGGTCCTCGATATTTTCAATTCCGACGGAGAAGCGAAGCGTGCTCTCCGTAATTCCGTTCCGCTCACGGATTTTCTTCGGCACATCGGCATGTGTCTGCGTCGTCGGATACGTAACGAGTGTCTCCACGCCGCCGAGGCTCTCTGCGAAACGGATCATTCTTACCTTTTCCAGAATGGCAAGGGCAAACTCTTTGCTCTCGAGCTGGATTGTCAGCATGGCACCGAAGCCTCTTGCCTGTTTTTTCATAATCTCATGGCCCGGGTGATCCGGCAGTCCCGGATAGATTACTTTCGTAACCGCCTTCTGTTTCTGCAGCCATGCAGCCGGATTGAACCACTGTACGAAGATGCAGAGGTCGGCCAGCAGCAGATCCCATGAGTGGCGGTTGCGGATGTGGGCCAGTTCGTGGATGAGTATCTCGCGTCCGTTTTCTTCCAGATCCTTTCGGGCAATCACGATCCAGTGCATCCAGCTGAAAGGAGCAATGTCGTGATCGTGTACCACCAGCCGTACATTTTTCTCTTTCCGGTCAGGGAGATAGCTGTCCAGAGCTTCCCGTTTGCCCTGACGGATCAGTCTGCCCAGCCTGGCCAGTGAACAGAGGTTGCGTACGATGAAGAATACGATACCTGTCAGATAGACCAACAGGGCTGCACGTAACCACAAGACTGTGGCAGACGGTGTTGCAGCTGCCATGCTTTCGCCTTCCGGCTGTATATCGGCCAGCAGGAGAAGTTGCTCCAGTGTGAGCATTGTTTCCTGTACAGCTGCCGGACTGTTTACACTGGCTTCGACCAGTGGAAGCAGGGAAGACAACACCAGCAGTCCCAGCAGGGCAAAACGGTTGAAACGGTGGAATGTGTCGCGGCTCATCAGCAGCTTGTAGAACAGGTAGAATACGGCCAGGCAGGCGGCGGATTTCAGTATGTAGACTAAAAAGTTTCCCATATCGTTATCTGGTTTTTCTGATTTGTTTCCGATTCATAACCGTCCCTCCTCTACCTTCTGTATCAGCTCCTTGAGCTCTTTCAGCGAGATGTCCTCCTCTTTCACCAGCGATGAAACGGCATCCCGGTAGGAATTGTTGAAGTATTTGCTGATGACACTCCGGAGCGTACGGCGGCTGAAGTCATCACGGCTCACGGTGGCATAGTACTGATAAGTGTTGCCATATGCTTTGTGGGAGAGGTAACCTTTCTCTTCCAGTCCGCGTACGATGGTGGACAGGGTATTGAAATGCGGTTTCGGATCGTCATAGAAAGCGAGCATTTCTTTCACAAACAGCGGGCCTTTTTCCCAGAAAAAGCCCATGATTTCTTCTTCTTTTGCAGTCAGTCCTTTCATGATTTTTTTCTTTTTCTGCAAATAACGAAAGTTTTTAGTTGATAAACTAATCTTTGTAGTTAATAATAGCTAAAGAGATAAATTTACTTTCGTTGCAGCTTGATCGTGCGGTCGTTGCGGCTGAATTATGCGGTCGTTGCGGCCTGATCGTGCGGTCGATTTTTTTGCATTGACCTGTCAATGCGAAGGTATCGTGCGGTCGCTGGCAGGAGCGGGAAAAAGTTGCCGGGCCGGATCATTCTGCTCCTGCCTTTTCGGAAAGAACCGGATGCTTCTGCTGCATATTCGGAGGAGCATGGAGAGCGAAGTTTCTCTGCATTTTGTAATCCGGGAAAGAATTGTTACCTTTATGCCCTAAAGCGTAACAATGATGGAAAATAAAATCAAATTTGCACCGAATGTGATGCTGATTGATGCATCCTATCTGGACCGCGTCACTTGTGACCTGCAGGCCCATTTCGCCCCGATTGTGAACCGTGAACTGCCGAAAGCTGACTTGGCGGTATTGCTGGAATGTCTGGCGCTGGATGCAGGTATGAAGCTGGGCAATAACGAAATACAGGTTATTTTTATCTATGAATCCGGAGAAGGACGCCTGGAGGGGCTGACTCCTTCCGATTTAGGAAAGGAACTGCACGGCATGGCCTTCAAGAGTGAACTGGGCGAATTTGCCCTCTATGCCTTCCAGCCTTCGGATCTGGCAACACGCGAGGAACTCTTTATCGAGTCGCTTCAGTTGGCCGGTGAGTTCAAGGAAATGCAGTGTCTGGCAGCTGTTGCCGATGAAGACGGGTATGGAAATCGTCTGAAAGAGGTCATCGGCGAAATGAAATGCCGGAACAAACTGACCGTATTCGGCATGAATCCGCCTGCCTATGAAGCTTCCCATCGTTTTGAAATGCTGGGATTTGCCATTTTGCAGGCTTTGGGAATCCGTTCTGAAGAACTTTAAGAAAAGAATATGCCTATGTCTGACTTCCGGTTGAAAGCTTTCTACAGTGTGGCGAAGAACTTGAGTTTCACCAAGGCTTCGCAGGAACTTTTCGTCAGTCAGCCTGCCGTTACCAAACATGTGCGCGAACTGGAAAGCCTGTATCAGGTGCGGCTTTTCGACCGCTTGGGAAACAAGATTTCACTGACTGAAGCCGGAAGGGTTCTGCTGGAGCATTGCGAACGCATCCTGCAGGAATACCGGAAGCTGGAGTTTGACATGCATTTACTGAAGAATGAATATGTGGGACAACTCCGTCTGGGGGCCAGCACAACCATTGCACAATATGTATTACCGCCGATTCTGGCCCGTTTCACGGAGAAATATCCTCAAATAGAAGTCTCGCTGATTGACACAAATTCACGGAACGTAGAGCAGGCTTTGCATGAACATGCCATTGATCTGGGAATGATTGAGGGAGTTTTCCGGGCACCTACCCTGAAGTATGAACCGTTTCTGTGTGACGAACTGGTGCCGGTGGTCAGCTGTATGAATACGGATTCAGAAATTCCTGACGAACTGACTCTCGATGAACTTCGTGCTATGCCGCTGGTGTTGCGGGAGCGCGGATCGGGAACGCTGGATGCCATTGAGATGGTTCTGGCCGAGCAGGGACTGAAACTTTCGTCGCTGAATGTGCGGATGCACCTGGGGAGTACGGAGAGCATCAAGTCGTTTCTCCGTTACAGCCGTTGCATGGGGATTGTTTCCATCTTTGCCGTTGAGCGTGAATTGAAGGAAGGTCTTTTCCGCATTGTCGAAGTGCCTGAGCTGACTTTCAAGCGTCATTTCTGTTTTGTTTCGGTGCAGGGACAGGAAGCGGAAACGTCTGTCATCTTTTCCCGCTTCGTCCGTCAGTGTCTGCAGTCCCGTTGAGGCTTTATCCGTACAGTTTCTTGATCAGGTCGCTCCGGCCGATTCGTTTCAGTTCGTTGATGATGGCACGGCGTTCTTCGGGCTTGTACCAGAAGAAGAACATGCGCTGGGCCAGTTTTTCCCTGGACGTCTTGGCTGAGAATACGGGTTCCAGTGTGTAAGGATGGAAACCGGTATACCAGGCTTCGGTGGCCACGGTCATCGGTGTCGGCGTGAAATCCTGCACCTGTTCCAGATGGAAATCCAGTTTGCGGGTGATGACAGCGAGTTCTGCCATGTCTTCTTCCGTACATCCGGGATGGCTGCTTATAAAATAAGGTATGATCTGCTGGCGCAGATTGAGTTCCCGGTTCAGTTTGTCGAAGATATTCTTGAATTGGTAGAACTGCTCGAAAGGCGGCTTCCGCATGAGATAAAGCACCCGGTCACTGGTATGTTCGGGAGCTACTTTCAGGCGTCCGCTGACATGCCGTGTGATGAGTTCGCGCGTATAGGCAGCGGTGCTCTTGTTCACTTCGGGGTCTTTGCTCTGATGCAGGAGCAGGTCATAGCGTACCCCGCTTCCGATGAAACTTTTCTTGATGCCCGGCAGTGCGTCTACGGCATGGTAGATGTCAAGCAGCGGCCGGTGGTCCGTATTCAGGTTCGGGCATACCTTGGGATGAATGCACGACGGGCGTTTGCAGCGCCGGCATAGCTGTTCGTCCTTGCCCTTCATGCGGTACATGTTGGCTGAGGGGCCTCCCAGATCGCTGAGATAACCTTTGAAGTCGGGCATTTCCGTGATGGCCTTGACTTCCTTCAGAATGCTTTCCTTGCTGCGGCTGACGATGAACTTTCCCTGGTGGGCTGAGATGGTACAGAAAGCACAACCGCCGAAACATCCGCGGTGGATGTTGACGGAAAACTTGATCATGTCGTACGCAGGAATACGTTTTCCCTTGTATTTGGGGTGGGGAAGACGGGTGTAAGGAAGGTCGAACGACATATCCAGCTCACCTTGAGTCATGGGCGGATAGGGAGGATTGACCACCACTACCTGCTTTCCGGTCTGCTGGAAAATGCGTGCGGCGGCATACTTGTTGGACTCTTCTTCGATGTGACGGAAGTTTTGTGCCTGCTTCTTCTTGTCTTTCAGGCATTCTTCGTGAGAGAACAGACGCAGGTCTTCTTCTGCTGCCTGAAATTCACTTTCCCTGACCACATAGGCCGTTTGGGGGAGATCAGTCGGTACAACGGGCTTTCCTTTCATGCGGCGGCACAAGTCCGTCACCGGTTTTTCGCCCATACCGTAAATCAGCAGGTCGGCACCCGATTCTACCAGGATGGACGGGCGTACCTTGTCCTGCCAGTAGTCATAATGCGTCAGTCTTCGCAGGGAGGCTTCGATACCTCCCAGGATGACCGGCACGTCAGGGTATAGTTTTTTCAGAATTTGAGTATAAACGATGCTCGGATATTCCGGCCGCATGTCATGGCGTCCGTCGGGAGTATAGGCATCTTCACTGCGCAGGCGCTTGTTGGCCGTGTATTTGTTGACCATGCTGTCCATACATCCGGCTGACACTCCGAAGAACAGTCTGGGACGTCCCAGTTTCTTGAAATCCCGCAAATCATCCCGCCAGTTGGGTTGTGGGATGATTGCTACTTTCAGTCCTTGTGATTCCAGCATGCGTCCGATGACTGCAGCTCCAAACGACGGATGGTCCACGTAGGCGTCTCCGCTGAACAGGATCACGTCCAGTTCATCCCATCCTCTCAGTTCTACTTCTTTTTTGGTTGTAGGCAACCAGTCTGTCAGTTTATACTCTTTCAAATTGTTTCGTTCTAATTATAATAATGTATCGGATTATTCTTCGGAATCTTCCCGGGCTTCCTTGTCGCGTTCCCACTGGATGTACAGCAGGATCAGCTGATGAAGTCCGAAAGCTTTCATGTTGTTGTGATAAATGACATCAATGCACAAGTCAAGCAGATCTTTGCTGTTTTCTTCCATGGAAGCGATCAGGGAGCGCACATTCAGTTTGAGCTTGTCCAGAACGGATTCATCCACGATGCCGTTGCTGTCGATCAGGTGCTGGAAAAGTGCATATTTTTCAATGGTCTGTAAATGTTCATCTGAAATATCCATGGTACGTGTACCAGTGGGATTAGTTTGTATTGTATACATAGCGATACTGTTTAAAGTTTGTTTATACAGACAAAGTTAGAGTTTTTTCCGTAATAACCTTGTCTTTTATCCTTATTTTTCAAAGAAACCCAGGATGGCCTTCATGACGTGATTCCGCTCTCCTTCTTCCGGAATGCTTTCAAAGGGGAAGCCCAGGACGAAAGTCCGGTAATTGCCCCGGTATGCAATGCCGGCTCCGTAATTGCCGGACGTATAGACGAAGGTGGAGAAAGATCCGCCGGTCGGGTAGAGGTAGCCTGACTGTGGAACGGCATATGTCGTTTCGTTGGCGCGGCGCGGCAGCCGGAACCGGACATTCAGCCCGCTGACTTCTTCACAGCTGAGCGGAGCGGTCAGCCCCTGATCTGCATATTTAAGTACGTTCTGGCAGAATGCCTTGCCTTCTGCATCCTTGCTTTTGCCGTCGCTGAGATAAGCTCCGCTGATCAGCAGGTTTCCTCCCTGATTGCAGTAGCGCGTCAGTGCTTCCCGGATTTCGGGGCTGATTCCTTTCCGGTCGGCTCCGTACAGGAAATCTACCACGTTGTAGGCAGTCAGGTCGGTTGATCCGCTTTTAATGGTTTCGTCGCTGCACGAAACGAAAGAATAGCGTCCTGTGGCCTGGATCGCCTTGCCGTGAATGAAAGGATAGTCGAAAGTATTACCGGCAATGAGCTTGCCTTCCAGTTCGTTGCCGCTGTATCCCAATCCGGTTTCATCTTCTATACCGGGGCGGCTGCGGTCGAAGTTTTGCTGATAACCGCAATAGGCTGGCGTCTGTCCGTCGGGAATACCCGGATCATTGAGCAGGTCGAAGCCTTGCATCAGGGGGGAGTTGATGCTTCCCGGACCGGAAACCCGGTCGAAGGCATTTACAATCAGTACAGTTCCCTTGCTTCGTTTGGCTTTGCAGGCTGAGAGTGTTTCGGAAGGAAAACTTTCTCCTCCGCGGTTTACTGCTGTTACCCGGAAGCTGTAGACCAGTCCGGGTTCCACTTCAACGGTCAGTTCCGGTTTGCGGGTATAGGTTCCGTTGTCGAATCCTCCGCGTCCCACCCGTGTGTAGACAATGTATCCTTGTGCTTCCGCGGTCGGTTCGAGCACGTCTTCCGTCGGTATCCATCTCAGGTCGAAGGTGTTCTTTTTCTTTCCCTCGCTGATGGCAAAGTGAGTGACCGGGAGCGGCTGTACGGTATAGCTGGTGCCGTGCATGTCAGCCAGGTATTTCAGGACAGACTTATAGACAGACCGTGCCACGGTAAATTTGAAGGCCGGTTCATGTCCCAGCTTCAGGTCGTTGAAGTTCTGGTGTGACAAAAGTTCCAGAATCATGGACGGAACAGCCGGCAGGCGTGTTTCGCTGTAATTGCGGTTCCACATGCTTCTTCTCTGCCAGTTCACGCCGAAACGTGCGTCGATGTCTCTTTTCAGACCGGTCAGCACCATGTCAGCGAGGTCACGTGAGGCATACCGGGAAATACCGCAGTTCAAGCGCCCTTCATTGAAGCCGGTGGTATAGATGCCCAGGGTGCCGACCAGCTGGTCGGCGGTCTTGAAACCGGCATCACTGTGGAAGCCTAAAGTCATTTCGAAAGGAACCTTCAGTCCTTTTTCGGCCGGATTGAAGACGGATCCTCCGCTCAGGTAATTGGTCATAAGCGAGCGGGTATTGATGTCGTCGTTATAATCGTTGGTTCCGTTGCTTTTGCTGTAGACCGGATAAGGCATGCCTGCCCATTGTGCCCAGTAGCGGGCTCCTTCCAGATAGCGCGGCATTCCGCTTACCGAACCTCCCCGTTCGATGTTTCCCATACCTCCTCCAAATCTTACGGCATCGGCAGAAACCACTCCCTGTTCCTTGCTCTCATTGCTCAGCACGACCATGCCGTAGTCATTGCATCCTTTGTCGAACTCGAATGTTCCGAGATAAACCCATGTGCCTCCTCCCATTTGCTGGTTAATCCGGAATTCCGTAACGCCTCCGTTGTGGAAGACAAGATATTTGGCATCGCTGACACTTTCCGGCAAGGTCTGGTAGCTGACGTACACCGCATATTTCCCTTTTTCCGGAATGTCGGGAATCCATTCGGCAAAAGCTTTTTCCGGTTTGGTCTGGGTGGTAATCATGCGTGCGGTACCGTCGGCAAACGGGTTATGATTGTCCGGATATACGGAATATCGCTGGGCAAATCCGGGAGCCGGGGCGTTTGTCCAGCGACATTTTTTATAGTTTACTTCCAGATACTGGCTTCCGGCCGGACAGGTATTGTTGTCCACGATGACTTCCTGACGTTGCCAGTTGCGTTCACGCGGCGTAAAAACAATTGCACCCGCATTTTCAAGCATGGGAATCAGGTAAGGAACAACAAACGACTGGGTGAATAAATCCTCGGTCGTACCGAAGAGACGGGGGCGTTGCCAGCGCCATTCGTTCCGGTCAATCTTGTAGAACATGCCGTGACTTTGCCATACAGCCAGGTGGGTTCCTTTCAGTCCGCGGGTGATTTCATACGGGCGTGACAGGTTCTCTACCCAGGGATTACCGTGGTAGCTGATGTTTTTGTACTGCCGGTCTGTATCCTTCTTCTTGCGGAATGCATTCGGAATCAGGTTGTCGATGGGCATTCCGTCGGCGTAGATGGTAATTTGATAATAGTTGACCGGACCGGGAAGGGACTGGGTGATCAGACGGTAGATGGCCGATGTTGTTTCTTCGGTGAAAGGCTGGTAGCCGAACGATGGCGACGCATATACCTGTAAAGTCCGCTTCTCATGGTCGAGGACAAAGTGGTCCAGTTTGCAGGTGCCGATATCGGCATGACTGGTCTGGTAGTTTTTGAAAAAGTCAGTAAGACGTTGTTTGACTGTATTGTCCAGACTTTGTGCTAAAACTGGCAGCAGGGGACAAAACAGGACGGTCAGCATTATGAAAACGATTCTTCTCATGATGACGCTTGTTTTAATAATCAGAAGTAAAATGATAAATGAGGAAAACTCATGGTGCCGGTATGATTTATGAATAGAAGGATGTTGATGCGCGGGCAGTCAACATCCTTCTATGAACGGGACATCAGATTTTTCCCAAGTCAAACTTTTCGGGATGTTTCCCTTTGAAGTCTTTAAAATAAAGTTTGATTTCGCGCATATCCTTTTCAATATCTCCGCTTGGATACAGATATTTGTCGGCAGTGATACATTTCTTTTCGTAGTCAATACCGATCAGAACAATGGGAATCTGCGCGCCAAGTGCAATGTAATAAAACCCTTTTTTCCATTCCGGATTGGCAGACCGTGTACCTTCTGGCGTAATGGCAAGGTGAAACTTGTCGCTTTGTTTCACCTTTTCAATGATTTGTTCTACCATGGATGTCCGTTTGCTCCGGTGTACGGGAATACCTCCCATCCATCGGAAGATGGGGCCCAACGGAAAGAAGAACCATTCCTTTTTCATCAGAAAACCGGACTCCCGGCCAACAGCGCCGATGAACAGTTTTCCGATGAAAAGGTCCCAGTTGGTGGTATGTGGCGCCGCACAGATGATACACTTGTCAAAATCTGGGACGGATACCTTGGCTTTCCATCCCAGCAGGGTATGGTAAATGAAGCGGCAGAAAGCTTGTTTCATGCCTGTTTGCCACAAATTACAGCCAGTTCATGCAGAATCTTCTGGCTTTCCACTTCCATATCTTCTTTCAGTTTCTTGTAGAATCCTTTTACATTACCCGGTTCCGTGTGGCTGATCCGGCTGATCAGATCCTGGCGCAGGCTAACCAGTTTGGTTACTACTTCATAGATAGCTTCACTTTTATCTTCTGATACATGAGCAGCTTCCCATCCGCACAGTCCGACAGTCATAGTAAAAGCATAGTTTATTTTTTTCTTCAATTGTCTTCTATTTGCCATAATTGTAAATTTTGAAGGTTAATGATTTATTTGATTTCGTGGTAAAGATAAGCTTTTTTCTTGGAATAATCTTCATGCTTTGAATGAATAAAAAAGAAATTTTATCTGTATACGTTTTCGTATTTCCGAAAAAAGCGCGAAATTTGCACAGAATGAAGTTTATTCTTACACCTTTATATAAATAATAGAATTATGACAAAAAGTGCATTACAAATTGCAAGAGCTGCTTATCAGCCTAAATTGCCGAAAGCCTTGACAGGTGCTGTAATGGTGAAGGAAGGAGAACCGACTCAGTCCGTAGCCGATCAGGAAGCTATCCAGAAGTTGTTCCCCAACACTTATGGAATGCCGTTGATTCAGTTCGTAGAAGGCGAGTCTAAGGAATATGCTCCGATGAATGTCGGCGTTATTCTGTCTGGTGGACAGGCTCCGGGCGGACACAACGTAATTTCTGGTTTGTTTGACGGTATCAAGAAACTGAACCCGGCTAACAAACTGTACGGATTTATTCTGGGTCCTGGTGGTTTGGTTGATCACAAATACATGGAACTGACTGCTGACATCATCGACGAGTATCGTAACACAGGTGGTTTTGATATCATCGGTTCAGGACGTACCAAACTGGAAAAAGAAGATCAGTTTGAAAAAGGTTATGAAATCCTGAAAGAACTGGGTATCAAAGCTCTGGTTATTATCGGTGGTGACGACTCTAATACGAATGCTTGTGTATTGGCTGAATATTATGCTGCCAAGAACTATGGTATTCAGGTAATCGGATGTCCGAAAACAATCGACGGTGACTTGAAGAATGATATGATTGAAACTTCTTTCGGTTTCGATACTGCCTGCAAGACATACGCTGAAGTTATCGGTAACATCGAACGTGACTGTAACTCTGCACGTAAATACTGGCACTTCATCAAACTGATGGGACGTTCTGCTTCTCACATCGCTCTGGAATGTGCTTTGCAGACTCAGCCGAACATCTGTATCATCTCTGAGGAAGTAGAAGCTAAGAACATGTCATTGGATGACATCGTAACTTACATCGCTCAGGTTGTTGCAGACCGTGCTGCTGCTGGTAACAACTTCGGTACTGTATTGATTCCGGAAGGTCTGATCGAATTCATCCCGGCTATGAAGCGTCTGATTGCAGAATTGAATGACTTCCTGGCTCACAACGGTGAAGAGTTCAACAGCATCAAACGTTCTAAACAGCGTGACTATATCATCAGCAAGCTGACTCCGGAAAATGCTGCTATCTATGCTTCTCTGCCGGAAGGTGTAGCTCGTCAGTTGTCACTTGACCGCGACCCGCACGGAAACGTTCAGGTTTCTTTGATCGAAACAGAAAAGCTGCTGTCTGAAATGGTTGCTACTAAGCTGGCTGCATGGAAAGAAGAAGGCAAGTATGTTGGTAAGTTCGCTGCACAGCACCACTTCTTCGGTTACGAAGGACGTTGCGCTGCTCCGTCAAACTTCGATGCTGACT
>ERZ773111.1418-NODE-1418-length-11208-cov-8.602080_pt1 | contig 11208 bp, 9 predicted proteins | sample MGYA00580567_ERZ773111 | MGnify/ENA primary metagenome ERZ773111 (study PRJEB29015, sample SAMEA2737875) | human gut metagenome | biome: human gut; feature: human-associated habitat; material: faeces | place: China | collected 2012 ...
CCCACTCGGCGGTCAGGTCAAGGGCTACCCGCAGGGTGTCGTCCTTCAGCCCGGCGGCGGTCACATAGGGCTGGGGCAAAACAGCAATGGCATCCTGCGTGCTGGCCATCTGGGCGGTCACCTCGGTAGCTTCGCTGTAATACTGGATGTCCACATCCTTGTCCGGGTCAATACCGTTGGCGGTAAGCAGATAGCGCAGCACATACTCCGGGGTAGTGCCCTTGCCAGTGGACAGGATGGTGCGGCCCTTGAGGTCGGCCATGCTGTGGATGGTGTCGCCCTGCTCCACCACATACAAAACGCCCAAGGTGTTCACCGCCACGGCCTGAATGCCGCCGTTCGTTTTCTGGTACAGGGTCGCCGCCAGATTGGCCGGGATGGCAGCCATGTCCAGCTCGCCCTTGATGAGCAGCGGCACGATCTCATCCGCAGCGCCGTAGAGCTGCAAATCGTAGTCCATGGCGGCAGTGCCGGCCTGCTCCATCGAGAGCAGGTTGACCAGCCCCATGGTGGTGGGGCCCTTCAGGCCCGCAATGCGCAGCGGCTCTGTAGCAGACAGCGGCGCGGCGGTCTCTTCCTCGGAAGCAGCCGCAGAGGAAACAGCCTCGGACACCGCCGTGCTGGAAGCGGCAGAGCTTGCGCTGCCGCCGCAGGCTGCAAGGCTCAGTGCAAGGCTGAACGCCAGCAGTAAGGACAGGATTTTTTTCATGAAATACTCCTTTTCACACCCGGCACGCCCCGGTACGGGAAGCGGAAACCGGTCTTTTTTTGAAAAATTTTGCAAAATCATTTGCTTTGCGCGTTCCAGTTTACTATAATAGGGGTAAAAATACCGTTGCGTGTGCAACGCAATTGCAGGAGGCTGCGGAGAACACTATCTTCTCTGCGGAGTTGCGATGAATAATTATCTGCCGCTGTTACAAACCACCACGCTGTTTGCGGGTCTTTCCGCTGCGGAGCTCAGCACGCTGCTGTCCCGGCTGGGGGCAAGTGTGCGCAGCTACGGCAAGGGCGAAGCCCTTGTGCTGGCGGGGGAGCCCAGCCGCCGGGTGGGCATCGTGCTGTCCGGCGAGCTGGAGGCCTACCGTCCGGTGCCGGGCGGGGCACGCATCCCCATTGCCCGGGTAGAGCCGGGCGGGGTGTTCGGGGACGTGCTGGGAGGTTCCAGCCTGTCCAGCCCGGTCACCGTGCTGGCTGCTGCCCCCTGTGAGGTGCTGCTGCTGCCCTACGAGCGGCTGCTGCTCTCGGACGGCAGCCCCGCCCATCAACGCGTGGTGCAGAACCTTGTGCGCACCATCAGCGATAAATATTTTTCCCTCTCCCGCCGCATCGACCTGCTGGTGATGAAAAGCCTGCGCGCCAAGGTAGCGGCCTATCTGCTCAGCGAGGCCGCCCGCGCCCACAGCCTGACCTTCAGCATCCCCTTCTCCCGCATCCAGCTGGCGGATTACCTCAACTGCGACCGCAGCGCCCTCTCCCGGGAGTTGAGCACCATGCAGAAGGAAGGGCTCATCGACACCTACCGCAGCAGCTTCAAGCTGCTGGAGCCGGATGCCTTGCAGCAGATGGTGCAATAAACCCTCTCAGGCGCTTCGCGCCAGCTCCCCCGAGGGGGGAGCTTTATGCAAGTTTTCAGAACAGTCTGCCTTCTCCGGCAGAAGAACAAGTGTTCCCCTCTGCCGAGAAAAGCTCCCCCTTTCGGGGGAGCTGGCATCGCACAGCGATGACTGAGAGGGTTATTTTACAAATAAGGAGCGATAAAACAATGTCCAAACCCGTACTCTGGATCGTGATCCCCTGCTACAACGAGGAGCAGGTGCTGCCCATTACAGCACCCATGTTTCTGGAAAAGATCCACAGTCTGACCGCACAGGGGCTGGTCAGCGATAAAAGCCGGGTGCTCTTTGTCAACGATGGCTCCCGCGACAAAACGTGGGAACTGATCCAAGGCTTTGCCGCACAGGACGAGCACTATATCGGCATTTCCCAGAGCCGCAACCGCGGCCACCAGAACGCCGTGCTGGCGGGGCTGATGGAGGCGCTGCACAGCGACAGCTGCGATATCACCATCTCCATCGACTGCGACGGTCAGGACGACATCAACGCCATGGACGAGATGGTGAAAAAGTATCTGGACGGTGCCGAGGTGGTGTACGGTGTGCGCAGCCGCCGGGACACCGACACCTTCTTCAAGCGGTTCACTGCCGAGGGCTTTTATCATGTGATGAACGCTCTGGGCGCGGATATCGTGTTCAACCACGCAGACTACCGCCTGATCAGCACCCGCGTGCTGGAAAGCTTTGCGGATTACAAAGAGGTCAACATCTTTTTGCGGGGCATGGTGCCGCTGGTGGGCTTTCCCCACGATGTGGTCACCTACGAGCGCCACGAGCGTCTGGCCGGCGAGAGCCACTACCCCCTGAGCAAGATGCTGGCGCTGGCTTTTGACGGCATTACCAGCCTTTCCAACAAACCCATCCGCATCATCACCGGAGCGGGCATCGTGGTGAGCCTTGTCAGCTTTATCGGGGTCATCTGGGCCATCGTGTGCGCTGCCATGGGCAGCAGCGTGGCAGGCTGGGCCTCCACCGTCTGCATCGTCTGCTTTATGGGCGGCGTGCAGCTGGTGTGTCTGGGCGTGATCGGTGAGTATATCGGCAAGATCTATATGGAAACAAAGGCCCGCCCGCGCTATATCATCTCGGAGCGCACATGGGCTCCCTACGAAAGGAAATATCACGGATGAGCAAGCAAAGTTGGAAGGGCAGCACCCTTTTGAACCCGGAGCCGCCGGTACTGGTATCCTGCGGCGGGCTGGATAAGCCCAACCTTATCACCATCGGCTGGACAGGCACCATCTGCACCCAGCCCAGCATGGTATCCATCAGCGTGCGCCCGGAGCGGTACAGCCATCAGCTGCTGTGCGAGAGCGGGCAGTTCGCCATCAATCTGCCCACCGAAAAGCTGGTGCGCGCCATTGACTGGTGCGGCGTGAAGAGCGGCCGCGAGGTGGACAAGTTTGCCGCCTGCGGCCTGCACGCCGCCCCCGGCAGTGTGCTGACCGACTGCCCGGTGCTGGAGGAAAGCCCGGTCAATCTGGAGTGCCGCATCACCCAGCGCATCCCGCTGGGCAGCCACGACCTGTTTTTGGCCGAGGTGGTGGCCTGCGATGTGGACGAGAGCCTGCTGGACGAAAAAGGCAAGCTGTGCTTGGACAAGGCAAATCTCATCGTGTACAGCCACGGCGAGTATCTGGCCCTTGGCAAAAAGCTGGGCACCTTTGGTTACAGCGTGCGGAAGAAAAAGCCCGCAAAACGCAAGAAACAGTAAAAGCAACTCCGCAAAAACAAGTACAGCAAGGCTGAGCATCCGAGAAAGTCAGGTGCTCAGCTTTTTCCATTTTCGCAGGCAGCAGCTTCGGCTCTATAATAAAAGCTTTCTTTCTGCCGAATCTGCCCAGAGCAGCGCGGCAGGCATTTTCAATCGTCCAATTCCCGTTGCATTCCGTCCGATTTTGTGATATACTCCCTACTGCTGTGCTTTTTTGTACAGTATCCTCAAAGAGCAACTTAGGATTTTAGGCTCCCCGGTGCCACTCGAGCGGCGCTGGGCAAAACCCACAGGAGCTGGCGGTTCCTGTGCGGTCAAAATCAAACCGCTGGAGTATTATCATGAATCAGAATTCTTCCGTCCGTAAGCTGGTGCACTGCGGTGTAGTGGCAGCCATCTATGTGGTGCTGTGTCTGGCACTGCAGCCCCTTTCCTATGGTGCTGTGCAGGTGCGTGTGGCCGAGGCTCTGTGCCTGCTGCCCGTGTTCGGTGCTGAGTACATCGTGGGTGTTGTGCTGGGTTGCTTCCTTGCAAACCTGCTGGGCTCCACCATCGTGGATGTGATCTTTGGCACACTGGCTACCCTGCTGGCCTGCCTTGTCACCTACAAACTGCGCAATGTGCGCTTCAAGGGTCTGGCCATTGCCGCCAGCCTGCCCCCGGTGCTGTTCAACGCGGTAATCATCGGTATTGAGATCGCCGTGATGTTCCCGGACCCCACGTCCAGCGCCCCCATCTGGCTGGCCTGCATCACCAACGGCATCTCGGTTGGCATCGGCGAGCTGATCAGCTGCACCGTGCTGGGCGTTGTGCTGGTAAAGTTGATCGAGAGCAACGCCGCACTGCGCAAGGTGTTTGTGACGGAATAACGCAAGGAGGTTTCCATGCAGCCAAACGGTATGATCTTCTGGGACTGGAACGGTACCCTGATGGACGATGTGGATTTTACCCACAGCTGCCTGAACTGGATGCTGGAGACCCACGGCTACCCCCAGCGGTACGATCTGGCTGCCTACCGGGAGCTGTTCGGCTTTCCCATCGAGGACTACTACCGCTGTGCCGGGTTCGATTTTGCGCGGCACCCCTACCCGGAACTTGCCGCACGCTTTATGGAGCACTACAACGCCGGTGTGCCCGGCTGCGCTGTAACGGCACACGCCGTTGACACCCTGCAAACGCTGGCTCGCATGGGCTGGCAGCAGGCTGTGCTTTCCGCCTCCCGCCGTGATTACCTGATCGAGCAGGTATCCGCCCGGGGTCTGCAAGGCTTTTTTACCGAGTTGCTCGGCCTTGCGGACATTTACGGCGTAAGCAAGGTACAGCTTGGCACCGATTATCTGCGCCGCACCGGCATCGACCCGGCGGCCTGTGTGATGGTCGGCGACACCGACCACGATGCCGCAGTGGCTGCGGCCATCGGTGCAACTTGTGTGCTGTACACCGGCGGGCATCAGTCCCGCGCCCGGCTGGAAAAGGTCAGTCCCTACGTCATCGACGACCTTGCCCAGCTGCCCGCACTGCTGGAAACGATATGATATCAGTGGCTCAGAAACGCCTGTCGGTGTTTCTGAGCCACTTGTTTTTACAGCCTGTTCGCGCGCAAAAGCAAAAAAAGACCAGTACACAAATGTGCACTGGTCTTTTTGGTCGGAGCAGCGGGATTTGAACCCACGGCCTCCTCGTCCCGAACGAGGCGCGCTACCAACTGCGCTATGCCCCGAAAATACCGCAGCTTATTCGGCTGCGGTAACTGGTTGGGGATGAGAGAATCGAACTCCCACAAGTAGAGTCAGAGTCTACCGCACTACCACTATGCAAATCCCCAATATTCGGTTGTGTCAGCCGCGCCGTGCGTTGCTGACAAGGGATATTATACACGCCAGAGGGCTGCTTGTCAACCATTTTTTCAGTTTTTCTGTAAAAGTTTTTACAGCAGCTTTCCGTTGCACACAGGCTTGTAAATTTTTGGGTTTTCTCTTGACAGCACTCCCCTTTCGGAATACTCTAATACTACAAAAAGGTAGGACCCCGGTCAGCCCGGCACCCTTTGCCGGACCGTTCGGCTTTGCCTGAATGATAATGAAAGAGGGTATTTGAATGAAAAAACGTGTTGGTATCCTGACTTCCGGCGGCGATTGCCCGGGCCTGAACGCCACCATCCGCGGCGTTGCAAAAGCACTGTACGCCCGCATGGGAGATAACGTGGAGATCGTGGGCATCGCCAACGGTTACAGCGGCCTGATCAACGGCGACTACCGTGAAATGAACGAGGACGACTTCCGCGGCATCCTGACCTTAGGCGGCACCATTCTGGGCACCAAGCGCACCCCCTTCAAGCTGATGCGTGTGGTGGAGGACGACAACATTGATAAGGTCGCCGCCATGAAAAAGACCTACAAGGCGGCAAAGCTGGACTGCCTGCTGTGTCTGGGCGGCAACGGCACCCACAAGACCGCCAACCTGCTCTCGCAGGAGGGGCTGAACATCATCGGCCTGCCCAAGACCATTGACAACGATATCTACGGCACCGATGTGACTTTCGGCTTCCACACCGCTGTGGACATTGCCACGGACGTCATCGACCGCATCCACACCACCGCCGGCAGCCACAGCCGCGTGATGTGCATTGAGATCATGGGCAACAAGGCGGGTTGGCTTACCCTGTACTCTGGCATTGCCGGTGGTGCGGACATCATTCTGCTGCCGGAGCTGCCCTACGATATCGACCGCGTGTGCGAGGCCGTGGAGCGCCGCGCCAAGAAGGGGTCCAACTTCTCTATCCTTGCCGTGGCCGAGGGTGCCATCAACACCGAGGAAGCTCGCATGAAGCGCAAGGACTGGATGGCCAAGCGTGCCGAGGCCGGCCTTGGCACCACCGCCACCAACCGCATTGCACAGGCCGTGCAGAAAAAGACCGGCATGGAGACCCGCGTGTGCATCCCGGGTCATATGCAGCGCGGCGGCAGCCCCAGCGCCTACGACCGTGTGCTGGCCACCCAGTTCGGCAGCTATGCCGCACAGCTGGTAGAGGTGGAGCGCTACGGCGTGACCGTGGCCATGGTGAACCGCCGGGTGACCGAGAACCGTCTGGCAGACATTGCCGGTAAGACCCGCAATGTGCCCGAAAACTGCGAGTTGCTGAGCGTGGCACGCCGCATGGGCGTCTGTCTGGGCTGAGTTTTTTATCGATCTGTTCAGGACACCGGAGCAGCATAGTTGCCCCTGTGTCCTATTTTTACAGGCAGAGGACGGCATTTTTCCTGAAAGCTGTTGCCGCCGCTCTGGCTGAGTAAGCTGCTGCTTTAACGCAAACAAAAATCGGGCAGACCGTGGTCTGTCCGATTTTTGCATTTCATGCTTCCTCAGCGGTTGGTCACATCGTGCCGGCTGGGCGAGCCCTCGGCAAAGGCGGCGGCGCTTTCCAGCACACCGCGCACCATGCTCTTCACGTCCTCGTAAGTGTAAAAGGCTGTGTGGTCGGTCAGGATCACGTTGGGCATGGCGCGCAGGGCAGCCAGCTCCGGGTTCGGGATCACATCGCCCATGCGGTCGTAGTAGTACAGGCCGTTCTCGTTTTCCAGCACGTCCAGACCGGCAGCACCCACCTGCCCGCTTTCCAGCGCAGCCAGCAGAGCGTCGCTGTCGATCAGCTTGCCGCGGGCGGTGTTCACGATGGTCACACCGGGCTTCATCTTGGCAAAGGCATCGGCGTTGAGCAGATGGTGGTTCTCCTCGGTAGCGTTAGTGTGCAGGGTGATGACATCGCTCTCCGCGATCAGGGTCTCCAGCGGCACATACTTTGCGATCTTCTTCACCTCATCGTTCTGGTACAGGTCGTAGGCCAGCAGCTCACAGCCAAAGCCGGACAGGTGCTTCAGCACGGTCTGCCCGATGCGCCCCGTGCCGATAACGCCCACGGTGCAGTTGGAGATGTCCCGGCCGATCTTGCCCTTCAGGGAGTAGTCCTGCAGCTCACCGCGCTTGAGGATATGCCCCGCCTTGCGCAGGCTCATCAGCATGAGCATAATGGCAAAGTTCGCCACACCGTTGGGGGGATAATCCACATTGGAAACCTTCATGCCCAGCTCCCGCGCCTTTTCCAGATCCACATGGTCGTAGCCGATGGAGCGGCAGCAGATGGCCTTCACCCCAAGGTCATGAAAGCGCTGCAGCATGGGTGCGCTCATATCACAGGGTGTCAGCGATACCGCATCGTAGCCTGCGGCCAACTGGGCGTTCTCCATGGTAGGATACGCCTCGGTATAGCCGTACTCAATGCCCCGCTGCTTTGCCAGATCCTCCAAGATGCCCTGCTCATCGTAGGGGCGCAGAGTATAGAAAAACACTTTGACTGCCATAAAATTCTCCTCCTGGTCCTTCTTTACCGGAATGCGTGCCTGTGCGGCGCAACCTGCATCTTTGTAAGTATGTCTTTATTGTAGCACGTTTACGGATGGAGGACAGCTTTTTCATAGTGAATTTTGTTCATTTTGTTGTTGAAGCGGTGCTTTCTGCCCCATGTGCGCAAAAAAGGTTGTCAAAACACGAAAAACAGGGTATGATAGGAGATGGATCGCTACCTGCGATTCTCTAATACTGCTAAAGGAGTGTGCTTTGTTATGCGCGCCTATGAACGACTGCTTGATTACGTCAAGGTCTACACCACCTCGGACCCGGAGTCCGGTACCCATCCTTCCGCTGCGCGGGAGTTTGATCTGGCTCACAAGCTGGTGGAGGAATTGAAGGCTCTGGGCGTGGAGGATGCCCGTGTGGACGAGCACTGCTACGTCTACGGTTCCCTGCCCGCCACCCCCGGCTGCGAGGAAAAGCCCGCACTGGGTCTGATCGCCCACATGGACACCGCCCCGGATGCCAGCGGCGAGAACGTGAACCCCATCCTGCACGAGAACTACGACGGCGGCGACGTGGTGCTGCCCGCCACCGGCAAGGTGATGAAGGTTTCTGCCTTCCCCTTCCTTGCCTCCATGAAGGGCGAGACCCTGATCACCACCGACGGCACCACCCTGCTGGGTGCAGACGATAAGGCCGGTGTGGCTGAGATCATGACCGCTGTGGAGACCGTCATCCGCGAGGGCCGCCCCCACGGCAAGCTGTGCATCGGCTTTACCCCGGACGAGGAGATCGGTGAGGGTGCCGACCTGTTCGATATCCCCGGCTTTGGCGCAGACTTTGCCTACACGGTGGATGGCGGCGATGCCAGCGACATCGAGTACGAGAACTTCAACGCTGCTGCCGCCACCGTGACCATCCACGGCTTCTCGGTGCACCCCGGCTCTGCCAAGGACACCATGATCAACGCTTCCAACGTTGCCATGGAGTTCCACGGCGCTCTGCCCGTGATGGCACGTCCCGAGACCACCGAGGGGCGTCAGGGCTTCTACCACCTGTGCCAGATGTACGGCGATGTCACCACCGCAAAGCTGGGCTACATCCTGCGCGACCACGATGCCGCCAAGCTGCAGTTCAAAAAGGACAATATGCAGGACATTGCCGATTACCTGAACGGCAAGTACGGCGCAGGCACCGTGGAAGTGGAGATCAAGGACAGCTACCGCAATATGCTGGAAAAGATCAAGCCCCACTTCCACCTCATCGAGACTGCCCGCAAGGCTGTGCGCATGGCCGGTCTGGAGCCGGTGGAGGTGCCCGTGCGCGGCGGCACCGATGGCGCTACCCTGAGCTGGATGGGTCTGCCCTGCCCCAATCTGGGCACCGGCGGCTTCAACTTCCACGGCGTGTGCGAGTGCACCACCGTGGAGCGGATGGACCGCTGCACCGAGATCGTGCTGAACATCATCTCCCTGTACGCAGAGTGATCTGCTTTTTCTGCGAAAAAACTTTCAGCGTGAAAACGGTCTGTCCCTATAACATAAAAGCGACGGCTGCACAGTGCTTTGTGCAGCCGCCGCTTTTTCATTTAACCTACATTGATATGCCCCACCGGCATGATTTTGCGCTTGTTGTCGTCCGGTTTTGCGGTCAGGCTCATGGCAAAGGCCACCGGCCCCACACGGCCCATGAACATGACCAGCATATACAGGATCTTTGCCCCGTTGTTCAGCTGGCTGGTCACGCCCACGGAAAGGCCCACCGTGCCAAAGGCCGAGCAGGACTCGAAGATGGCGTCCACCACCGACACGGCGTCCGAGGTGTTGTAGTACACCACGATGGCCGAGCCGATCACTGCCGCCGCGCCCAGCACGATAATGGTCAGCGCACGGTAGACGGTCTTGGACTCGATATGATGGTCCGCGATTACGCAATCGTCGCGCCCCTGCGCCACGCTGCGGATGGTCAGGATGATGACCGCGAAGGTGGTCACCTTCACACCGCCGCCGGTAGAGCCGGGCGCTGCGCCGATGAATTGCAGCACGCTCATGAGCAACTTGCTCAGGGTGCCGCAGGAGGCCAAGTCCACGGTGTTCATGCCGGCGGTACGGGTGGATACCGACTGGAACAGTGAAGCCATCACCTTGCCGGGCACCGACAGTCCGCCCAGCGTGGCGGAGTTGTTCCACTCCATCAGTCCCAGCCCCAGCGCGCCGCCCAGCCACAGGATCACCGAGAAGGACAGCACCACCTTGGCGTGCAGGGACAGGCGACGTTTCTGGTACCACTGGCACAGCTCCACCCAGACCATAAAACCCAGACCGCCGGAGATGATCATGAACATGATCACCGCCTGCACATAGTAGTTGTTGACATAGGGCGCCAGCGAGGAGTACGCCCCGAACCGTCCGAACAGGTCAAAGCCCGCATTGCAGAAGGCCGAAATGGCGGTGAACACGCTGATCCAGACGCCCTCCAGCCCGAACTGCGGCACAAAGGCGAACAGCAGCAGCAGAATGCCGATGCCTTCAAACATCGCTGCCAGCCCCACCACGATCTTCAGCACGCTTTTGGCCTGATCGTAGCCGTCTGCCGAGACGCTTTCGCCCAGCAACCGCAGATCCCGGAAGCCCATGCGCCGGCGCATGGCCAGCGCAAAAAAGCTGGTAAGGGTAACAAGGCCAAGGCCGCCCACCTGAATAAGCAGCAGCACCACTGCCTGCCCGAACCATGTGAACTGCGTCCACGTATCCCGCACCACCAGACCGGTGACGCAGGTGGCGCTGGTGGCTGTGAACATGGCGTTGAGCACATCCAGCCGTCCGTGCCTGCTGGCAATAGGCAGGGTGAGCAGCAGCGTGCCCAGCGCGATCACGATAATAAAGCTGACGCAGATGATCTGGGTCGGGGTGCTCAGTCCCAGCTTTCTTCGCCGAACTGACCTCTGGTGCCGCAGCCTTTTGCGGATATTTTTTATCTTTTCCATAGCATCCTCCCTGTGCAGCACACAGCCGCTTTGCATTCCTTTATAGCATACACCATTTTGCCCGCAGGTTCAACTTGATTTTACAGCTCGGTTGCGGTATTATAATATGGTACTGTATTTTTGGGGTTTTCTGCCCCAAGGATGCAGAACTGTGTCTCCGTAGCTCAGCTGGATAGAGCGTCCGCCTCCTAAGAATTCGGTCAACCTGATACCTTGGGTGCAGAAGTGATTGCTCTATTCAAAAGCAAAACCGAGAATCACGGTTTTCTCAACAAATTTTGATGCAACAAGTTTAACACCGTTCCGGTTGCAACGCAGTCGGTCACTTCGGTGTGAAAATCATTCTGCATATTCGTTTCCAAACGCGTTGAATTTCAAAAAATCAACGATAATACATAATATGCCTCAGTAGCTTAGCTGGATAAAGCGCCTCCCTCCTAAGGAGGAGACCGCAGGTTCGAATCCTGTCTGGGGTATCCCTTTATGAAAATGCGAAGGTCATTTTTCCATGTGAAAGACGATCTTCGCATTTTTCATTTTGA
>ERZ773111.1447-NODE-1447-length-11009-cov-20.693810_pt1 | contig 11009 bp, 6 predicted proteins | sample MGYA00580567_ERZ773111 | MGnify/ENA primary metagenome ERZ773111 (study PRJEB29015, sample SAMEA2737875) | human gut metagenome | biome: human gut; feature: human-associated habitat; material: faeces | place: China | collected 2012 ...
AGTCGGGGCTTTGTCATAAAAAAAAGAGGGTATGCATTTTGACACACCCTCTTTTAGCACGGTCCAGATATGATTTCAACACGTCATAATTATTCAAATATTCATATTGAGCAACGCTTGTCGGCTTTTGAACCGAATAGGGCAATAGGGCATCGTCAACACATGATTCTACTACCATTCCTAAGGCTAATACCGGAAGCAATTTCATATATTGTTTCATGTCTTCTTTAATTTAAGGTTATTTATTATATGTAACATCAAACCATTCAGCCTTAACCTGACGATCGCGCATAACCAATGTATCCTTAGTTGCATAGACAGTAGAACCTAAATCCACTGTATAATCCAAATACAAGACGTCACGATCTTTGTTATTAAAGGAATTCTTTTCTCCCTTCTCTACATACTTACCAGAACCTGAAACAGTGCAGCCCGGAGTGTCTGTAGAAAGTGTACATTCATTATTATCATTAAAAGAAAGAATCAAGTTGCAATTTTGATCATTAAGAGTCAAAGCAAAATTAGCATCCTTCAATGAACGAGTTGTCAATTCACAAACTTCATCACTTTCAACAGAACCTGTATGACGAACTACTGTATTAGTAGCACCACCTTGAGTAATTTGATCTACCCCACGACGCAAATAAACTGCATCCCACGGATTAATATACTTCACGGCATACAAAATGTAATCTTTCGGCAATACATTCCAGTCTGACTTGTTGCAACGAACAGGATTTTCCACTAAAGGAGAGCCTGACAAAATAGAATCCGCATTATGTACATTTGACATTACCAAAGGAATTACATACGTAGTTTCTATTGCTTTAGGATCAGCAAAGAAAGCATCAGTCAACTGTACTTCTACTCCCGCACTAATCTGACCTTGAGGTATAGTGATTTGGTCAGAAGAAAGTGTATAATATTCAGCAGGCATAGGAACCACGTCTTCTCCTGTAGAGAACTTCAAGTTGTCACACAAAGAATTTACCACTTCAATATCAACCACAGGCGATGTTTGATTTTCATATACACCACCCATTGTTGCCTTAATCATACATTTATGTTGATTATCAAGTGTATTGTCAAAAACTTCATCATTACCCAAAACGATAGTACGCACCGGATACTGATAAGCAAAATATACAGTAGTTGTTCCATAGTCAGGGAAAGACCAATCCCCATTCTCACACGAAGAGAAAGAAACCAACGCTAACAGTGAAAACAAATAAAATAGTTTTTTCATTTTTTCAGTCATTAAAAATTATTCCACATAAAATCAATCCCAACCCTTATTCTGTTCCAATGCATCAAATTTCACTACTTCGCTATAAGGAATAGGACCAAACCGCATGAAATCATTATATGTACGGCTTTCAACATTAAATACCTGATAGGTTCCTCCACTAATACGTATTCCTTTTGCCGGTTCGTTCAAATCCATGTTCCAACGGCGCAAATCCCAAAAACGGAAACCTTCAAAACACAATTCCAAACGACGTTCATTTCGTATTAAATCACGCATTTTAGCTTGATCATTCTTCACACTTTCCAAATAAGGATCGTTTCCTGAAGCATCTTTAATTCCAGCACGCTGACGAATGGCTTTAATAACATCATAAGCAGAATAACCATGTAAACCAGTACCTGTAGGTCCCCATGCCTCATTGGCTGCTTCCGCATAATTCAAATAAATTTCAGTATAGCGGATACGCGGACTATAATGTGGCTGTCCTGTAGTGGTTGTAGAGCTCAAATATACATCTTCACGTAAATGTTTACGCAGATAATAACCTGTACGGGTAGAATAGCCATTTTCTTTATTCAAACCATCATTGTTAGAAGTATTATCTACACTTGTATCAATGGTCTTGCCATCAGTACCCATAACGGTACCATTCACCACAATATAGAGAGCCAGACGTGGATCACGGTTGGCATAAGGATTTTGGTCATCATAACCAGCTTCAGGAGAGTCAATTGGATAACCATTAGCCATCGGGAAAGCATCAACTAAATTCTGAGTCGGATTGATCTGACCGCTACCGTAAAGGCTGGGTGGAAACTGCGCCTGCTCTAATGAATAAGCTGTAGCATCCTTACCATTTCTCCAAAGCATCTCCGGAGGATTAGAACCTCCAGTCAAGCTATTAATTTCATCCGCATTCTTATACCACGTATTTCCCTGAGCTGCCAAACCTGCTACTCCACCAATCAAGTCCAGGATTTCACCATTATAGTCAGCAGCTTCTGCCCATGTTCCTTTGCTGCCTTCTGCAAATGCCGGACTGGCAGCTAAGAGTGCAGCTTTTGCACGAAAAGCCAACGCGATACGTCCACTCATACGAGAACGGAAATTGTTACCAAACACAATGTTGTACTGGCTGAAGTTAGCTCCTTCAGAACGATATACTTCCGGAACTTCTGCATCGGAAGAAATATTCTCATAATCAAGAGGTAACAATTCTCCAGTCCGTTGAACATCATCATAAATAGCCTGAATACATTCATCAAAAGTGTTTCGCGGATAGTTGAAATTAGAAGTTTCATCTTCTAATTCCTCCACAATAGGTACTCCCATCAAACGACCATCCTCTGTGTATCCAGCATGAGCCTGCAACATATAAAAATTAAACATTGCACGCAAACCATAAGCTTCACCTTTCAAACGGTCACAAAACATTTTATTCACAACCGGATCTTTTACCCATGAAACCTGATCAACCTGAGTCAAGAAAAGATTAATGTAATGAATAGCAGCCTTACAAGATCCCCACTGATCCATCGGATTGTTATTTGATGTCCATGAACCAGTAGCCATCTTCAGATAACTGTTACTTGTCTGGTTAGTTACAGCGTCATCTGTAGCCACATCATTAAATGACTGTGAATTGTAGGGATTACGAGTATAAGCATTAGCCAAAATTCCTTCTGCATACAAAGGATCTTCAAGGCCATCCGAAACTTGCTTATTATTTTCAATTGCTGGTGTAAATAAATCATCGCATCCCACCAGTAAAAAAGCCGCGACAAAAACTGTCAATATTTTTTTCATAAGAATCTACTTTTATTTATCAATTTAGAAACCTATCTTGAAACCAATGTTGTAGAAACGAGTCTGAGGAGCTGCTCCTGTATTCAGTTCCAACTTTTCACGTTCTTTCGATATTGTCAACAAGTTGCTTGCATAAGCATATACTGAGAAACTACGTACAAATGAATTTCCCAACCATTGTTTAGGCAAATCATAAGTCAACTGAAGACGAGACAGATTAAACCGATTAGTCTTATACATCCAGAAATCAGAATTACGATAGTTGTGATTATCCGTTTGTGTAGTCAAACGTGGATAAGTTGCGGTTTCTGCAGTTTCAGGAGTCCAACGTCCACGTACCACTTCTGAATACTTCTTATCTCCATATACCCAATAATAATCACCACTCATGAAAGCAGAAGCACCCCAATAACCGGTACCTAAAGCAAACAAAGTAAAGTTCTTCCATTTCAATGTAAGATTCAAACCTACTGTCAACGGAGTTCCTTGCCAGCCATAGCGTTCGCCCAAATAAACTTCATCCTTTTCATCGATAATCTTATCACCATTCTGATCTACATATTTCAAATCACCAGGTTTCAACTCACCGAAAGAAGAAGTGATTCCTGAATTCTGAATTTCCTCTTCACTGTTGTAGAAACCTTCAGCCTGTAAGCCCCACATACCATCAGTAGGTTTGCCCTTACGATAACGATATGCATCTTCATACAGTTCATCTACCTTTGTATTCTCATTGGTATAGTAAGTAGCATTTACTCCCAAGTTAAAATCAACTTCACCCATCTTCTTATTGAAATTCAATGCTAAATCAAAACCTGTACGGGTACTATTGTTATAGTTCACATAAGGAAGCAAAGTACTCTCGGGCCAATAAGACACAAAATAATTCGGATAACTATTAGAAGGTTGAACCAACATTCCTTCAAGGCTATTCTTAAAGAATGATGCATCAAAAGTCAGCATCTTATTCCATAAAGAACCGCGTAATCCTACGCTAATCTCCTTACGCTTGATGAAAGACAGATCTGAATTATTACCGCGTCTAGCTTCTGTTGCATGGCTCTGGTTACCATCAGCCCAACCCCACCAAGCACCATTAGCCTGGTCGTAGCTACTTTGGTACATATAGTAATCATCAATTCCCAAGTCTGTATTTAATACCGAACCTGAAACACTCAGCATTAAATCATCCAGAACCGATGAATCTTCCAGGAAGCTTTCATTGCTTAAACGCCATCCCAAAGTAAGTGAAGGTGAGAAAGCATTACGATTATTTTCCGGAAGACGAGCAGAATGGATTAAAGCTCCTCCAAAACTCATATAATATTTGCTCAAATAATCATAATCAACCTGCAAACCTAAATTGACATTGCTGGTTTTATGATATACGGCACTTTCACCTTGCTGATATCCGGCTGCAATCAACATAGCAGAAATATTGTGACTATCTGCAAATTTGTTGTTATAGTTCAACTGAGCCGAGAATGCCATAGTCTGACGATTCCAGCTATCGGCAATATGCTGAATACCATCGTGTACGTCATCACCATACTTTGTCAAGCCCACAATCAGATCCTGACCGTTCACATTAGCCCATTGAGGTTCATAAGTAGCATAAGTATCACCATAATAGCGATTGTAGGTTGTTGCATAATCTATCGCAAAACGAGTCTGAAAGGAAAGACCTTTCAAAAGCATAGAAAGATCCACATCTACTCCCATGTCAAACTGATATTGACGACTTGTATAGGTATTGACACCAGCCGCATAAAGATTGGCAATTTCATTAGTCTGATCTACTTGTGTACCGCCTAACAGATATTTTCCATCAATTAAGTAACGACTATTATTTACCAGATTCCAGGCATCCGTATTATTCTGCATAATATAATCAACAGGAATCAGCGGAGAAATACGGTTAGGTCTCAGTGAAGCTGCAGCTCCCCAGAAATTACCACGGGCACTACGTCCATCATAGAAAGTAGCATTGGCATTCACGTAAGTCTTAACATATTGTCCCAGATTCACATCAATGTTACCACGTACACTAAAGCGAGTTGTACGGTCATCTTTCGCATTACCTACCTTTATCAATGAACCTGTATTATAAAGGTTGATATTGGTATAAAACCGTGCCTTTTCAGAACCACCTGAAATTTCAGCCGTTACATCCGACTGATTGTAAGCCTTTTTCAGATAATCATCAGAATAAAGATTTACATCCGGATAACGATAAGGGTTTATTCCAGAACCATGGTTATAAATATCCACATCACTATATAACGGATCCATGCCATCATTTACACGAGCTTCATTATACAATGTCATGTATTCAGCTGATCCTAAATATTTCGGATAACTTTTCGGAACGAAAAAACCGGTATTACCTCTTACATCAATACGAGTATCTCCTTCCTTTCCACGTTTAGTTGTGATATAAATAACACCTTTGGCAGCACGGCTACCATACAGAACCACAGCAGAAGCACCTTTCAGGAAAGTAATGTCTTTAATTTCAGAAGGCATTACGTTGTTTGCATCACGGGGCACTCCATCTACCAATACCAGATAAGAATCCATTCCCCACAAACTACTTCCGTTCCAGCCACTAACCATGTTCTCCATGCCGTCTAAGCTGTATGTGAAGTAATCCTTTTTCATTAATTCTTCTACATTTACAGAAGAAACTCCTCCTAAAAGGTCTTTTTTGTTCACCTTTCTATAAGCAACCTGTACTAACTCCTCTTCAGCAACAGATAAAGAATCTGAACTGGCATCCAACAATTCTGACGGCAAATTTTGAGCGCCGACATACAATGAAGAAGTTGCAAGTGCCGCACATAAAACAGACTTTATTCGTATGTTTTTCATTTTAATTCCTTTTTAATTAGCATTCAAAATTCTCAAGAGCATTACCAACCGGGATTTTGATATAATTCCGGATAAATATTCACATCAGAAACCTTCAAAGGCAACCAATAATGTTTCTCAGAGAAATTACGAGTTACAATCACCTCTTCTCTGAAATTAGAAACGCGACTTTGAGTCGGATCTTCCTTATCCAGTTCCACGCGATCAAATTCCTGAGAAGTTTTAATAGTATAAGGATACTCAGTTAAAAGTAACCAACGACGCAAATCATTGAAGCGATGTCCTTCATAAGCTAATTCTACGGCACGTTCACGTCGTAACTCGCTCATAAATCCGTCTAATGAGCCGGCGTATTTACTAGCAACATCATCTACACCCGCACGTTCACGAATCTTATTTACAGCATCGACAGCGGTCAAAGAGCAACCGTCAGCTTTTGCAGATGGGCCTCCATAACCATTGGCCACAGCTTCAGCATACATTAAATAAATATCAGACAAACGCATCCAACTTACTTGAATAGTCAAAGCATCACCATAATCGCGAAAGCCTTCATCAAAACCATTTACTACAAGTGGAGTAAACTTATGCAGCAAGTATCCGGTACGACTTTCATTTTTTACATCACGATAATTACCTCCAGTATAAAGATTGGCATACTGAATTTGTTTATCCTTTTGCTCTGAAGTAAATTTAGCTGTATTCTGAATTACCTGCAGTCCATCATAAGTAATGTCGGCATAGAAACGGGGGTCACGATCACGCCAAGGATGTTCTTTATCAAAATGAGAATCCGGGTCATTCAACGGAAGACCGTTTTTCATACCATAATAATTTACATAATTAGCCGTCGGCGAGAAAACAACACCATTTGTTTCATTTGCCAAAGTAGAAGGAACATATTGAGGACCCAAACACCAGCCTGATCCCATCCACCAGTCGTACATCGGCGTCTGGAAAATAGCTTCAGTAGAACCTGGGTTCTTGCTATTCTGTTTAAATGTATAGAATATATCGGTATAATGTTCAAAGTCAACCAATGCATATTGGGTTTGTCCTTTTTCTACCAGATTCAACAATTCTGCAAAAGCATCAGCAGCTTTCTTGCAGTAATCCGCATTATAACTTCTGCTATTCTGAGACTCATAGTTCATCAATGGACTACCAGCCCACAAATAGTTCTTTCCTAAATAACCCAAAGCCATAATCTTATTGATACGCTGCTGGTTATTTCCATATGTAGCCTTACCTGTAGTAGTATCATCCCAATCAATAGGTAACAGATCTGCTGCACGACGGAAATCTTCGGCTGCACGGTCGGCACATTCCTGATAGCTCAAACGTGGGTTACGCAATGGTTCAGAAGAAGATGGTACAGAATCAATATAAGGTAAACCACCGAAATACTGCATCAGTTCAAAATGGAACCATCCGCGGAAGAAATAAAGCTGACCTAATATCAAGTCACGCTGCTCTTCTGTGGCTTCCACCAGTTTATCAATATTTTCAAGGCCTAAATTACATTTACGAATACCATACCATGCCAATGGCCATAAAGATTTTTGCATACGGTCAGTAGAGTTAGCCACCGTATTGCTACGGTCCATCCAGCCACATTGCCAGCCATCATAGCTTGACTGCCAGCCCCAGAAATCTCCCATATCAACCTTGTATCCCATATGATAGTCGATACTAAAAGAGATAAGTTCATCTTCTCCCCAGTTGAATGAGTTGTTCCAGTAGCCATGTGCAAAATCAGGAATACAGTAATACAGTTCTTCCGTAAAACCCTGGAAATTCCGGAAATTTTTAAAAGCATCCTCAGGGTTCACACTACTTTCAGGTGCTTTGTCAAGATAATCTTCACAAGAAGTCATTCCTACACAGCACAATGAAAGAAGTCCCCCATAGAATAATGTACGTATATTGTTTCTTTTCATTTGACTTTTCATTTTATAATGTGAATTTTAAACCGAAATTAATACGTTTCACCGTAGGATAAGCACCCTGAGAAGCCCAACCTGTTCCTGCAAAATTTGATTCACGGTCATCAGGCATACGAGTCCATACCCAAAGGTTATTACCATTAACATAAAGTTTCAAATTAGAAAGTCCTAAACTCTTGATCCAACCACTAGTAAAGGTGTAAGACAATTCTATATTCTTCAAACGAATGTATGAACCATCATAGAAATAACGAGCTGCATCATAATAACTGTTAGTCGTAGAACCAAAACGTGGCATCGGTACATCTGGATTTGGATTATATTTACTCCAACGAGAACCTTCATCATAGGCAATCAACTGTTTCTGACCAAATGTAGAGAATACTACCTGACGAGTTACGTTATTTACACCATAGAACTGAACGAAGAAGCTCCATCCCTTATAATCAAAACCTAATGAAGCACTGTATGTATTCTGAGGACTGCTAGAATATCCATAAGGAATCTGGTCGTAAGAATTAATAACTCCATCACCATTATAGTCAAGAATATAGTAAGTTCCAGGCAATTTCTGATCATCATTTGACTCAAATGCTGTACTTCCGTAAATATCATCCATAGTCTGTGTATAACCATGGTCTACATAAGTATGAGTCTGACCAATTGACTTTCCGGCATCCTTCTGGTAGTCGGGTAACAATTCAGGATCATCAGCTTCAATAATTTCATTCACGGCATGAGTCATATTCATATTAGCCCATAAATGCAAACTATTTCTCAGAGTCTTGTTAATACGAAGTTCCAGTTCATAACCACGGTTTTTAACTTTACCCATGTTCACCCAAGGTGCATTCACAATACCTCCAAAATAAGAAGGCATAGCACGATCCGAACCGCTGATAAGAATATCCGAACGTTTATCTCTAAAAATTTCAATATTACCAGCAAACAATCCGTCTAAGAATGAATAATCAATACCAAAGTTAAATTTACGAACAACTTCCCAATGAATATCCGTATTACCTACAGTCTTCTGACGATAAAAAGTATAAGGACTTGCTACATTATACAAACCAGTTGCAATGTTGCCTCCTGTTTCCCACTGATCCATATAAAGCCAACGACGAGTTGTATCCCATTCATCACCGATTACGTCATTACCGATTTCACCGTAAGAAGCTCTCAGCTTCAACATATCAAGGAACTTGATTTTCTTCATGAACTTTTCTTCACTCAGCATCCAGCCAATGGCACCTGAATTAAAGAATACAAAACGATTATCAGCACTAAACTTATCAGAACCATTATATGCACCGTTATATTCCAAGAAATACTTATTGGCATAGTTATAGGTAACACGGAAAGCCCAGTCCTCACGATAATTAGGAACAATACTACCTTTCGCACGCTCCTGACGGCTGAATAATCCCATAGCACCTACCGTATGATTACCAAATGTATTGTTATAATCAATCTGGGCAGAATAATAGAGATGACGTTCCGTAGCATTATTATCAATAGAACCACCTTCAGCAATCCAGTTAACTTGTTCATGGAAATCAAAGTTATGACTACCCTGGCTTGGATTATAGCTGACTGCACCCGTTTCTGGATTAATGTATTTGTACAACGCCTGATCAGTTGAGTTTACACCACGGTTTTGTTCGTAAAATACATTGTCCCATGAAATAGAAGCTTTGGCACTTAAACCTTTTACAATAAAGTCCAGTTTCTGTTCCAATGTAAAGTCAGTTGTCAAACGAGTAGTTGTACGTGTATTCTGTCCGGCCAAGGCCAATTGAGCAACTGAGTTATTGGCATTGTTTATCGGGTCATATCCCCATGTACCATCTGAATATTGAGGATAAAATACATTAGGAGGTGTACTATAAGCACTACCCCAGATGTTATATTCATAACTAGTACGAGGTCCTTGTTTTACCCCATGTGAACCTGAAAGGTTCGTCTTTAACAATGTTGTCTTGGTAAGCTGGAAGTCAAGGTTACTACGCATATTCACACGGTTATAACCATAAGTAGTCTGATAACCACGTCCATTATCATATTCCTTAAACAAGTCACCTTCGTGCTGATAGTCAATGGCTGCATAATATTTCACAAAACGTGTACCACCACTCACACTGACATTGGCATTTTCAGAAAATGCATAATCCTTAAACATCCAATCTGCCCAGTCAATATTAGGATAGCGTTCTGCTTCTGCCTGATTTGCAGGATTACGATATTTATTCATTTGTTCCTGTGACATCATGTACATCCAAGAATCAGGAGTTAAACCTAATTCATATTCTACTGCATCATTACGCAATTGGAATGCATCGTATGAATCAAGTTTGTTAGGCAATTTTGAAGGCATCTTTAATGCCATGCTACCACCTGCATTAATAGTTGCCTTACCTTCCTTACCACGTTTAGTAGTAATCAAGATGACACCGTTAGCACCCTTTACACCATAGACAGCAGTTGCTGACGCATCTTTCAACACTGAAATAGATTCTACAGAGTTTACATCGATACCTGACATCGGACGTTCAATTCCATCGACCAAAATCAACGGAGCGCTATTGTTCCATGAACTTGCACCACGAATGACAATTTGCGGATCTTCCTCACCCGGCATACCTGTTGAAGCTGTAGTAACAACACCTGGCAAGTTACCAGTCAACGCAGATCCCAAATCAGAAACTCCACCGGCACGTTCCAATACTTTTGAAGAAGTCTGTGTAATAGCTCCAACGACAGATGCTTTTTTCTGTTGTCCATAACCTACTACTACAACCTCATCCAAAACTTCTGTATCTTCACGCAGCACGACTACAATCATCGTTCTTCCGTTAACCTTTACATCTTGTGGAGTCATTCCCAAATAAGAGACTGTCAAGACTGAATTTCTATTGGGAACTTCAAGGGTAAAATTACCATCAAAATCGGCAACTGTTCCTACATTCGTATTACCTTTTAATACGATTGCTGCACCAATCAAAGGTTCATCATTTGCATCAAGCACCTTTCCTTTCACTACAACACCATTCTGAGCCATTAAAGAAACGCTACAGAAAAAGTAAGCATTCTATTTTCCGCCATGACAATTTTATCGGCTGTTTTTCAGCCGATAA
>ERZ773111.1473-NODE-1473-length-10874-cov-8.969775_pt1 | contig 10874 bp, 7 predicted proteins | sample MGYA00580567_ERZ773111 | MGnify/ENA primary metagenome ERZ773111 (study PRJEB29015, sample SAMEA2737875) | human gut metagenome | biome: human gut; feature: human-associated habitat; material: faeces | place: China | collected 2012 ...
GGGGGCTGCCGCGTCAGCGGCTGGGGGAGTTTTTGCTTTTGGCATGATGCACAATGAAACCGCTCTCAAAATTGGCGATAAGCACAATAGAAATTGAAATCAAATTGAAACTTCTGCAAAATACGCCTCCAAAATGACAGATTGCGCGGAGAACGGTTCGTTTTGCAGTTTATATGATAAAATGACATCAAGCAAAGGAGTGGACGCACTCCGGAGAACAGCTATGAACCGGGTCGTGTACCCAAAAGAGAAGGAGCTAACAGTTATGGCACAGAAAAAGAAGGACAGTAAGATGATGGTCAAGATCATCAAAACTGCCGTTTCGGGTGTGTTGTGTATCGCATTGGCGGGCGGTATGGTTGCGGCCAATGTGCTGATCCCGCCCAATGCCAGCAGCGTGCAGAGCATTTTGGGCCTGAAGAGTGGAGGCATCAATAACAGCAAGGCAAAGACCGAAGGCATCAATATGGAATACAGCAAGCCCGGCTTTGACACAGAGGAGGCGCTGGTTGAGGATGAGATCGCTCTGAATAAGAAGATCGCCGCCGAAGGCATTGTATTGCTGAAAAACGATGCCGGAAAGATGCCGTACAGCACGGATACGACCTTTAGCTTTGTCGGCCATTCTGCTGTCAGCTACATCGGCGGCAACAAAGTCGATATGAAAACGGCCTTTGAAGATGCCGGGTTCGGTGTCAACGAGGACCTCTGGAAATTCTATTCCGAAGGCAACGGCAAGGATTACGGTCTGGGTGTCGGCTCGGTCTCTTACGGTGATGACGAGGACTTCTCCATCAACGAGTGCCCGCTGTCCGTCATGCAGGCGGAGCCGGGCCTGACCGATTCCATGCAGGGCACGGTGCCGGTCTTTGTGTTCAGCCGTGTGGCGGGCGAAGGCCGCGATATGCCGCGCTCCATGTACAACCACACCGATGTGGAAGAGGACAAGACCAAGACCTACCTCGAGCCGGATTCCGTGGAACTGGAGATCCTCCAGTACCTGAACGACAACTTTGACGATGTCGTGCTGCTGCTCAACTCCAGTGCAGCGGTCGATCTGAGCTGGGTGGAGGATTATCCCAGCATCCACACGGTCATCTCGGCTCCTGCCATGGGCGACTACGGCCTGTGCTCTCTGGCCGAGATCTTCTCCGGCAAGGTCAATCCTTCCGGCCGCACCGTGGATACCTATGAAGTGGATGCCATGAACAGCCCGGCGGCGCAGAACTTCGGCGACTTTGCCTACTATGACGAGAATGGTAACCTGACCAAGTACAACTACGTCAGCTACAAAGAGGGCATCTATGTTGGCTACCGCTATTACGAGACCCGTTACGAGGACAAGGTCCTCGGTCAGGGCAACGCAGGCGATTACAACTACGATGACGCTGTGATGTATCCCTTCGGCTACGGCCTGTCCTACACCACCTTTGATTGGTCCGACTACAACACCAGCTGGGATGGCGACACCTGCACCGTCACGGTCAAGGTGACCAACACCGGTTCTGTTGCCGGCAAGGACGTTGTGGAAGTGTATGCACAGAGCCCCTACACCGATTATGACAAGACCAACAAGGTGGAAAAGGCTGCGGTTGAACTGGTCGGTTACGCCAAGACCTCGGAGCTGGCTCCCGGTGCAAGCGAGACCGTTACGGTCACCTTCGATCAGGAACAGCTGAAGTCCTACGACTACACCAACGCCAAGACCTACATTCTGGATGCCGGTGACTACTACATCACCGCAGCCAAAAACGCACACGAAGCGGTCAACAACATCCTCTCTGCCAAGGGCAAGACCGTGGCAGACGGCATGACTGCCGACGGCGACACTGCTTTTGTTGCAACCTACACCCCGGCAAACGGCACCGTGGATACCACGACCTACAAGCTCGACACCACGACCGGTGTGGAGATCACCAATCAGCTCGACCATGCAAACGGCGGGCTGCAGTATCTCTCCCGCAGTGACTGGACTGGCACCTGGCCGACCGTTGACGGCGAAGTCAGCGACCAGATCAGCACCTGGGGCAACCCCATCAATGGTACCGATGTCGGCGGCAAGGCTGCATCCTATACCTACCGCAAGACGATCAGCAAGGAGGATCTTGCAAAGCTGGATTCTGTTGATTCCCTGAACCCCACCGACTTCTCCGCCCTGACCGATGAGATCGTTTACGGTAAGGACAACGGTCTGGGTCTGATCGATATGCGCGGTCTGGATTACGATGATGAAAAGTGGGATGAACTGCTCGACCAGCTGACCCCCAGCGATTATCAGACCCTGATCACGCAGTCCGGCTATGGCACGGCTGCCATCAAGTCGGTGGATAAGCCCTCCACGACCGATCGCGACGCTGCCACCGGCCTGGTCAACTATGGCGTTGATGCAAGCGGCAACTTCTACTTCAAGGGCAACATCACGCACTGCGGCGTGATCGTTCTGGCACAGACCTACAACGATGATCTGGCCACTCACTACGGCGAGAACATTGGCGACGAGTCCTACTATCTGGATGTCGATGGCTGGTATGCACCGGCAGTCAACATGCACCGCACTGCATTCTCCGGCCGCAACAGCGAGTATTACTCCGAGGATCCGTTCATCGGCGGTCACATTGCTTCCCTCGAGTGTGAGGGTGTCGCCTCCCGCGGTATGTATGTCTTTGTCAAGCACTACGCCATCAACGATCAGGAGGACCACCGCGGCGACCGTGAAGGCCAGTACAGCATTGCGACCTTCCTGAACGAGCAGGCGGCCCGCGAGATCTACCTCAAGCCCTTTGAGATGTGCGTCAAGTCTGATAAGGTCGAGATGAACTATGCAAAGGACAACGGCGACGGCACTTACAGCAATGCCACCACCGAGATCCCGTCCGTCACCGGCATCATGACCTCCTTCAACCGCGTTGGCTATACCTGGGCCGGCGGCAACTACAACATGATCACCGGCCTGCTGCGCAACGAGTGGGGCTTCCACGGCTTTATCATCACCGATAATGCAAACACCGGTGTCTTTATGGATGCTGGCCAGATGATCCAGGCGGGTGCTGATGGCAAGCTGACCAACCTGCCCACCGGCGCACGCTATACCTTCAACAAGAATGATGTTTCGGATTATCACTATGGCCGTGAGGCAGTCCACAACATCCTGTATACTATTGCAAACTCCAAGGCAATGAACGGCGGTATGCCGGGCAGCCGTTATCTGGCAAAGGTCGAGCCTTACCAGAAGGTCATCTACGCGGTGGATGGCGTCTGCGGCGGTCTGATTGCGGTCCTGGTCATCCTGACCATCTTCCGCTTCCGCAAAAAGAAAGAGGACAACATCAAAACCGTCTGAGTAACACAAAACCGAAAGGGGCGGCGGGCAGAGCGCCCGCCACCTCTTCTTTTTTATCAGGAGCGATCCATGAAACACGCTGACATCATCCAAAAACTGAATCTGGAGCAAAAATGCGCTCTGCTCTCGGGCGAGACTGTCTTTACCACCCGCGCTCTGCCGGGCAAGGGCATCCCGGCCATCACCCTTTCGGACGGCCCCAACGGTGTCCGCAAGCAGGCCGGTGCCGCCGACCATCTGGGCCTCAACCCCAGCGTTCCGGCAACCTGCTTTCCGACCTCTTCCGCCACTGCGTGCAGCTGGGATGAGAAGCTGGGCGAAGCCGTCGGCGAGGCACTGGGCGAGGAAGCCGCCGCACAGGAAGTGGCTGTCCTGCTCGGCCCCGGCCTGAATATCCAGCGCAGCCCCCTCTGCGGCCGTGACTTCGAGTATTTCTCGGAAGACCCCATCCTCGCGGGCAGGATGGCTGCCGCCTATGTGCGCGGCATCCAGAAAAACGGCATCTCTGCCTGCCCCAAACACTTTGCGGTCAACAGTCAGGAGCTGCGCCGCATGGCCAGCGACTCGGTGCTCGATGAGCGCACCCTGCGGGAGCTGTATCTGACCGGCTTCGAGATCGTGGTGAAAGAGGCAAAGCCCAAGACCATCATGACCTCCTACAACCTCATCAACGGCACCTACGCCAACGAGAATGCCCACTTGCTGCAGGACATTCTGCGGAAGGACTGGGGCTTCGACGGGGCCGTCGTCACCGACTGGGGCGGCTCCAATGACCACGCCCTCGGCGTGAAGAACGGCTCCACCCTCGAAATGCCCTGCCCCGGCGGCGACTCCATCCGGGAGCTGATAAAGGCCGTGCAGGACGGAAAAATTTCCGAGGCCGACGTGGACGCCCGTCTCGACGAGATGCTGGAACTGGTGCTCTCCACCCACGCTGCGGTGGAAAAAGCGCCCCGCACCTTCGACGCTGCCGCGCACCATAAGCTTGCCCGCCGCGCGGCCGCAGAGAGCATCGTCCTGCTCAGGAACGAGGGCGGCATCCTGCCGCTCAAGCCCAATGAGAAGCTGGCCGTCATCGGCGACTTTGCCGAGACGCCCCGCTATCAGGGCGCAGGCTCCAGCGCCGTCAACGCCCTGCAGGTGGACACCCTGCTGGACAGCATCAAGGCCGACGACAGCGGCATCACCTTCGTGGGCTATGCCTCCGGTTTCGAGCGTCAGGGTGCAGCTGACGCCGAGAAGCTGGAAGAGGCTGTGGCCCTCGCAAAGAAGGCTGACACCGTTCTGCTCTGCCTCGGCCTCGATGAGCTGCGGGAGAGCGAAGGCCTTGACCGCTCTGACATGAAGCTGGCCGAGAACCAGCAGCAGCTTCTGGCTGCTGTGGCTGCCGTCAACCCGAACGTCGTCGTTCTGCTGAGCGCCGGTGCGCCGGTAGAGACGCCGTGGGTCGGCCAGTGCAGGGCGCTGGTCTACGGCGCACTGGGCGGACAGGCAGGCGCCGGCGCAGCCGCAGACATCCTCACCGGCAAGCTCTGCCCCTGCGGCAAGCTGTCCCAGACCTGGGCGCAGGCTCACGACGACACCCCCGCCAAGGCGAACTTCGGCGGCGAGGGCCGGAACGTGGAGTACCGCGAGGGCCTGTATGTGGGCTACCGGTACTATCAGACCGCCGGTGTGCCGGTGGCGTTCCCCTTCGGCTACGGCCTGAGCTACACCACCTTCGAGTACAGTGATTTGAAGGCAGACGAGAAGGGCGTGACCCTCACTGTCACCAACACCGGCAGCTGTGCCGGTGCCGAGATCGTCCAGCTCTACGTCGCAAAGCAGGACGCAAAAATCTTCCGCCCGGCGCAGGAGCTGAAGGGCTTTGCAAAGGTATTCCTGAAAGCAGGCGAGAGCAGGACGGTGAGCATCGCTCTGGACGACAAGGCGTTCCGCTACTGGAACGTCAAGACTGACCGCTGGGAAGTCGAAGGCGGAAGCTATCAGCTCCGCGTGGGTGCATCCAGCGCAGACATCCGGCTGACAGAGGAAGTCTCCGTCAAGGGGACCAACGCTCCCGACCCCTACGAGGGTCTCGACCTGCTCCACTACGTCTCCGGCCAGATCACCTATGTGACCGACGCCGAGTTCGAGGCTCTGCTGGGCCATCCGATCCCGGAGGATGTCGTCCGCATCGACCGGAACATGACGCTGGGCGAGATGGACCATGGCCGCAGTCCGCTGGGCTGGGTGGCACAGAAGGTGCTGCGCTACCGTCTGGACAGCAGCTTTGCAAAAGGCACCCCCGACCTGAACACCGTGTTCCAGTATAATATGCCGCTGCGCGCGCTGGCCAAGATGACCAACGGCATGGTGAGCATGGGCATGGTGGACGGCCTCGTCTGGGAGCTGAAAGGCTTCTGGCTCGTGGGCATCCTTCGGGTCATCTATGAGTTCGTCAAGAATCTCATCCTGAACAGCCAGATGGAAAACCGGCTCAAAAACAGCTGAAAGGAATAAGGCCATGAATTTCTGGAATAACTTTGCCGCAAAGCATCCGGCCGCGGCCAAATGGGTGCGGGAGGGCGGACTGTTCGTCATCGTGTCCAACCTCATCACCGTGTTCAAATATCTGCTTCTGCAGTTCCTGCCCAAGGCATTTGCAAACCTGCCGGTGGTGGACTTCGGCTGGCCGGGCATCGACATCACCCTGTTCGGCGAGACCTTCAAGTGGAACATCCTCGGCTATGACGCGGCCCACGGCGGCCTGCCCTACTTCTGCGCCTACATGGTGGCCATGGTCATCGGCGAGTGCATCAATTTCCCCATCCAGCGCAGCCTCGTCTTCCGCAGCAAGGGCAACCTCGCCAAGCAGATCGGCTGGTATCTGCTGGCTTTCTGCCTTATCACCTGCATCGTCAACTCCATCAACTGCATCTGGGTGGCTGTGGCCGGTCTGCTGGTGCCTGATTTCATCTACAACATCGGCACCACGGTGCTCAACGGCGGCATCTCGATGGTCATCTTCTTCTTCGTGAACAAGATCATCTTCCCCGAAGGCGAAGCCGCAAAATAATTTGTCATCTTCTTTATTTTCATCATTTTCTTCATCCGAACCAACAGGCCGTCCTCTGGAAGAGGACGGCCTGTTGGCATATTGAGCGGTTTTGGACGCTGCAAAGGACGAAATTTCGGTCATAGGGTAAGAATCTGCCCAGGGGTCTTGCACTTTGATGCTTTACTGTGATAAAATCATGCCATGCTTTTATCATAGAGGAAAAAGCACCAAAGGGGGAACGTGTATGAGTGAGATCTGTATCATCGTCACCATCGTCGTCTATCTTGCGGCCATGCTGCTGGTGGGTTTCGCCTATAGCAAGACCAACAACGACAGCACCGACTTCTACCTTGGCGGCCGGAAGATGGGGCCGCTGGTCACGGCCATGAGTGCCGAGGCCAGCGATATGTCCAGCTGGCTGCTGATGGGTATGCCGGGTCTGGCCTACCTGACAGGCATCGCCTCACCGGGCTGGACAGCCATCGGCCTTGCGCTGGGTACCTGGCTCAACTGGCTCATCGTGGCCCGGCGGCTCCGCCGCTATTCGGCCAACCTCGACGCCATCACGGTACCGCAGTTCCTGTCGCTTCGCTTCCATGACCAGCGCAACCTGCTGAACGCTCTGGGCGCAGTCATCATCATCGTCTTCTTCGTGCCGTATACGGCCTCGGGCTTTGCGGCCTGCGGCAAACTGTTCCACAGCCTCTTCGGCGTAGATTACATGGCGGCAATGCTGGTGTCGGCCCTCGTCATCGTGGGCTATACCATCCTGGGCGGCTTCCGCGCCGTCACCACCACCGACCTCATCCAGTCGGTGGTCATGTCGCTGGCCCTCATCGCGGTGCTGGGCTACGGCATCGTTGTGGCAGGCGGCTGGGGTGCTGTGGTGGAGAATGCCCAGAGCCTTTCCGGCTACCTGACCATGACGGCCAGCCACGACGCCGTGACCGGCGGGGCCACGTCCTACAGCCTGCTGGACATCGTGTCCACCATGGCCTGGGGCCTGGGCTACTTTGGTATGCCCCATATTCTGCTGCGGTTTATGGCCATTGAAGATGATCGCAAATTAAAGACCTCTCGCCGCATTGCCACCATTTGGGTCGTGATCTCTATGTTCATTGCCGTGGTGATCGGTGTAGTTGGCTCCGCTATGGTCAAGAACGGCGCTATGGGTGCGCTGGCAGACAAGGAAACCATTATTGTGCAGATCGCCAATCTGCTGTCCCAGCACGGGGTAGTTGCTGCACTGCTGGCCGGTGTGATCCTGGCGGGTATTTTGGCCAGCACCATGTCCACGGCGGACAGCCAGCTGCTGGCTGCCTCCTCCGGCGTCAGTGAGAATATTTTGGGTAGCCTGTTCAACCTGAATTTGTCTGCCAAGGCTAAGATGATCGTGGCTCGGGTGACCCTGCTGGGTATTGCCGTGGTAGGCATCTTTATGGCTTGGGATTCTAATGCTTCTGTGTTTAAGATCGTCAGCTTTGCTTGGGCTGGCTTTGGCGCGTCCTTTGGTCCGGTCATGCTGCTGGCGCTGTTTTGGCGGCGCTCCAACCGCTACGGCGCTGTGGCCGGTATGATTGCCGGCGCGGTAATGGTGTTCCTGTGGAAGTATTGCATTGCCGACCTGGCACCGGTTTTGAAGATTTACGAGCTGCTGCCTGCGTTCCTGTTTGGTCTGCTGGTGAATGTGGTGGTGTCCCTGTGCACCCCTGCGCCGGACAAAGAGGTGCTGGAGCAGTATGACGCGGTAAAGGCAGAGAAATGAGCCCTTTGAACGATCCGAGAGAAGCGTTGCGCCGTGCCCTGCAATATGATGCCGGAGATCCCAAGCGGATACAACATTTGATCAAGGTGTATGCTTTTGCCGAAATGATCGCCGATGGGGAGCATTTGCCCGACGCGCAGCGGCGCGTATTGCTTACAGCTGCTGCACTTCATGATATTGGTATTCACAATGCTCAGCTGCATTACGGTTCCTCTGCCGGTAAATACCAAGAGCTGGAGGGCCCACCGGTGGTATGCCAACTGCTTGCAGACTGGCCAAAGGATTTTGTGGAAGAAGTTTGTGATCTGGTGGCCAGACACCATACCTACACCGGTGTGGACCGATTGACTTTGCGCATTTTAATTGAGGCGGACTTTTTGGTGAATGCGTATGAGGAGGGGCTTTCCGAAGAAGCTGTGCAAGTCGGCAGAGAAAAGCTGTTCACCACTGCGACGGGAAAGCGCCTGTTGCAAATGCTTTACGCAGTATAAGATAGTAAAAAACGCAAGGTGTATTTCGCACCTTGCGTTTCTTTGTGTCGTTTAAGATTTATTTTACAAAGCGGATCAGCCGATTGGTAAGTAGGGCTGCCAGCAGGATCTTGCCACACTCCGGCAGCAGGAATGGCACCACGCAGGTGGCCAGCGCCGCTTTTAATGTGGCTTTGTAAGCAATGATGAACCACACGGTGCCAAAGGCGTAGCATACAGTCAGGCCGATCACCATAAACAGGATCAACTGCCAAAACTTGTGACCGAACTTTTGCACCAAAGCGCCGGTGACCAGTGCGGTCAGGACAAAGCCGACAATGTAGCCGCCGGTGGGACCGGTAATGGCTGCCACGCCGCTTTTGAACCCGGTAAAGATGGGCAGTCCTACCATACCCAGCAGAATGTACACGATCACGGATACGGTGGAGCGCTTCCACCCCAGCAGTCCGGCGCACAGGCAAACGGCAAAGGTCTGCATGGTAAAGGACACGGTCATGGGCACGGCGATCTGGGCACACACAGCGATCAGTGCGGCAAACAGACCGATATAGGCAATGTCTACCGTGCGGAGTTTTTTCTTCTTCTTGCTGCTTTCGGCAGCTGCGGTTGTTTCTGACATACTTTTTACCTCGCATTGAATTTTGTACTATTATGCCTTGATTTTGCGTAAATGTCAACCAAAATCATAAAATAAGTTGACAATTTGCAATTCCACGGCAAAATTTCGCCTGATTCCTGCCCTATTGCACAAATTCTTTGGCACTTTTTTGTGCACTGTACTGAATTTTAAGAATTTGGTTCATATCGGTAGGCAAAGGCTGCGCCAGCGTGTATAATGGTGCTGATTTTTGATGAAGGAGCGAACTTATGCAGCTGTTAGAAACAAAAAAAGAGAATTATATCGGTCAGGCAGATCCGTTTATTCTGGAAAGCGGCGGTCGATATTACATTTATACCACCGGCGATGATGGCATTTACGCTTACAGCTCGGATGATCTGCTCACCGGTTGGCAATTTCACGGTATGGTGTTTACCGTGCCCGGGGAGCATAGCTTCTGGGCGCCCAGCGTGATTGAGCTGGATGGTACTTATTATATGTATTGTTCTTATGAGTTCTTTGGAGATACTCCGGATCAGGGCGGTCATCGGGAGGCACTGTTTGTCAGTCAGGCGGATAATCCCCTCGGTCCCTTTGGGCAGGAGAAGCAGATTCTGCATCCCTTTTCCATTGACTCCCAGATTGTGCAGAACGAGAGCGGCCTGTATTTGTTCTATTCTACCAATACATTTGAGGGTGACCGGATCGGCACTTATATTGTGGTGGATAAGATGCTGGATCCGTACACCCCGGCAGGACACCCGGTGCCGGTGGTGGTGCCCACCCTGGACGAGGAGATCTTTCGTCGGGATCGGTACAAGAAAGGCCAGCACTGGCACACCATTGAGGGTGCCTGCTACTTTCGGGAGGGGGACTGGCAGTATGTAATGTACAGCGGCAACTGCTACTTACAGCCTACCTATTATATAGGATACGCCCGAGCCAAGACGGACGAAACGGATCTAACTAAGATCAAGTTTGAAAAGGTGCCGGATGACCATACCTATGCACCGGTGATTCGCGCCAATGATTGGGAGGAAGGCACCGGTCATCACAGCGTGATCAAGAAGGATGGTGTATGGTACGCGGTGTACCACGCCCGTAATGTGGAGGACGACGGCTTTGAAGGCGACCGCCGCAACGCCCGCATTTGCCGATTGGAAGTGAAGGACGGCACCATTACCGCGCACCGCTATCCGGATCATATATAGGCATAATGCACCGCTGTTCACTACCAAATCTTGTGTACTGTATGCTGCCGGCGTACTAATGTTTACAGTTTGTTCATAAAAATCTCGCATTTGCTTGCATTTTTTTGTTGAAATTTGAGCAGCAAGATGATATACTACTACTATACTTATAAGGAGGGTACTGCCTTGAGTAAAGAAAAGAAGCTTGCTAAGAAAGAAGCGAAGGCGGCCAAGAGAGAAGCAAAGGCTGAAAAGGCACTTGCTAAGGCAAACGCCAAAGCGGAAAAGAAGCATGCAAAGGCTTATGAGAAATTCGTAAAAGAAACTACGAAGAAAAACGAAAAAGGGGAAAAGAAAGCGGCCGCAGGCGGCAAAGCATTTACCGCCATTGCCATTCCGACCATCGATGCTTTCCAGACTAAGGGAGAGATCAAAGCAGAGAAGGCCGGC
>ERZ773111.1479-NODE-1479-length-10838-cov-2.851247_pt1 | contig 10838 bp, 9 predicted proteins | sample MGYA00580567_ERZ773111 | MGnify/ENA primary metagenome ERZ773111 (study PRJEB29015, sample SAMEA2737875) | human gut metagenome | biome: human gut; feature: human-associated habitat; material: faeces | place: China | collected 2012 ...
TTTCAATATTGTGTACAGCGGTTTCCAAAACATTTTCTTCCCCGGCGGCAATCGTATCGGGCATTTCATCGATTCCCAAAACGGATTCAAAATCATTAACGATAGTTTCGTCGGTTGTAGTATCCGCCTGACCGAATAACTCGGCAGACAATAATCCGGCATAATTGGCGGTGGTATCGGGTGTATTGATTGGCTTAGAAAGCATTAATAAAAACACAATTATTGCCGCTGCTACTGCTGCCGCACGCACCGTACGACGATGAAACGATATATATACACGGTCACGAACTTTTTCGGCTTCAACCGTCGGTATCTCCCTATCTTCCACATCTTCCTCACGAGGAGTTATTTCCAATGGGGTGAAACCGAAGCGGGGATTCTCGATAGAATTATTTTCCTGTGGCTGAAAACACACGTTACCATCGACTAAGACCAATCGCCCCAACCGTCCGAAACCATAATCGCCACCTTGCTCCAAGTGTTTATAAACAGATTCGACCTCTTCGGCAATAGCCTCAACAGCCTCGTCCCAAGAAATAAAACCGGCACGCATGACCGAACGAACCAATAACCCGGAATCTCCCGTTGCAACGGATTCAAATGCGACTTTTCTCACAGGAGGGAGAAACGATGTACCGCCCGATTGTATCTTCGCTTCGTCACAGAGAACTGTAAAACGGCCCAAACCGGGTATAAAAATATCATCGTTATGCAACAATAAATACTCAATATGGCGTACCAATCCAATCATACAACAAAGATATATATTTTCTTCTGCCGGTACAACAAAACAAATAAAAATCTCTCTTTATTCTTGTCCCTAAAAAATATAAAAAAGGATTCTATTCCTCTTCCAATAAGCGCTCGGCCTCTTTGGAGTCATAACCAAGTTCCACGGCTCGTTTCAAATCGGCCTTCGCCGATTCTCTTTCATACCTCGCCAATTTGCCCAACGCCCTCAATACATATACTACCGGGTCATCGGGAGCCAACTCGATAGCCTTTTCTATGTCTTTATCGGCTTTGGCATATTGTCCAGCGAACAAATAGGCTTCCGCCCGCCCTACATAGAGTATCTCCTTTTCGGGGTTTACCCGAATTACCTGCGAATAGACCTCTATGGCTTCGGGATAATAGCCCATCACTTTCAACAACGAAGCAAAACCTATGCGACCGTTGGCACTCGCCGGATTCAATTTCAAGATTCGTTCAAAATCGGCACGGCTCGAAATCGTATCTCCCCGCTCCAATGCAATCAAACCTCTGTGATACAGCGCATCTTCGTCGGTATCGTCGATTAACAGTATCTGGCTATAATCCTGATAGGCACGATCTATACTATCTATTTCGGAAAAAAGAGCCGCCCGATTCCGCAACAAAGTGACCGAATGAGGTGTCATCAACAATCCGTTCGTATAACTCCGAAGTGCAGCTTCATAATTACCTGCATAACGTTGCACCGTACCCAAATTGGACATAAGCAACGAATTTTGCCCATTCGCGGGCTCGGTTCGCAACGCACTTACCAATGCCGACTCTGCTCCCGCCCAATCTTTCGCCTTGATGCAACTATCGGCCCTCTCTACCCATTGATAATAGGACTGTGACAATACATAAAAGGGTAACCCTACCACACAAACGAGAACCAAAAGATTTTTCATATCCCATATTTTATATAACAAAGGTACGGGTTTAGACGTTACATTCACATATTAGATATGCAAAAACGAATCAAAAGCAACAGACATTCTAAATTTTTCTGTTAATTTTGCAAATGATGAGCAAGCACAAATTTATATATAGTATTTTATTCAGCCATCGGATTATCCTCTTCTTAGGAATTGTCGCTTTATTTTCGGGATGCGCCAACGAAGATGAACCGGAACAAGGACCTGTAAACCGTGAAGAACCGGAGCAAGAACCCGTAAACCGTACGGTACTGATTTATATGTTGTCGAACAACAACTTAGGATCGACATACCGTTTCGATACGCAAAATATCAACGACATGTTACAAGTCGCTGCATCGGGAGGTCTAAATGGAGGAAATCTCATTATTTACCGCGACGGATACGATACAAATCCCCAGCTTATACAGATTAGGAAAAACGAATCTGGTTCGGCTGAAAAAGCGATTATAAAGGAATACCCGGACCGCAACTCGGCTACCACGGAAGTCATGCGTTCGGTAATCGATGAAACGAAAGAACTATTTCCAGCGAAAGAATACGGATTGATACTTTGGTCTCACAGCACCGGCTGGGCTCCGGGAAACTCCTCGTTAGCTCTTTCACCGGCTCGACGGTACGAATTGCCCACACGCTCTTTCGGGCAAGACGGCAAAAATTATATGGAAATAGACGAGCTGGCAGAAGCTATACCCGATAAACAATTCCACTTCATTCTCACGGACGTTTGTTTCATGGGTGGAATAGAATGTGCCTACCAATTACGAAACAAGGCCGATTATTATATAGGATCGGCAGCCGAAGTTCTGGGAGCCGGAATGCCCTACTCGTTGACCATTCCAAAACTATTCGATTATCATCTCGATCTCAAAGATGTTTGCAATACAATCTATACTTATTACAATGCTCAAAGCGGAGCATATCGCACATCTACCGTGGGATTGGCGGACTGCCATAGATTGGAAGCATTAGCCGATAGTATCCATGAAATTTTCGAGGCTCATCGAAACGATGCCATGCCCGATATTTCCAATATCCAACATTTCGATCGTCAACCGCCATATATTTGTTTCGATTTACAAGATTTTCTATCGCGAATCGCTACTCCCGATGAAAATACAGGGTTGGAGCAAGCCCTCTCCCAAGCTATACTCTACCATGCGGCAACCCCTTCGGTCATGGGAGATGTCTCCATTTACAAACATTGCGGCCTGAGCTGCTACATTTTAGGAACAGGAAACACGACCCTCGACCGATACTATACGACCCTTGATTGGTACAAACGAGTCTATCCCGACAATAATTAAACTCTTAATTCTATTCATAATGTCAATTTTCAATTCTTTACAATCCTTACTGGCTCAAACGCCAGAAGTTCCGGCTCCGGAAGAGATCGCCCAAACGTGGCAACAAAAATTATCGGCACTTTCGTCTCTATCGTTCCAGCAATTCATGGAACAAGCCATCAGTGCCATATTACACGGAGCGGTAAAAATAGCTATCGCACTGGCTGTATTTTTTATCGGGAAGTGGATCATCAACCGTATCTATCATTTTATCTCCAAAGCATTCATACGCCGTAACGTCGAACTATCCCTGCGGACCTTTCTACTCAGCTTGATACGCATCATCTTGATGCTTATCCTCATCGTTATCGTGATAGGAATACTCGGTATCAACACCAGTTCGTTTTTAGCCATATTCGCCTCCGCCGGACTTGCCATAGGTATGGCTTTGAGCGGTACGCTTCAAAATTTCGCAGGAGGGGTCATGATACTTCTGTTCAAACCCTATAAAGTCGGAGATTTTATCGAAGCGCAAGGTTATTCGGGAACCGTAAAGGAGATACAGATATTCAATACCATACTCAATACACCGGATAACAAAACGATTATCATACCTAACGGAGGATTATCGACAGGCAGCCTAAACAACTATTCCAAAGAGGGACGCCGACGTGTCGACTGGAAAATAGGCATCGCATACGGCGACGATTTCGATACGGCTCGCAAAGCCATTCTCGAACTGCTTGCAGCAGACAAACGAGTATTCGATGACCCGGCTCCGTTTGTAGTCCTAAGCAGTCTAGCCGATAGTGCGATCGAAATAACCGTACGAGTATGGACAGCTTCCGAGAATTACTGGGGAGTATTCTTCGACTTTAACGAACAAGTCTATAAACAGTTTGACAAATACGGGCTGCACTTCCCTTATCCACAAGTAGATGTACACATGATACAAGACAATCAATAACCATCGTATCGAACGAGAAAGGGGCGAATAAATTTTTGCCCCTTTCTCGTTTTCTTATAAAACACGAACCCACGTATATAACAGTTTACCGATTCTTTATATATCCGTATCGTAAAACAGAGAAACAATGATAAGAGACGTAAAGCCACAAGATGCCACAGCAATCACGAAAATTTATAACGAATATATCACAAACAGCATAATTTCATTCGAAACCGAACCTTTAACCGAAGAAGATATGCTGTCACGTATCGTGCAAATATCGTCGAAATATCCCTATCTTGTCTATGAAACAGACGGCATAGTGGTCGGATACTGTTATGCCCATGCATGGAAAGAAAGAGCTGCTTACCGATATACAGCAGAAACAACCATTTATTTATCTCCCGCATACACAGGCAGAGGCATAGGGACTCTGCTCATGCAAAAATTAATCGAAGAGTGCCGTAACAAAAATTACCGCGCATTGATAGCATGCATAACAGACGACAATATAGCCAGCAAGTCACTCCACATCAGACTCGGATTCAAACAAGTATCCCATTTCAAAAAAGTGGGACTAAAATTCGACCGATGGTTAGATGTCGTGGACTATGAATTATTACTAACGCCATAACACTATTTACACTCATTGTTTGAAGGAGGTTAAAAATTTGAAGATTTATAATTTTAATTCCTAAAAACGGCTCAACATTGAATGTCTTTTTATAACTTTACGGCAATAATAAGGTGTAAAAGGATTGTCTGTAAAAAATACATCTCCTTCTCACCGCAATAGCCTCATGAGGGTAAGGAATTTAAGGTAATCCTACCTCGTACACTTTCCCGGTTATATCGTCGAAAATATCTTTCTCGATTATATAATGGGGCATTAAGACAGATAAAAAATAAAAAACATATAAATGATAAGTAAATGGAATTACTTACCCCTTACATCAAACGAACAACAAATAGCCCAGACATTAGGGGACCGATATCCAAAGGTCCCTGCACTCTGTAAGCTACTCGCTCAACGAGGGGTTACTTCTGCCGCCGAAGCGGAGAAGTTTTTCAAGCCCCAGCTGTCCGATCTCCATGACCCGTTCTTAATGAGAGATATGGAAAAAGCTGTAGTTAGGCTTAATCGTGCATTAGGGAGTAAAGAAAAAATTATGATTTACGGAGACTACGACGTAGACGGGACGACTGCTGTATCTCTGGTATATAAGTTTTTACAAAACTATTATTCGGGACTCGACTACTATATCCCCGACCGTTATGAAGAGGGATACGGTATTTCCGACAAAAGTATCGACTATGCCGCCGAAAACGGTATCACGCTGTTCATCGCTCTCGACTGTGGCATCAAAGCCGTAGAAAAAATAGCTTACGCCAAAAGCAAAGGAATCGATTTTATCATCTGCGACCATCACATGCCCGATGACCAATTGCCTGATGCCGTAGCTATACTCAATCCCAAATTAGAAGGAGAAACCTATCCCTATAAACACTTATCGGGGTGTGGCGTCGGATACAAATTCATGCAAGGGTTTGCCATCAATAACGGTATCGACATAACTTCCGACCTGGAACCGCTGCTTGATCTCGTCGCCGTGAGCATAGCGTCAGACATCGTACCCATAACCGGGGAAAACCGAATCCTTGCCTATCACGGTCTTAAACGACTCAACTCCAATCCTAGCATGGGTTTAAGAGGTATATTGAAAGTATGCGGATTGAATAACAAAAATATTACAATCAGCGACATCGTATTCAAAATAGGGCCTCGCATCAATGCTTCGGGACGTATGCAATCGGGAAAAGAAGCGGTAGACCTGCTGGTCGCCAAAGACATGGCAGGAGCTTTGGAAAAAAGTCAAAATATCGACCAGTACAATGAGGATCGTAAAGAGCTCGATAAACGTATCACCGAAGAGGCGAGCAGAATATTGGAAGAACATATCGACATAAATCGAAGGAAATCGATTGTTATTTACAATAAAGACTGGCACAAAGGAATTATAGGTATCGTGGCCTCACGCCTGACGGAACTATATTATCGCCCGGCCGTCGTTCTTACCCTATCCGACGGACTGGCCACAGGGTCGGCTCGGTCGGTACAAGGATTCGATATTTATAAAGCCGTAGAATCTTGTCGAGACTTACTCGAAAATTTTGGAGGACATACCTATGCCGTGGGATTATCGATGAAAGAAGAACACATCAAGGAATTTACGGCTCGATTCGAGGAACACGTCGCCCGGCACATCTTACCAGACCAGATGGAACCGCAAATCGACATAGATACAGAAATCAATTTCAATGAAATCACACCCGATTTCTTTACTATGCTGAAACAATTTAATCCGTTCGGCCCGGGAAACCAAAAACCTATTTTCTGCACCCGGCGTGTAACCGATTACGGAACAAGCCGCCTTGTTGGAAAAAAGAACGAACACGTGAAATTGGAACTGGTAGATAGCAAATCGAAAAATATCATGAATGGAATCGCATTTAATATGAGCCAGCATTTCGAACATATCAAAGCCGGCAAACCATTCGATATTTGTTACACCATAGAAGAGAATACTCACAACAATGGTTCGATACAGTTATTTATCAAAGATATGCGCCCCTCGGAATAATCCTATTTGACACAATATAAACAGTAGGGAAAGATTTACAAGAAATCTCTCCCTACTGTTTACCATTTACATTTTCAAAAATAAAATTACAAGACAGGATTGAATATAATCATATCTTTACCTTAACCGTTCTACCTGCATATTTAACAAGATAAATACCTCTTTCTTGTAACCGAATCTCCATACGCTCGCCAGTTGCCGGCAAAGTTTTTACCAATACTCCGTTTATATCATAAATCCAAACATACCCTTCGGTTATACCATCTATTATTATTCGGTCTTCTTTCCCCGATATTCTCACAGAATTTTGGATTTCTACAATCCCTGAAAAATCAGATTCTACAATCATAGGAAAATCTTTCCAAACATGTGCATTTCTATAAGCAGCCAATCGTCCTTTCGGAACATATAGTACACAATCCTTCTTATTTACATTATCAAAGCTACTAGAATCACAAACAGGTGGAACCTGTCCCAAACAATAGATTTGCACCAAAAACAAACAATTTTGGAAAGCACATTTATTAACTGAAACGATACTTTCAGGTAAAGTCACAGTTTCCACCCCCAAACAGCCTCCGAAAGCATTTTCTTCAATCGATGTCACTCTATACGTCTTTGAATAATCAACCACAGGTGGCCCAACAATCTCTCCACCCGGCCCAACAATAAAAATTCCATCTCCACCTTGAACCTCTTCGGGGATAACAATTTTCCCAATATACTCAGTCGCTCCCCTATCTACACCAACAGTCGCCTTAGACTCAGATGTAATTTTATAATAAATCTTCTCATGCTCAAAGTCATAAGCCTTTATGTTAAAAATAGTAGAGAAAAAGCAGCCGAATAATAAAATTCTCCGTATTTGATTCATCTTTCTAACTAAAAACACATATCATAATAACGGTCAAACTTTATTTTTATTATATATTGCTTTTTTTTAGATATTGCAACCCTCTTTACTTTATACTAATCAAGAACTAAAAAAATTCAAAAAACGCCCCTCTGACCTTGAACGAATCGATAACAATCAGATTTATTTCGCTATTTCTACATCATAAAAGATAAAATTGTAATTTTGCGCCGAATCTGCAAAAGGAATGAACGAAATTATCCACGAAGTATTGCATAAATATTGGGGCTATTCCCAATTCCGTCCTATGCAGGAAGAGATTATCACCTCACTGCTCGACGGGCATGACACGTTGGGATTAATGCCGACAGGGGGAGGAAAATCCCTTACATTCCAAGTTCCCACCCTTAGCCGGGAAGGCATCTGTTTAGTAATTACCCCATTGGTCGCTTTGATGAAAGACCAAGTAGATAACCTACGCAGCCGAGGGATACGGGCAGCTTATCTGCACGCCGGTATGACGCGCCGTGAGATGATCGTCACTCTCGACAATTGCCTGTACGGACGCTATAAATTTCTGTACATTTCACCGGAACGTCTGGATACGGAATTATTCATCGCTCGTATTAAAGGATTGCCGGTTTCCTTTACCGTCGTGGACGAAGCTCACTGCATTTCTCAATGGGGATACGATTTCCGTCCGGCCTATTTGAAAATAGCAGACATACGTTATATTCTGCCCGAAGTCCCTATACTGGCACTCACAGCTACTGCTACCCCCAAAGTAGCCGAAGATATACAACGTAAACTATCCTTCCGCAACGGGCAAGTTTTCCGCACCGGTTTCTCACGTCCCAATCTTTCATACGTGGTAAGACAAGGAGAAGACAAGCTCCAACAACTGCTACGCATACTCAACCGTGTGCCGGGCAGCGCTATCGTGTATGTGAGGAATCGAAAACGGACGAAAGAAGTCGCCGAAGAATTGCGCAAAGCTGGTATATCGGCAGATTTTTTTCACGCTGGATTGAACTCGGAAGAAAAAGCCGATAAACAACAAAAATGGAAAGCAGACGAAATCCGGGTTATGGTTTCGACAAATGCCTTCGGCATGGGTATAGACAAACCAAACGTAAGGGTTGTCGTCCATATCGAAATGCCGAACGCCCCCGAAGAGTACTTTCAAGAAGCGGGACGAGCGGGGCGTGATGGAACCCGTTCCTATGCGGTATTGCTTTATGCCCGAAGAGATAAAGCCACGTTGCACAAAAGGTTGACCGAGGAATTTCCCGATAAGGAATTTATATTGAAAGTTTACGAACGCGTAGGCAATTTTCTCGAAATAGCATTAGGCTGTGGCATGGATTCGATTTACGAGTTTAACTTGAAACGCTTTTGCACCACATTCAAGTATGCTGCCACACCTGTACTCAACGCGCTGAAAATACTTACCATTTCGGGATATATCGAATTTATCGAGGAAACCGACTCTCTATCCCGGATCATGATTCTGGTACACAAGGACGAACTATACGAATTACGAGAAAGTGATCCCCAAACCGACCGTGTGCTGCAATGCCTATTGCGATCTTATACCGGACTGTTCGCCGACTACACATATATTCATGAAGATTTGTTGTGCCAACGGCTCGGCATGAACCAGCAGGAAGTGTATGAATCGCTGCTAAAACTGAACCGCATGCATGTACTGCATTATATTCCCCGGCGTCGCACCCCATACATCGTCTATACCCAGGAACGCATGGAACCCCGCTATGTACAAATTACCCGCGAAGCTTATGAAGAGCGTCGAGAGCGTATGGCAGATCGCATAAAAAGTATGATTACATACGCTACCTCCTCCTGCTGTCGCCAACAAATGCTTCTAGAATATTTCGGAGAAAAAGCAGATTATGAATGTGGCTATTGCGACAACTGTATCGAACGAAAAAAACGAGAGGCCGCCTCAAAAAATTCTCCGATACAAATTGCGAAAGAGATACAGCGACTGCTCGGAAATGGGGCAATCAGCCGAAACGAAATCGTGGAAAGCCTCCCCTATCCAGAGAACGAGGTTATCGAGAGCTTGCGCTTTTTACAGGACGAAGGATTCATTACCGCCTGCGAAGACGGTATTCACTATAAAAATAAATAACAGAAGGTATTCAGGTATTATCAAGATTAAGTAAAAATGATTAAAGGTTTTTGTTACATCATGCTTTTCTATGTATTAGGAGAGATGATGAGTCTGCTAATCGGGAAACTCATTCCCGGCAGCGTATGCGGCATGATATTGCTATTCATCGCGCTCACTTTAAAATGGATCCGTCCGCACGATGTAGATAAAGCAGCCTCGGCACTCACCCGCAATATGGCACTATTTTTCGTTCCCGCCAGCATAGGGCTAATGCACGAATATAAAATACTCATGAGCAATTGGGTAGTATTACTCACCGTATCGGTTGTGACAACATTGCTGGTGATCGTTGTTGTCGGAGTAACCGAAGAACAGCTCGACCGCAAATTATCCCATAAGAAAGGAGGTGAAAAAATATGAGTGAAATATTTTCTTCTACTCCCTTTATACTCCTATTGGTATTGGGAAGCTATTTAGCCGGCTGCAAATTGTACCGAAAAAAACACATAGCTCTGTTTCACCCTCTTCTAGTCGCTATGGTGCTTATCATAGCTCTCCTTTCATTACTGGACATCGACTATGACACGTTTTGCGCAGGTAGCAGTTTCATCAGCTTTCTTTTAGGACCCTCGGTCGTTGCACTGGGATATGCCCTTTAGATAAGTAGCTGCAAAAATCAGCAGTATCAGGAAGGAAATAACTGCCAATGCGCTTCCATAACCGAAATTGCCGTCTTTGCGGGCGGTATCGTAGGTATAGTAAGTGTCATAGCTATTTGTAGAATCATGGGAGTAGACGAGACTATCACCTCGTCACTGCAACCCAAATCGGTAACCATACCCATCGCTATCTCCTTGTCGGAACACTCGAATGGCATACCGTCGCTCACCGCAGTTATCGTATTTGGCTGCGGGCTTTTAGGCGGGATCGTCGGTCCTGCCATTCTCGACCGCTGCCACGTCAACAGCCGAGTAGCCAGAGGGCTTGCCTTAGGTTCGGCGGCACATGGGCTAGGAACGGCACGAGCCATCGAATTGGGAGCCGTCGAAGGAGCTATCAGTGGCTTGGCCATCGGGCTGATGGGAGTTATCACCTCTTTACTTATACCTCTTTTTGAAAGTATTATGCGCTAATAATCAAAGCATAAAATAAAAATATGACTTTATACCGATAAAATTAAGTATAATAATTTACAGATACCGCTTGCATATTCCAATAAAAGACGTATCTTTGCAACGCTTTTACAAAAAGCAACAAGGTTAGATTCGCTAGCTCAGCTGGTA
>ERZ773111.1481-NODE-1481-length-10825-cov-7.163231_pt1 | contig 10825 bp, 9 predicted proteins | sample MGYA00580567_ERZ773111 | MGnify/ENA primary metagenome ERZ773111 (study PRJEB29015, sample SAMEA2737875) | human gut metagenome | biome: human gut; feature: human-associated habitat; material: faeces | place: China | collected 2012 ...
TTCCTCCGGGAGGAAAACTGCAAGTTGACGGCAGAGCAAAAACGCACCCTTGCCACGGTCAATGCCCTGCTGGGCAATGTGTTCCTTACCTCGGATATGCCGTCCCGCTACACGGATGCGCAGCGGGCAGAGTACCGCCGTCTGCGCGATATATTTGAACATGCAGAACAGGTGAAGGTGAAAACGGAAGAGGGGACGGTTTGTATTCAGTATCTTCTGTACGGCAAACCGCAAAAGTTGCTTTGCAGCTCTCTTTAGAAAGCAGCCGAATATGTGCTTGTATAATCATACTTTATAAACGGAGAAAAACGGCTTATATTGGAGAAAAAACGCATTGCATCGTAAGCGAATCGGTGCTATAATATAAACTGTCGAAAGTTGAATATAAGCAGACGAACAGCCGGTAGGTCGAAAGCCTATCGGCTTTTTTCGTCCTATTCCACAAGCTGCTATGTACATAAAGGGGAGGGTGAATGAATATGGATAAGGATGAGAATGTGATAATTTGTGAAAGAACGGTAAAAAGTGTCTCCTTTTTGCCCGATTTCGGTGTGCTTAATGAAGGCCTTTATTTCTGAGCCAGATGAAAGGAGAAAGTGCAAGTCAGGGATTTATTGCAGTTCAGGGGGAGACTGTCGCTGATTATTTGTCATGCAGCTGCTTATTTTGCTTTGCAAAATACTTGTTGGGGACACCCAAACCCTTGAACTGCATCCGTTGGATGCAGACTTAGCGTCTCCAAATGAGAAAGTTTATGGCTCTAACACATTGTCAGCCATTGGTAAACAACTTTTCCAGCCAAAAAAGAAAATAGCGATGATTAAAGATGAACATTGCAGAAAAATGTGATACAATAGAAAATGAAAATCCAAACAACAGGAGGAACCCCCTCGTGGCAAATAATGTGAACGTCAAAAAACTGGAAGCTGACCTGTGGGAGTCGGCAGATCTGCTGCGTGCAGGCTCTAAACTCACCTCGAACCAATACTGTATGCCGGTACTGGGACTGATTTTTCTGCGGTATGCGTACAGCCGCTTCAAACTGGTGGAGCAGGAGATCCTGAAAGACCGTCCCATGCGCGGTGGCCGGGTGCTGCCGGTGGAGCAAAGCGACTTTGCCGAAAAGAGTGCACTGTTTCTGCCCAAGGAGGCGCAGTACAATTACTTGGTCAATTTGCCTGCCAACATCCCGGAACAGGGGCTGACCGGCATCGAGGGTAACCCGCTGAACAGTCTGGGCGAAGTGGTGAACAACGCCATGGAACTGGTGGAGCAGCAGAGCGAGCAGCTGCAGGGCGTTCTGCCGAAGGACTACACCATCTTCTCGGATGAGCTGCTGGGGGAACTGCTGCGCATCTTCAACAATGATGCGTTGGACGATGTGGGCGGCGATGTGATCGGCCGTATCTACGAGTACTTTTTGAATAAGTTTGCCAAGAATGTGGCACAGGATGACGGCGTGTTCTTTACGCCGAAATCGCTGGTGAAGATGATCGTCAATGTGCTGGAGCCTGCCCACGGCGTTCTGCTGGACCCGGCTTGCGGCAGCGGCGGTATGTTTGTGCAGACCGGCGACTTTGTAAACCATGCGGGCATGATCGCCAACAACACCATGACCTTCTACGGACAGGAAAAGGTGGAGTACAATGCCAAGCTCTGCCTGATGAATATGGCCGTGCATGGTCTGACCGGCGTGATCAAGTCCGGCGATGAAGCCAATACCTTCTATCACGATGCCCACAACCTGAACGGCTGCTGCGACTATGTGATGGCAAATCCGCCGTTTAACGTGGACAAGGTCAAGTCGGAGTCGGCGCAGAGTGCCGGGCGGCTGCCGTTTGGCCTGCCCGGCGTGAACAAGGCCAAGGAAATCGGCAACGCAAATTATCTGTGGGTGTCCTATTTCTACTCCTACCTGAACGAGCATGGCCGTGCGGGTTTTGTGATGGCGTCCTCGGCTACCGACAGTCAGGGCAAAGACAAGGACATCCGTGAAAAACTTATCCAGACCGGCCATGTGGACGTGATGATGAGCGTGGGCAACAATTTCTTCTACACCAAAAGCCTGCCCTGTTCGCTGTGGTTTCTGGATAAGGGAAAGCCGGAGCATCTGCTGGACACCGTACTGTTCATCGATGCACGCAATTATTATACCGTGGTGGACCGCACTCAGAACGAGTGGAGCGACTGGCAGTTGAAGAACCTCAACGCCATTGTCTGGCTCTATCGCGGCGAGGTGGACAAGTACAAGGCGCTTCTGACAGAGTATCACGCAGAGCTGGCGGACGACCGCCCCTTTGCAGAGATTCAGGCCGCACTGGAACAAAACGTGCAGGCCAAGCGGGAAGAAGCCAAAGCCGCTGTGGAGGCAGCACCCCGCAAAGAGCGCAAGACCACGCAGGAAAAGTTCGACAAGGAACTGGAAGCCCTCAGCGAGAAGCTGACCGTTGCCAAGGAGGCCGTCTGGCTCACCGAAAAGTTTGGCGAGGGCGTTTATCAGGACATTCCCGGTCTGTGCAAGGTGGCAAGCCGAGACACCATCCTCAACGAGAAAGGCGCATCCCTGACGCCCGGTGCCTATGTGGGCGTTGCACCTGTGGAGGATGACGGCGTGGATTTTGCCCAGCGGATGAAGGAAATCCACAAGGAACTGCTGGAATTGCAGGCAGAGTCCAACCGCCTGATGGAAACCATCTCGAAGAATCTGGAGGAGATGGGGATATGAAGTGGGAAAAGGTGAAGTTGGGAGATATTGCGACTTTTAGTAATGGCATAAATTTTAATAAAACAGCGTATGCAAAAGGAATAAAGTTGATTGGTGTTTCAAATTTTGGAGACAGATTTTATCCCGACTATTCACAGCTTCAGGAAGTGAAAAAAGATATAGTGCGGCTAGAAGATTGTCTGCGGAATGGGGATATTGTATTTGTTCGTTCAAATGGAAACAAAGAACTTGTTGGAAGGTGTATGCTCGTTAAAAATCCAACCGAGCGAGTTACATATTCTGGATTTTGTATTCGTGCGAGATTGAATGACACAGACAGATATGATCCAGTTTATTTTACCTACTATTTTAAAAGTAAAGCCTTTAGAAGAGCGGTTTCAGGAACAGCAGTAGGCGCAAATATTCAAAATTTGAGTCAGGCAAGATTATCAAACCATGAATGCAGGATACCCAGTATAGAAGTACAACATCGTATCGCAGACATTCTCTCTGTTTACGATGATCTGATTGAAAACAACCAGAAACAAATCAAACTGCTGGAAGAAGCAGCCCAGCGGCTTTATAAAGAGTGGTTTGTGAATTTGCGCTTTCCGGGACATGAAAACACGAAAATTGTGGATGGTGTGCCAGAGGAGTGGAAAAAGAATTGCGCAGAGAAATTTTTTGAAATAACAATTGGCAAAACTCCACCCAGAACAGAAAAACGATGCTTTACGACTGGTAAAAATGGAATTCCATGGGTGTCGATTGCAGACATGGGAAATTCGGGAATGTTTGTCCTTAACACGGCTGAAAATTTGACAGAGGACGCGATAAAACAATACAATGTGAAGGTGATTCCTAAAAATACGGTTCTTCTTAGTTTTAAATTGACAATTGGAAGAGTTGCAATTGCACCAAACGACATTTGTACAAATGAAGCAATAGCACATTTTAAAGGCAGACGAGAGTGTGAGCGTGAATACACTTACTTCTATTTGAAGAATTTTCACTATGATGAACTTGGAAGCACATCATCAATTTCAAAAGCAGTCAATTCGAAAATAATTAAGGCAATGCCATTTATTATGCCGAGCGAGAAGCTTTTAAAGGAATATTCAAGCAAGACAAAAGATATTTTTGATTTAATCATCTGCAAACAAAAAATGGACAATGATTTGAAAATAGCGAGAGACCGAATATTGCACAAATTAATGAGCGGAGAAATGGAGGTGTGACATTATGGATATGCCAAAAGATTTTTATGATATGGTATGTGCGGATATTGAACGATTAAGTAATACTCAAAATTTAAGTGACGATGAACGTTTTCAGCTTCATAGGAAAATAGATGGAAGATATCAGGCGTGTGTTAAGCAATGGTACGACGGGCTATGGTATAATAACCCGCAAGCAACGATGGTATTTTATGGCCATCTGGTAGAACATCCGAATTGTGTGGTTGAAAATCTGGAAATGATGAAAGCAAAGCTGGAAACGTACAAATACCAGATGAATGCGGTACAGTTGCCCAAGCCGGAAGTTTCCAATTCTCAGGTCGTCAATGTGACTAACAGCGTGAATGTGAACATTACATTTGAGCAGGTACGCAAAGAAGTAGAAGAAATGACTTCACTCACAAACAAGGAGACGAAAGATATTCTGGATAAAATTTCTGAGATAGAAGAGGTGGTAAAATCCAAAGACAGCAAAAAGTCGAAATGGGAAAAGGTAAAGCCTGTTTTGACGTGGCTGGCAGATAAGAGCTGTGATGTGGGGATTGCATTGTTACCGCTGCTGTTAAAAATAGGATAGCAATAAAATAGCTTGAACTTTGATGAAAGGGGTGTTCATAATATGTCAGATTCTCTTAATGAATATTGCTCTGAAGCGAATGATCTTAAGGACGTAAAAGATGCGATGAATAAAATTCAAAAACTTCGTGCTCAAATGAAGAAACCGACCAGAGATGGAATGATTGAAGCATTGCGGGATGCAAAAATAAGTGCGCTGACAGAGATTTCGGCCTTGGAAATGGCGCAGGGTGCGACAAATTGGGCACCTTTTTCGGCGGCATCAGACAGCACGCTGTACAGACTTCTTGGACAGTATGAACAAGGACTAAGGCTGCATTGCATCGCTAAAATTGGCGAAAAAACGTTCGATGAAGAAATGAAGAAAATGCAAGAAAAATAAGACTGAGTTTGGGAGGAATAGAAAATGAGCCGCGAATACTCCGAAAATGTCCTTGTTCAGAACAGTGCAGGCAACTTGCTGCAAAATGTTCTGGGCTGGGAGGTCGTGCTGGCTTACAACTCCGAAAAGCTGGGGCCGGACGGGACGTTGGGCCGCACCAGCTATGGGGAAGTGCTGCTGACCCGGTATTTTCGGCAGGCGCTTTTGCGGCTGAACCCGTGGCTCACTCCGAACCAGCTGGACGAGGTGCAGAAGAAATTCACGGCACACGTTTCCACCGCATCCCTGATGCAGATCAATGAGGAAAAGTATTTTCTGCTGCGGGATGGCATCCCGGTGACGGTCAAGCGGCCGGATGGCCGCACCGAAATCCGAAGCGCGGCGGTGATCGACTTCAAAAACCCGGAAAACAACCACTTCCTCGCCGTAAAAGAAATGAAGATCCACTCGCAGCTGTACCGCTGCAGAACGGACATTGTGGGCTTTGTCAATGGCATTCCGCTGCTGTTCATCGAGCTGAAAAAGCCTACCGTGGATGTGCAGAACGCCTACATAGACAATTACCGAAATTATCTCGATACCATTCCGCAGCTGTTCTATTACAATGCCTTCCTTATGCTGTCCAATGGATTGGAAGCCAAGGTGGGTACGCTTGGCAGCAAGTACGAGTTCTTCCACGAGTGGAAGCGTCTGAAGGAAAGCGATGCAGGCAGAGTGGAGCTGGAAACCATGCTGCGGGGCATCTGCGAGAAAAAGACCTTCCTCGATCTGCTGGAAAACTTCATCCTTTACGACCATTCCGGTGGGCGCACCACCAAGATTCTGGCCCGCAACCACCAGTATCTCGGCGTCAACGAGGCCGTCAGTGCTTACGAGAACCGCAAGCTGAAAGACGGCAGGCTGGGGGTGTTCTGGCACACGCAGGGGTCAGGCAAAAGCTACTCCATGGTCTTTCTGGCGCAGAAGATCCGGCGCAAGTTTGCAGGCTCGCCCACCATTGTGGTACTGACCGACCGTGACGAGCTGAACCGGCAGATCAGCGATACCTTTGAAAACTGCGGTCTGCTGGGCAAAACCAAGGCTTCACAGTTTATTGCATCCAGCGGTATAGACCTTGTAAAAAAGTTGCGGGGCAACCCCAGCTTTGTATTTACCCTGATCCAGAAGTTCAATCTGCCCAAGGAGCCGCCTATCTACCCGGATCACGACATTCTGATTTTGTCGGATGAAGCCCACCGTAGCCAGTACGGCATTTTTGCAGACAACATGATGCACCTGCTGCCCACGGCGTCCCGCATCGGCTTTACCGGTACACCGCTGCTGGCGGATGACCATATTACCGAGCGCACCTTTGGCGGGTATCTGTCGGTGTATGATTTCAAGCGGGCAGTGGAGGACGGCGCAACGGTACCGCTGTACTATGAGAACCGCGCGGATAAGATCGCCCAGTTGGACAAGCCGGAGATCACCGGGCGGATTTTGGATGCCATTGAAGCTGCCGACCTTGATCCTTCGCAGGAGGAAAAGCTGGAACGCGAGTTTGCCAAGGAGATCCATATTTTCACCGCAGATGAACGGCTGCGTTCCATTGCAAAGGACTTTGTGGAGCATTACTCTGACCTTTGGACCAGCGGCAAGGCGATGTTCGTCTGCCTGAATAAGGTCACCTGTGTGCGGATGTACAACTATGTGCAGGAATGCTGGCAGGCAAAGATCAGGGAACTGGAAGCCCGGCAGGGCACAGTGACCCAGCAGGAAGCACAGGAGCTTGCCCGCAAACTGGCATGGATGAAAGAAACCGAAATGGCAGTGGTGATCAGTCAGGAGCAGAACGAGGTGCAGACCTTCAAAAAGTGGGGGCTGGATATTCTGCCGCACCGTGCCAAAATGGAAAAGCGGGAGCTGGATAAAGAATTCAAGGACAGCAAGAATCCGTTCCGGGTGGTGTTCGTCTGTGCCATGTGGCTGACGGGCTTTGATGTAAAGTGTCTGTCCTGTCTGTATCTGGACAAGCCGTTGAAAGCCCATACCCTGATGCAGACTATTGCTCGTGCAAACCGTGTTTCGGAGGGCAAGAGCAACGGCCTGATTGTGGACTATATTGGTATCGTAAAGGCGCTGCGCAAGGCTCTGGCAGATTATACGGTCAGCAAGAACAGCCCGGCGGGCATTGACCCAACGGTGGACAAAACGGAACTGATTCAGCGTATCCGCACGGTCATCGGAAAAACGGACGGCTTTCTGGCAGAACACGGGTTCCGGCTGCAGGAACTGGTGGATGCACAGGACTTTGAAAAGATGAGCCTTGTACAGGATGCAGTCAACGCGATGTGCGAGACGTTGGAAACCAAGAAAACCTTCCAGACCTATGCGTCTGAACTGGCGCGGCTGTTCCGCTACGCAGACCGTGACGATGTGGACGATGCCGTGCGCGCCCGGAAAAACGCAATTCTCGCCATCTACGAGGGCTTGCAGCAGAAGCGGAAACACGCGGACAATACCGACCTGATGGTGCAGATCAACGGCATCGTCAACGAGTACATCCATGTGGAAAAACCTGACCGGGAGGCTGCACCATCCCGGCAGTTTGACATCAGCAAAATTGACTTTGACCTGTTGAGTCGGGAGTTCGCCCACACCCGGCGGAAGAACCTTTTGCTGCGCGATCTGGATGAACTGGTGAATCAGCAATTGGCGAAAATGCTGTTTGCAAACCCGCAGCGCATTGATTATTATGACCGCTATCAGGAGATCATAGATGCCTATAATGCAGAGCAGAACCGGGCAACCATTGAGAAAACCTTCATGGATCTGATGGAGCTTGCAAGTTTACTGGACACGGAGCAGCAGCGCTATGTGCGTGAGGGCTTTTCCAGTGACGAGGAACTTTCAGTGTACGATTTGCTGTTTTCGGAGAACCTCACGAAGCAGGAAATTGAAACGATCAAGAAGGTGTCTGTGGACTTGTTGACAAAAATCAAACAGCAGATTGCCAAACTCGACCATTGGACGGACAAGCAGGAAACTAAGGCGATTGTGGATAACCTGATTCGCAATACCCTTTGGCAAGAACTTCCCAATAGCTATGATGTAAGCGATATCCAGACCTACCAGAAGAAAATCTACGAGTATGTATATATGCGCTACCCGGAAGTAGCATAACGCAAAAATCACCCCAGAGAGAACGCACAAGAGGCTATTCTCTCTGGGGTGATTGCGTATCAAATCATCTGAAAATGCTTTAATGCCTCCACAATCGCATCCTCTTTTTCCTTCGGACACTTAGACTGCTTCGCATTTTCATTTTTCGCTTTATGGTAATTTTCCCGCTCGATGATGCCATACTTCTGCTTCACCTGTGCAATATAGAGATTAGAAACCTTGAGTTGATAGTGCTCCCACACATAATCCCGAATCTCGTTGTAAGTTGCTTTGCTTTCCGCAGCAGTCACATCCAGTTCATCCATGCTGACGTCCACTTCGATGTGCCGCTCGACATGGAGTTTGGTCAAAAGGAGAACCGCTTCCACATGTGTCGTCGCTAGAATCGGAACACATGGATTCAGCCTCGTTAGAAGCATGGGAACACAAAACAGCAGGGGAGTGGTTCTCCTTGCTATTCTTGCGAAGCGGCTTGAAATTCTTGCCGTCCACGCTGTTCTTGAACCCGGTCTTGTAGACAAAGACAATCATGTAGGGGTCTTTGTTCCCATTACTATCATAACCGCCCACGATTACTTTTTCAACTATACTTTCAAAAATATGTCGGTCAAAGGTGTCCAGAACCTCATTCTGTTCAAGTGTCTGTCGGAACATGGCGACACGCTTGCGCATGGTAGTTTCGGTTTCGGCTGCATCTTGCAGGCTTTCACACTCTTTCTGCAACTGCTCAATCTGGCTGGACAGGTCTAAATACTTTCGGTCGTAGGTCTCCTTGTCAATGGTATCTTCAAGACGCATATCAACCAGCTTGTTTTTCTTGACTTCCAGAGCGTGAATGTCCTTTTCAGCTTTTGCAAGACGCTTGCCCGCGTTGCTTTCGGAAAGGGCTTCTTCCGTCCGTTTCATAAACTCGTCCAGAACATCCTTGTTGTTCTGGCACAAGAGGCGATAGGATTCTACAAAAGCCCGTTCAATCGTTCTTTCGTCAACACCCTTGCTCTCCGGGCAGAACTTTTTTCCTTTTTTGGTGGAAACGACACATTGCCAGATTGCTTTATTATATTGTGAACTGCTATGCCAACTCCTCCTTGTCAGGGTGCCACCACAGAAACCACATTCTATCATGCAGCTAAAAGCGTATTTCCGGCTGAACTTTTCACGTTTGCCGTCTACATTAAGGCTGCGGGGCTTTGCACGCCGCCGCAAAATTTCTTGGGCGGCTTTAAAGACTTCTTCCGAAATAATGGGCTCGTGGTGCTCACGAATATAAAATTGATCTTCCTCGCCGAAGTTGTACAGACGCCGTTTTGAAATAGGGTCAACGGTGAATGTCTTTCCTAACAAAATGTCGCCTTTGTATTTTTCGTTTTTGATAATGCCGATTACGGTACTGTCCGCCCATTTGGGACTGCCGCGTTTGGTTTTATAGCCTAAGTTTTCAAGTTCTTTGGCAATAACCGAACCACCGGCACCCTCCGTGTATCGCTGAAAAATGTAACGGACAACAGCCGCTTCTTCTTCGTTGATGGTGATGGTTTTGTCCGCTGGATTGTAGTCATAGCCTAAACAGCCCTGAAATCCGACCAGCTCACCGCGCTGCATCTTCATCTTCAAGCCCTTTTTGACATTTGCAGAAATATTTTCGACTTCCTGCTGTGCAACAGAGCTTAAAATTACAAGGAGCAGTTCACCGTCCATAGTAAGGGTGTTGATGTTTTCTTCCTCAAAAAACACAGCCACGCCTTTATCTTTGAGCATCCGAACATATTTCAGAGTGTCAAGCGTATTTCGGGCAAAACGCGAAATGGATTTGGTAATCACCATATCCACGTCACCGTTCATACAGTCGTTGATTAAACGCTGGAAATCCTCGCGCTTTTTTACCTGCGTACCCGTGATAGCTTCATCAGCATAGATGCCGGCCAAAGACCATTCCGGCTTACTTTTTATAAGTTCGGTATAGTATTTGACCTGCGATTTGTAGCTGTTCAGCTGATCTTCGGTATCAGTGCTGACACGACAATAGGCAGCTACGCGTAGCCTTTTTTCAAAGTTTGTACGCGCTCGTGGCGAGAGCGTGTTGTGCGCTTTAATGACTTCAACATCTTTCATGCTTGACCTCCTTATTGAATGTGTTCCTTTCATTGCGTTAATCATAACGCCAATGCAACACAAAATCAAGAGGATAGTTCGGAAACCACACGATAATCTTTCATTAAGCGCTGCTTGATAAGGGAATACTCTCTATCGGTTATGAGCTTTCTTTCTAACAGCTGCTTCAAAAAAGCAAGCTGAATGCTATAACGTATCAAATTTTGTTCTTTCAAAAATATCCCCCTTTCACAAAATAAAAAATGAGCCAACGGATGGCTGCTGGCAGCAGCCCACGGGAATCTCACCCCTGCATTCCTCATGCAGCCCTACTCATTGCCTGCGACGCTCTGAACGCTCGGACTTTGACGGTAAGGGAGTATCAGCCTGCCTGTATGTCATGGCCCGCAAGCAGCCGCGCTTGCATTGCGGCGTGGTGATGATCGCTCCACTTTTCAGAGAAAAGCATCATGGCGCACCCGCCGTCCGGCTCGATACAGACAGCAACGTATCCGTTTGCCCTATGATGCACCGCCGTTATCTTGCGGGCTTTCTTTATCAAGGAACAATAAGGCTTTGTCAGCCTGTAAAAGCATACCGTTTCCGATATGCTTTTACGGAACGACAAATAGCCCATAACGGGAAGCGTGGAAAGGGGACACGCTCCCCGCA
>ERZ773111.1483-NODE-1483-length-10794-cov-2.350219_pt1 | contig 10794 bp, 9 predicted proteins | sample MGYA00580567_ERZ773111 | MGnify/ENA primary metagenome ERZ773111 (study PRJEB29015, sample SAMEA2737875) | human gut metagenome | biome: human gut; feature: human-associated habitat; material: faeces | place: China | collected 2012 ...
AGCACGGTACAGGTTGTTCTGAACGGTATGCAGAAGACCTGATCGTTAACAGTACCGGACTGTACAGCGGGTGCCAGCAGGGAGTCTCTCCATTCATTGTTATTCTCTTCCAAATAAGGAGTGAGATCGTATGTAGCGCCTACGGAATTGAACGAACCCATCTGGTTCGCCCAGCAACATGCTACATCAGGAGCTTCGCCTGCAGCGAAAGCTGTTGTCAGAGTCTGTGTCAGAACGTCCCAGGTGATTATCTGTGTCTCAACCTTGACATCCGGATTTGCCGCTTCGAAATCGGATATCATCTGTTTGAATTCCTCTTCGTACTCCGGCCAGTCATGCATGAAAGTGATGGTCACCTGTTCGCCGTCAGTAGTCTGCGCTGCTTCCGCTGTGGTATCATCTTTTTTTTCCGTTGTGGCAGCGGTATCCGCAGGAACTGTTGCTTCTGTAGAGCCGCAGCCTACAAGGGCGGATGCAGCAGTCATGACTGCCATCACAATCGCCAATACCTTTTTGTTTCTCATATGTTTTTCTCCTTTAGTTTTGTTTTTCGTCAGGAAGGTTCCGAACTGACGTTTGTTTTTGCAGAATTGTACCTCTGCATGAAAAAATCGTTGTGTTCCTCACACAACGATTTATAAACTATCATATTCTGCCTGCAATTGCAAGACTTTTTTATAATGGTTTCCATATGTTCCCATATTCCCTGCTGCTGTGCGGTATTCATAACACCAAGAAATTTTCCAATTTAAGCAAAAAAATTTTCCGCCAGCGTAATACTTCCGATATAAACCACAGGTCCTGTCATAAACACGCGGTCGTCCTCTGCAAATTCCACAAGCAGATCTCCGCCCTGCATATGAACCTGCACACGGTTTCCCACCAGTCCGAGTTTATGTGCTGCAGATGCCGCCGCACAGGCTCCCGTGCCTGACGCATATGTGTACCCGGCTCCCCGCTCATAGATTTCAATCTGAATATTTTCCCGGTCAACTACGTGACAGAGCTGCATATTGATCCGGTTTGGAAAATATTTTGAATTTTCCACATATGGTCCTAAATGCAACGCTTTATTCCTGCTGATTTCTTCCATCATCACGACACAGTTTGGGTTTCCCATGGACACGCAGGTGATATTGTAAAAATTATCACAGAAGAAAACGGATTCATTAATCATATCTCCCTCAAATCCTACTGCATGGATACTGTCTGCCCCAAATGCGGCATATCCCATATCGACTTTCATGCGCGATGCATCCTCATCTAAAAACTCCACCTGTACCGGTCCTGCCTTTGTCCAAAGCTCATAGCACTTTTCTTTCACATATCCGGCATCTTTCAGATACTTTGAAAAAATCCGGATGCCGTTGCCGCTTCTCTCAGCTTCACTTCCATCCGGATTAAAAATACGTACTTTTATTTTTTCATTCTCCAACACAGGACCAGATAAAATACCATCTGCTCCCACCCCGGTATTGCGCCTGCACAACAGTTGTATCTGCCGTTCCTGTAATAATTCACGGTTCTGATTCGGATCATAGATCAGATAATCATTCCCAAGGCCGTGATACTTTTTTAATGTAACCAAAACGATCCCACCATCGCCTGTTCTTACTATTACATTATGTGGCAGACTACAAAATGTGCATCTGCCCGCAACCCTGCCAAAACAGCTTCAGGATTCCTATCCCTCATGCTGCTCATGTTCGATCAGGTTCTGTAATCTGTCATCTTTCTCATGCAGGATCTGTTGGATTTTTGTCTGTGACACTTCATCGATTGCCTCGATCTCTGCCTGTTTTAACTCTGACTCTTCGTCATAGACATGATTTTCCTGTGGATATATGCCGACGGCATGTTCCCGCTCTTTTTCTTCCTCTTCGCCGCCAATTGCTTCCGGGGAACCATAGGAAACATTCCAGTATTTTATGATACTTCTTTTCATTTTTTCCTGTCTGTTCTTCTCATCGATCAAATCTTTCATATATGCACCAGCCTCTTGTTGTATTCTTCGTATCCCATTTGATTCTGCTTTTTTTTAACAATCCGTCTCTACTGAAACGATTTTCTTACCGTGTATAGTATAGCATTTTTTTCCAATAAAAAAAAGTTTCTTTCTGTATAATTTTTTCTTAAATGCCACATCCTCATTAATAGCATCCGACATCGACAGACCTCGGAGCTGATCCTGATTTTAGAAAAGACCGGAGGATAGCAACATGCCTGCATATAAAGTAGAAATCTGTGGCGTCAATACCGCCAAACTCCCAATTTTAAAAGAAACCGAAAAAGAAGCCCTGTTTGCACGGATCCGGCAGGGCGATCAGGAAGCCAGAGAGATGTATATCAAAGGCAACCTGCGCCTTGTGTTAAGTGTGATCAAGCGGTTCTCCGGCAGCCATGAAAATCTTGATGACCTGTTCCAGATCGGCTGTATCGGACTGATCAAATCCATTGACAACTTTAATCCAGATCTGCAGGTAAAATTTTCCACTTATGCGGTACCTATGATCATCGGGGAGATCCGCAGATATCTGCGTGACAACAACAGTATCCGTGTGAGCCGCTCCCTCCGCGACACTGCCTACAAAGCGATCCATGCCAAGGAAGTTCTGTCCAAAAATTCATTTAAGGAACCTACACTGCAGGAAATCGCAGAGGAATCCGGGGTTGCCGCAGAAGACATTTTATACGCACTGGATGCGATCCAGAGTCCGGTAAGCCTCTATGATCCGGTCTACACCGATGGGGGCGATACCCTCTATGTCATGGATCAGATCAGTGATAAGAAAAATAAAGAAGAAAACTGGGTGGAAAAGCTCTCTCTAAGTGATGCCATGAACCACCTGTCAGAACGCGAAAACTTCATTATCAACCTCCGCTTTTTTGAAGGAAAAACACAGATGGAAGTGGCGGATGAGATCCATATTTCCCAGGCACAGGTCAGCCGTCTGGAAAAGTCTGCATTGAAAACCATCCGCCAATATCTTACCCTATAATATTATCTCGACCATTTATCACATAATGCGTTGATCTGATCGGCAAATTTTGCAAGTTCCTTGTTCGGCAGTCCCTCGCACTTGTAAATAACCTCAAGCAGTCTCTGTCCTGCTGCGAGAAGTCTCGCAAATACATTGCTGGAAGCTTTGGATGTTCCGTTTTTCTTCTTCTCAATCAGCTCCCTGCTTCCGGCTGCGATCTGTTCTCCCGTCACAAGGTCAAATATATCACCGCTATATGGTGCATAAGCGTCATAACCATATACGTCATGCACATGTGCTGCAAAACTCTCCGTCACTTTGTCGTCCCCATGTACAATAAACACTTTTTTCGGTGGTGTCTCAAATGCCCCAATCCACTTTGTCAGATTATTCCGGTCTGCGTGACCGCTGATTCCCGGAAGATTCTCAATCTTCGCATGTACCTCGATGGTCTCACCAAAAAGCTTTACCTGCTTTGCCCCATTTAAAAGAGAATTTCCAAGTGTTCCGGGAACCTGATAACCAACAAATAAAATCGTGGAATCCTTTCGCCAGAGGTTGTGTTTTAAATGGTGGCGGATACGTCCTGCCTCACACATACCGGATGCGGAAATAATAACTTTCGGCTGCTCGTCGAAATTGATCATCTTGGATTCATCACTCGTGATCGCCATGCGCAGTCCCGGAAAACCGATTGGGTTAATTCCCTGATGCACAAGATCCAACGCTTCCTCGCTGAAACAGTCCTCCACGTTCTTATTAAAAATCGTAGTTGCCTCCACTGCCAGCGGACTATCGACAAACACCGGGAAATTTTCAAACTCCGGCAACAGATGTTCCGTCTTGATCCTTCGGATAAAGTAAAGCATCTCCTGCGTTCTTCCTACGGAAAATGCAGGGATCACAAGATTTCCACCTCTTGTAAAGGTATCCTTCAATACCCCTGCAAGTGCGACTGCATAGTCCGGCGGTGTCTCATGCTCTTTGTCACCGTACGTGGACTCCATTACAACATAATCCGCGTCTTTGATATACTGTGGATCTTTGATCAGTGGACGATTGCCGTTTCCGATATCCCCCGAAAATACAACTTTGACTTCTTCATCGTCCTCTCTGATCCACATCTCAATGCTGGACGAGCCAAGCAGATGTCCTGCGTCCACAAACCGTACCTTTAATCCGTCACAGATCTCCACAATGCTGTTATATTCACACGGCACAAAGTGTGTCAGCACCCCCATTGCGTCATTCATATCGTACATTGGTACCACTTCCGGTTTTCCGGCCCGTTTTGCTTTCCGGTTTCTCCATTCTGCCTCAAACATCTGGATATGTGCGCTGTCTTTTAACATGATATTACAGAGTTGCGTTGTTGCCTCTGTCGCAAAAATCTGTCCCCGGAATCCATGATTATACAATAGTGGCAGCAGACCGGAATGATCAATGTGTGCGTGTGTCACGAACACATAATCCACCGCTGCTGCATTCACCGGAATCTCCTGATTCACATACAGATCCGGTCCCTGCTCCATACCACAATCCACCAGTACATGTTTATCCCCGAATGTTACATAATGACAGCTTCCTGTCACCTCATGCGCTGCACCCAAAAATTCTATCTGCATCTGTCCTTCCCCCTGTCTGTAAATTCCAGTCCGTTTTCATCTGATTCCCATGCAGCCATCTGCTGCATGTTGTCTCATCTGTCCACTGTCTGTTCCCATTGTCAAATAGTTCGACTTCTCCTTTAATTTATAACACAATTATACTCCTGTTATTCAAATCGTACAATTTCTTTTTTCAATCTTCCCATAATTTTTTTCTCAAGTCTTGAGATATAGGACTGGGAGATTCCAAGCATATCTGCCACCTCTTTCTGTGTCTTCTCCTCCCCATCAGAAGTATTCAGTCCGAACCTCAGTTCGATGATCATCCGTTCCCTTCCGGACAGCTTTTCGATCGCAGTCTTTAACAGTTTCCGCTCTACATCCGTTTCCATGTCTTTCCCCACGACATCCTCATCCGTCCCCAGAATATCCGATAAGAGCAGTTCATTTCCATCCCAGTCCACATTTAACGGTTCATCGATGGACACCTCCAGTTTTGTCTTGCTGTTTCTCCTCAGATACATTAAAATCTCATTTTCAATGCAGCGCGATGCGTAAGTGGCCAATTTAATATTTTTGTCCGGATTAAAGGTATTGATCCCTTTGATGAGACCGATCGTTCCTATGGAGATAAGATCCTCCACTCCGACCCCTGTGTTATCAAACTTTTTTGCTATGTATACAACCAGCCGCAGGTTGTGTTCGATCAGCTCCTTTCTCGCCCGCTCTGCATGCACACCATCGAGCATCCGGATACAGTATGCTTCCCGCTCTCCCTCCAACGGTGGCGGCAAAATCTCTGCACCTCCAATATAGTGCACCTCATCTTCCTTTCGCAAAAAAAGGCTGCAAATCCCGGACAGAAAATGAACCTTTTCATATCTTGGCAGTACAAGTCTCATGATCATGTTTTGTTCCTCTTTCCTGACACTCCAGCATAGATGCATGAAGAATCATATCATATTCTTTTCCTTCCAATAATCCTTCATTTGCAATTCCAACCGTTGCCGGTCTTATCTCGACTTCGTGCCTTCCATTCTGAATTTTTATGCATGTGATCTCTGTCACCGGCAAAAGCCCCTCCTTCTGCCCCAGGGAACAATAAGGGATAAAATGTACCCTGTCCTTTTTCGGATTTAAGATCTTTGCGGCCACTTTTTTACTTAAAATACATACTGGTCTATGATTATATGGATCTCTCAACTGATTTCCACTGTCCCAGTATCCCATAGTTTCCATCGCATGCCCCCGATGCACCAATGTCACTGGAAAAAGCTGATTTCCAAACTGTTTTCTACGTCCCAGATACCATGTGACAACCGACAGAACCAGTGCCGCAATGACCGCCTGAATCCAGAAAAATGTCATTCCTGTTGCACTGCTTCTCAATAATTCCATAACCCCGCCAAGGAAAATGACCATCAGATAAATGACTGCCCAGTTTTCTAAAAACGTACGCCACGGACTTTTTCCAAAACACAGAACAACCATTCCTGTATTGAGCAGGAAGTGAATCAGAATCGCCCTGCAAAAAGGCTCCGTAACGGTCAATGTAATGATCAGAGTTCCTATGGATGACAGAAATGCAATAAACCACAGTCTTCTTCCCTTTACCCTGCGCCGCAAAAGACAATTTGCGCCCGCAAGCGCAATAAAATCCATCCACAGATTCTGTAACAGATAGACATCTGCATAAAAAATATATATTTGGAACCACTCCCTCCTTTTCCTTCTCCATAGTCACATTATATTTTTTTAGAACCATCTTTTTTGTCAAAACACTCCCTCTACTTTCAGAAGTTCATCCAGTTTTTCTGACAAAAAAAGACCGTTACACGAAAACCTTATGATCTTCATGTAACGATCCTGTCATCTTCTTATGTAATTATCTTCTGGAATTCTTAAGGAAATCCGGAATCTTGATATCCATCTGCTGTACAGAGCTTTCTGGCTGGCGTGGTTTCTGAATACCAGAGAAAGTTGGTGCCGGGTTTGGCTGTACCGGAGTTGTATAACCAGCCTGTGCTGCTGGTCTTGGTGTTACAGGTGCTGTTGGTCTTGGAACAGTTCCCATGTTCTGATACTGCATCTTAGGAACAATTTTGCTTGCTGCGTTTGCACCGGCAGTCTCAAGTCCTGTTGCAATAACCGTAATGGTTGCCTCATCTGTCATAGACTCATCAAACTTCGCACCGAAGATAATATTGGCATCATCTCCTGCAAGATCCTGTACATAGCTTGCTGCATCATTTGCATCCATTAAGGAGATATCTCCGGAAATATTAATAATAACGTGTGTTGCACCGTTAATAGTTGTCTCAAGCAATGGGCTGGCAACTGCAAGTTTTACAGCTTCGATCGCCTTGTCGTCTCCCTTGGCAGAACCAATACCGATATGTGCAAGTCCCTTGTCCTTCATAACGGTGGAAACATCCGCAAAGTCAAGGTTAATGAGTGCAGGTAAATTGATAAGGTCTGTGATTCCCTGTACTGCCTGCTGTAATACTTCGTCTGCTTTCTTTAATGCATCCGGCATGGAAGTGCGTCTGTCAACGATCTCTAAAAGTTTATCGTTTGGAATCACAATCAAAGTATCCACGCTCTCTTTGAGTTTTTCAATACCGGATACGGCATTGATCATACGTTTCTTTGCCTCAAACTTAAATGGCTTTGTCACAACTCCAACGGTCAGGATTCCCTGCTCCTTGGCAATCTTTGCAACGACCGGTGCTGCACCGGTACCGGTACCGCCACCCATACCACAGGTAACGAATACCATGTCAGCACCTTCCATCAGCTGACGGATCTCTTCCATACTCTCTTCTGCCGCTTTTTCACCGATCTCAGGCTTTGCACCTGCACCAAGTCCCTTTGTCAGCTTCTCACCAATCTGAATCTTTGTTGTAGCTCTGCTTAATGAAAGTGCCTGTTTATCCGTGTTGATCGCTATCAGCTCCACACCTTCTACATTTTCATCAATCATTCTGTTTACTGCATTGTTACCAGCGCCACCTACTCCTATTACCAGTATTCTAGCTGGTGTTCTCTCATCGTTAGACTTTATTTCGAGCAAGGTTGTTTCCTCCTTCTATATATTTCTTTATAATTCCTGTACAGCTTCCTCCCCCGGTTGTCTTCATTCTGTAAGCAAGTCACAGGCTGCAGATCTGGCACCCGCAACCCAAAGTACAGGGAGTGTACATCTATATAATCGCATTAATATCTTAATAATACGATTTTTTCATAAATAACGCAACAACTTTTTGTTTTAAATTTTACTTATTTTCCTTAAATATTGCGTTTCCACTGCTTGCCGAATAATCCGACAGATCCAGGGTTCCACTTTTCCCTTCCAGTTTGGAAAGAATGCTTTCCAGATTCATAAGCTTGTCCTCCAGCCCGGATCCGCTTCCAAGCTCTATTTTGATCTTGTCCTTATACAAGATGATCTCATTGTCATTATTAAACCGGATCTCATCGATCAACAACTTGTTCTTATCGATCAACTGTGTCATCGTCAAGATCTCCTGAAACATATCCTCGTTCGTTACAGGGAGCTTTTCACCCACAACGATACGGTCAAATTTCAATCCCTGAATACACGGAACATCCTCCAGCTTTTCGGAAGACGTTTCAAGCACGCGGCCATCATTATCAAAATAAATATACTGATCCATATAGCTCACACAACCAGCCATGGACTTCTCATATACTGTGATCGTTATGGTATGTCTTCCAATCACTTCGATCTGAAATTTATCAATAAAGGTTACATCCTCTACCGGATGCATTCTGTTGTCCAGATAGAAAAACAGGGTATTATCCGCTTTTTTCCCTTTTGTTACAATATCTATGATCTCATCCTCTGTATAATGCACATTGCCGGACACCTGTATCTTGGTCAGGCTGTAGCATTTCAGGATATAGACATAGGCACTAAGGCATATAAGCAGCAGCGCACCAAGAATGATCAACAGAATCTTACCTGCTTTTCTTCCCTTTTTCTTTTCAGTTTCGCTCTCTGTTCTCCTGTTCTGCATCTTTTATATCTTCCTATCCATTTTATCTTCCCGGCTTCATCTGTCTGGCAACAGCAAGCACCAGTCCCATCTCAAGAAGCATGAAACATATCGAGCTTCCACCATAACTGATAAATGGAAGCGGTACACCGGTCGGTGGTATCGTATTTGTTACAACACTGATATTGATCAATACCTGAACAGCAACATGTGCCATAACACCGGTTGCGATCAGACCTCCAAACCGTTCACCGGAATTGATTGCGATCAGTGCGCATCTGTATATCAGGACCACAAACATTGCGATTACAAGTGCCGCACCAAATAAACCAAGCTCTTCACAGATAACGGAAAAAATCATGTCATTATGGGACTCTGGTATAAATCCCATCTTCTGGATACTGTTCCCAATGCCTCTTCCAAAAAAGCCTCCGGATCCGATCGCATAAAGGGACTGCATCGTCTGGTATCCATCATCGTATTTTTCCGGTGCAAGCCAGATACGGATACGATCTGCACGATAGCCTGCTGTTGCAATAAATATCACGCACATCAGGATTCCTATCAGCCCCATCAGCACAAACGGCCATTTTTTCGGACTGGCGACAAATACAATGATCACCACAATGCCAAAGCATATGATCGCGGTACTTAAGTTCTCGATCGCGATCAGTATGATCGTTACAAACGGAAGCAGAAGCATCTTCGCCAGACCCTTCAGTGTATTCAGGCTTCTGGGTTTTCTGGTACAGATATCTGCGGTATATACGATCAGCGCAAGCTTTGCAAATTCCGACGGCTGGAATCCAAATGCACCAATATAGATCCATCTGGTCGATCCATGGCTCGCACTTCCTATAATGTAGACCAGCACTAAAAGTGCCATTGCCACATACAGAAAATATTTGGAATATCTTGCATATCTGCGATAATCGATCTTCGATACCAGAAACATTCCAAACAGTGCAACAAGTTCAAAAACAAGCTGTCGTTTTGCAAAATATGTACTGTCACCATACAGTTCATCTGCCCGGTAGGAGCTGGTGCTGTAAACCATGACCAGTCCAAACAGAACAAGCCCCAGTACAATGCCAAGCAGCGGATAGTCAAAGTAACGTCCGCTGTACCATAACGGCTTTCTTCTGCTATCTATCTCATTTGTATCTGTGTTCCTGTTTCTGTCATTCAAATATTTCACTCCTTAAAATCGCGGACATATTCTTTGAACATTCTTCCTCTTTGCTCGTAATTATCAAACATTCCCCAGCTTGCACATGCTGGAGAAAGAAGAACTGCTTCTCCATCCTTTGCATTCTCATGACAATATTTTACCGCTCCTAACAGATCGTCTTCAAATACAATATTATGGAATCCGTGTTTCTTGGCAGTCTCTGCGATTTTCTTCGCCGTCTGACCGATCAGAACCAAGCATCTGACTTTTCCGTCAAATGCATCGATCCATTCATCATAGGTAGAGCCTTTATCATAGCCTCCACCGATCAGATAAGTCGGTTTTACCATTGCCTGAATTCCCTTGATGGCTGCATCCGGATTGGTTCCCTTGGAATCATTGTAATAATCCACACCAGCCACTGTCTTTACATACTCTATTCTATGCTCTACGGCTTTAAAACTGACTGCAACATCACGAATGACATTGACAGGCACTCCCATATAATAAGAGATACCAACTGCAGCGAGCACATTTTCAACATTGTGGGAACCGAGCAGGATCAGATCCTTTAATGCAAGGACATCGATCTTTTCTCCATTTGCCTCGATCACAATGTGACCATCCTCTACATATACACCGCCTGCAGGCTTCTCCAGTCTGCTGAAATATACAACTCTTGGACGGATTCCCTCTGCCATTGCTCTTGTATGATCATCATCATAGTTTAATACAACCACATCATCTTCTGTCTGATTCTTTGTGATCGACTTCTTGACATTTCCGTAATTTTCAAATGTATAATGACGGTTCAGATGATCCGGTGTCAGATTTAAGATTGCACTGACATTCGGATGAAAATCCACGATCGTCTCTAACTGGAAGCTGCTGATTTCTGCCACTGTTGCACTGTCATCATCGGTTGTATCACAAAGCTCGGTATATGGAATACCGATATTTCCAACTACGATCGTCTTCGGATTCCACGCCTTTACGATCTCGCCAACAAGTGCCGT
>ERZ773111.1484-NODE-1484-length-10793-cov-8.684485_pt1 | contig 10793 bp, 10 predicted proteins | sample MGYA00580567_ERZ773111 | MGnify/ENA primary metagenome ERZ773111 (study PRJEB29015, sample SAMEA2737875) | human gut metagenome | biome: human gut; feature: human-associated habitat; material: faeces | place: China | collected 2012 ...
AAGAAGCGCCGTCTGACCCGGGCCGCTGTCCGCCGCCGCAGGGCCATCCGCCGCCTGACGGCGCTGGCGCTGCTGCTCTGCGTCATCGGGGTGGGCGTCTACCTCACCGTGACCATGCTCTTCAAGATAAACACCTTAGAAGTGGCGGTCGATGGAGAGGTGGTGCAGGAGGTGGGCGGCTATTCCAGCGCTGAGATCCTGCAGGCGCTGGGCGTCCACGCGGAAGAGAACATCTTCAGCTTCGACCCCGCCGAAAAGGCCGCTGCGCTGGAAAAGCAGTTCCCGCTGCTGGAAAATATCCGGGTGGAGCGGGATTACCCTAACACCGTAGTGGTGCGGACCAACGCGGCCACTGCCGTCTACGCCATGCAGACGTCCAGCGGCTGGCTGAGCCTTTCTGCGGGGCTGAAGATACTGGATAAGGATTCGGCCCAGCCGGACCTTATCATCCTCTGCGGCGGCGAGCCGGTATCCACGACGCCGGGTACACAGCTGGAATTTGAGACAGGACCGTCCGGCGCGTCTTCGGGCGGCGCGGCGTCTGACAGCGCCGCATCCAGCGAGGCCGGACCGCCCACGGATAAGCGGCTCGAGTCCCTGAACACTCTGCTGACCGCACTGGACAGCAGTGAGCTGGGGGCGGATGTCACCCGCATCGAGTTCGAGGACCCGGAGCAGATGGCGTTTTTGTATCAGGGCCGCATCAGCGTGCTTCTGGGTACCCTGAATGAGCTGGACTACAAACTCCGGCTGGCAAAGTATGTCCTGCTCAACGAGGACGGCAAGGGCTGCTCGCCCACCGACACCGGTATGCTGGATCTGAGCCACCTGAGCGCCTCTTCCAGCCGCAAATTCCGCTTTGCACAGGGTGAGCCGACCCTGCCCTCGGGCTGGACGGCCCCGGAAGAGCCTGCCGCCCCGGCGGAGGCAGAAGCCGAGAGCCAGCCGGAGGAAGCCTCCGGCACCGAACCCGATACTGAGGGCGCGGAAGCCGCGCCCGCCGAAGACCCTACTGCCGCAGCGGCAGAACAGCAATAAGGAGCATTTGAACGATGAAACTGGAACAACTGTTGGAGGGCGTGTCCTATACGCTGGTGCAGGGCAGCCTTGAACTTGACATCGAGGACATCATCTACGACAGCCGCAAGGCGGCCCCGGGCCGGCTTTTCGTCTGCATCGTGGGTACCCAGCGGGACAGCCACGACTACGCCGCCCAGTGCGTGGCCGACGGCGTGACGGCGCTGGTGGTCCAGCACGACATCGACCTTTCCACCGTCCCCGGTGCTGCCGTGCTGAAGGTGGAGAGCAGCCGCTATGCGCTGGCACTCATGAGCGGCAACCTGTTCGGCAACCCCTCCCGCCGGATGACCATGATCGGTGTCACCGGTACCAAGGGCAAGACCACCACCACCCACATGATAAAGAGCGTGCTGGAAGCCGCAGGCCGCAAAGTGGGCATGATCGGCACCAACGGCATCTACTTCCTCGGCCACCATCAGGAGACGGCCAACACCACCCCTGAGAGCTACGAGCTGCAGAAGACTTTCCGGGAGTTTCTGGACGCCGGCTGCGATACGGCGCTGATGGAAGTGTCCAGTCAGGGCCTCATGATGGACCGCGTGGCGGGCATCCATTACGACATCGGCGTCTTCACCAACCTCTCGCCCGACCACATCGGCCCCGGCGAGCACAAGACCTTTGAAGAATACCGCAGCTGGAAGGGTCAGCTTTTCAAGCGCTGCACCACCGGCGTCGTGAACATCGACGACGAGAACACTGAGGCCCTGCTGGAAGGCCACACCTGCAAGCTGGTGACCTACGGCTGCAGCGAGAAGGCCGACTACCGCGCCGGTACTTACCAGCTGCTCCGCACCCATGACTTCCTCGGCGTCCAGTTCCATGTCTCCGGCAAGGACGATATGGACGTCAAGGTGAATATGCCCGGCGAGTTCAGCGTCTACAATGCGCTGGCCGCGCTCACTGTGGGCAAGGTGCTGGGCCTGCCCGATGAGGCCATCCACGAAGGTCTGGGCCGCTGTGTGGTCAAGGGCCGCGTGGAGCTGGTCCCCATCAGCAGGAAGTTCACCATCCTGCTGGACTACGCCCACAACGAAGTCTCCACCGAGAGCCTGCTCACGACTCTGCGGGCCTACGCCCCCCACCGCCTCGTGGTGGTGTTCGGCTGCGGCGGCAACCGCTCCAAGCTGCGCCGCTACGGCATGGGCGAGATCTGCGCCAAGATGGCCGATTTCTCCATCCTCACCGAGGACAACAACCGCTTTGAAAAGGTAGAGGACATTATTGCGGATATCCGCGAGGGCATGAACAAGGGCAACCCGGACGCAAAGTTCGTGGAAATCCCCGACCGTCTGGACGCGCTGCACTACGCAGTGGATCACGCACAGGAGGGCGACCTGATCGCCGTCATCGGCAAGGGACACGAGACCTACCGCGACCGCGAGGGCGTCAAGACCCCCTTCCTTGAGCGGGAACTGCTGGAAGAATACGCCCAGCAGATCGGACTGGAATAAGAAATATTATTATTGCGGGAAAGGCCGCTGCACAAAGTACTGTGCAGCGGCTTTTTTGCGTCTGTGGGAGCCCCTATATAAAGAGGAAGCAAACTGTGACAGAAATGTAAAAGATAAAAATATTTAACTAAAACCATTGACTTATCCAACGGTTTGATTATAATGGTCGTGTTCGATACCTCATAAATTTTAGGTAAATAATTAAACACAAACAGTAAACATAAAGGAGAATACTACCATGACTTTCGAGGAAATGAAGAAGATCGTTGTCGATACCCTGAGCTGCGATGAGGACAAGGTGACCATGGAGGCCAGCCTGACCGAGGATCTGGAGGCCGACAGCCTGGACGCTGTGGAGCTGAACATGGCACTGGAGGAGGCCTGCGGCGTGTCCATCCCCGATGAGGAGCTGGCAAACCTCAAGACCGTGGGCGATATCTTCAACTACATCAATGCCCATGTCTGAGGCTGACCGAGGCGAAACGAGATGAACAGTATCAAAGACCTGCTGCCGGGCAGCATGCGGGAGCGCACCTTCCAGCTGAAGGCCCGGCGGGATGCGGGTGCCGTGTGGAACGACCCGCAGTTCGTGGAATGCAAAAAGTGCGGACGCCGCGCCACCCGCCAGATCTGGAACAAGGCGCAGTACGTCTGCCCCAACTGCGGGGTGCACCTGCCCATCGGCGGGTACTACCGCCTGAGCCTCATCCTTGATAAGGGCAGCTTCCGGGAACTGGATGCCGACCTTGCCCCGCAGGATGTGCTGCAGTTTCCCGGCTACCCGGAAAAGCTGGAAGCACAGACAGGCAAGACCGGCTTGAAGGAAGCTGTCATCACCGCCACGGGGCGCATCGAGGGCACCCCGGTGGTAGTGGCAGTGCTGGACAGCCGGTTCTTTATGGGCAGCATGAGCACCACTGTGGGCGAAAAGATCACCCGCGCCGTGGAGCACGCCACCGCAAAGCACCTGCCGCTGATCATCTTCTCGGCCAGCGGCGGCGCCCGGATGCAGGAGGGCATTTTCAGCCTGATGCAGATGGCAAAGACCTCTGCCGCCATCGAGCGGTTCTCTGCCCGGGGCGGGCTGTACATCAGCGTGCTGACCCACCCCACCACCGGCGGCGTGACCGCAAGCTTTGCCAGCCTTGGCGATATTATGCTGGCAGAGCCCGGGGCGCTGATCGGCTTTGCGGGGCCCCGGGTCATTGAACAGACCATCGGCGAAAAGCTGCCCGCAGGCTTCCAGCGCAGCGAGTTCCAATACGAGCACGGCTTTGTGGACAAGGTAGTGCCCCGTACCGAAATGCGCGAAACACTGGCGCAGCTGCTGCGTCTGCACGCCTGAGGAGGAAGCGCCTTATGATCAAGGACATCTTACAACAGCTCGCACCGCTGGATGAAAAGATCGCCGCCCTGCGCGGCGACCCGGCGGACGAGAACATGACCGATATCACCAACCACGCTGCCGAGCTGGCAGAGCTTTCCGCGCAGGAGGACGCTTTGCTGTCCGGCTGCGGGGCACTGACCGCAGAGGACAGGGTCTTTCTGGCACGCCACCCGGAGCGCCCCCACATCGACGAGATCGTGGATGCACTGTTCACCGACTTCTTTGAGCAGTGCGGCGACCGTCAGTGCAAGGAAGATGCCGCCATTCTGGGCGGTGTGGCGCTGTTCCACGGCCAACCGGTCACGGTCATCGGCCACCGCAAGGGCAGCACGCTGGAGGAAAACCTGCGCTGCAACTTCGGTATGCCCGGGCCGGAGGGCTACCGCAAGGCCCTGCGCCTGATGAAGCAGGCGGAAAAATTTGACCGTCCCATCATCACCTTCATCGACACGCCGGGCGCATACCCCGGCAAGGACGCCGAGGAGCGCGGACAGGGCGAGGCCATCGCCCGCAACCTGATGGAGATGAGCGGCCTGACTGTGCCGGTGATCGCAGTGGTCACCGGCGAAGGCTCTTCCGGCGGCGCGCTGGCGCTGGGTGTGGCAAACCGCATCCTCATGCTGGAAAACGCCGTCTACTCGGTGCTGAGCCCCGAAGGCTTTGCCAGCATCCTGTGGAAGGATTCCTCCCGCAGCGGCGAAGCCTGCGAGATCATGAAGCTGACTGCACAGGACCTCTACAAGGACGGCATCGTCGAAGAGATCATCCCGGAGCCTGTGGGCGGCGCACAGCGCAGCCACGCGGCCCTGTTTGCCGCCATGGATACGGCCCTGAAAAACCACCTCACCGCCCTCTGCAAGATGAGCGGCAAGGCACTGGCCGACCAGCGGTACAAAAAATTTCGTCAGATCGGAGAAGCGAAACGAGCATGAACGGTTTGCAGTTGATCGCCACCGGCGGAGCTCTGCCCGGCCGCACGGTCACCAATGAAGAGTTGAGCCGCACCGTGGACACCAGCGACGAGTGGATCACCACCCGCACCGGCATCCGCGCCCGCCACTGGTGTACGGAGGAAGAATCCGCCGCCACGCTGGCCATCGCAGCGGCAAAGCAGGCGCTGGAGCGCAGTGGTCTTTCGCCGCAGGATATTGCCTGCTGTGTCTGCGCTACCCTTTCGGCCCCTGACGCCACCCCGAGCGTGGCTTGTCAGGTGCAGCGGGCGCTGAGTCTGCCCGAAAACCGCCCCGCGCTGGATGTCAACGCCGCCTGCTCGGGCTTCATCTACGGCACCGCCGTAGCCCGCGGCCTGATGGCGACGCTGGGTGGACGGTACGCGCTCGTGGTGGGCTGCGAAGCGCTGTCCCGCCTGATGGACCAGACCGATCGCTCCACCTGTGTGCTCTTCGGCGACGGTGCGGGCGCAGCGATCTTTGAACTGTGCGACGCACCGTTTGCGATTACGCTGGGCGCACGGGGCGACGAGGCTATCCACGCAGGAGGCCCCTGCCGCACCGGCTCGGCCCCCATCAGCATGGACGGACGTGCCGTCTTCCGCTTTGCGGTGGACGCGCTGCCCCGTTGTCTGCACACGGTGCTGGACGAGACGCAGCTGGCGCTGGACGATGTGGACTGGGTGGTCTGCCATCAGGCCAACAGCCGCATCATCGATCACTGTGTGAAAGCGCTCCACGCCGATGCCGCAAAGTTCTACAAGAACATGGACCGCCACGGCAACACCAGCGCGGCCAGCATCCCGGTGGCCCTCAACGAGATGGCCGAAGCCGGTCTGCTCAAAGCCGGGCAGAAGGTATCCTGCATCGGCTTCGGCGGCGGATTGACCTGGGGCGGGATGCTGGTTACGTACAGCCCTCTCAGTCATGGCTGATGCCATGCCAGCTCTCCCAAAGGGTGAGCGCTCTAAAGTAAAACCTATAAATAGGACGATTTACATGAAATTACTCAACGAGATATTAGGCACGAAATACCCCATCATTCAGGGCGGAATGGCCAACATCGCCACCGGCGAGTTTGCCGCCGCCTGCTCCAACGCCGGTGCGCTGGGTCTTATCGGCGCAGGCGGCATGAACGCTGAGACGCTGCGGGAGAACATCCGCCGCTGCAAGGCGCTCACCGACAAGCCTTTCGGCGTCAACATCATGCTGATGCACCCCCAGGCCGACGAGTTTGCCAAAATCGTCGTGGAAGAGGGCGTCAAGGTCGTCACCACCGGCGCAGGCAACCCCGGCAAGTACATCCCCATGTGGAAGGAAGCCGGTATCAAGGTCATCCCCGTGGTGGCAGCGGCCGTTCTGGCCAAGCACCTTGTCCCTCTGGGCGTGGATGCCGTCATCGCCGAAGGCACCGAGAGCGGCGGCCATGTGGGCGAGATGACCACCATGGCCCTTGTCCCCCAGGTGGTGGACGCTGTAGATGTCCCTGTCATCGCGGCGGGCGGCATCGCCGATGGCCGCCAGCTGGCGGCAGCCTTCGCACTGGGAGCCTGCGGCGTTCAGGTGGGTACCTGCCTTCTGGTCAGTGAGGAATGCCCCGTCCACGAGAACTACAAGGCCGCGCTTCTGCGCGCCAAGGACAGCGACACCATCGTCACCGGCCGCATCGGCGGCACCCCCGTCCGTGTGCTGAAAAACCGGATGAGCCGCGAGTATGTCCGGCAGGAAAAGACCGGGGCCGACAAGATGGAGCTGGAAAAATACACGCTGGGCAGTCTGCGGCGCGCCGTCTTTGAGGGCGATACCGCCACAGGCAGTCTGATGGCCGGTCAGGTGGCCGGTATGCTCCACGAGGTGCGGCCTGTGGCTGAGATCCTCGACGAGCTGTGGGAGAGCGGGAGGCAGCGGATGCATTCGCTGAGCGAGTTATGCTGACCCTCGCAGGCAAGACGCTGGCCGTGCCTGTCTTACAGGGCGGCATGGGCGTGGGCGTTTCCCTCGGCGGGCTGGCCGGTGCGGTCGCGGCCTGCGGCGGCATGGGGTGCATCTCCACCGCCGACACAGGCTACCGCGAACCCGATTTTGCCCGCGACCCTTGCGCAGCGAATCTCCGTGCGCTGAAAAAAGAGATCGCCAAAGCGAAAGAGATCGCAGGCGGCGCGGGACTGGTGGCCATCAACGCGATGGTCGCCACCCAGAACTACGCCGACGCCGTCCGCACGGCTGTGGAGGCAGGCGTGGATGCCATCGTATCGGGTGCGGGCCTCCCGCTGGAGCTGCCCGGCCTGGTGGAAAAAGCTGATGTTGCGCTGGCACCCATCGTGTCCAGCGGACGTGCTGCAAAGCTCATCCTCCGCCGGTGGGCAAAAGCCTTCAACCGCACCGCCGACTTCGTGGTCATCGAGGGCTGCAAGGCTGGTGGGCATCTGGGCTTTTCGGAAGAAGAGCTTCTGGCCGGAAAATGCCAGACCCTCGATGAGATCCTGCCCGAAGTGCTGGCCGAGGTGAAGCCTTTCGAGGCTCAGTTCGGCCACGACATCCCGGTCTTCGTGGCCGGAGGTGTCTACACGGGCGAGGACATCGCCCACTATACTAAGATGGGTGCTGCGGGCGCACAGCTCGCCACCCGCTTCATCCCCACCTACGAGTGCGACGCCAGCCAGACCTATAAGGATGTCCTGCTGGCGGCCAAGCCCGAAGATGTGCGCATCATCCACAGCCCTGTGGGAATGCCGGGCCGTGCGCTGGCCACTCCGCTGGTGCAGAAGCTTGAACAGGGTCTGCGCTTCCCACCGAAGCACTGCGCCCGCTGTCTCAAAGCCTGTGAGCCGGCCAAGGTGCCTTACTGCATCACCCACGCCCTCATCGAGGCCGTGAAGGGCAATGTGGAAGAGGGACTCTTCTTCTGCGGGGCCAACGTGGGCCGTCTCGACCGGATGCGCAGTGTCCGGGAGCTGATGGATGAACTGATGGATGATTGGAGGAAACACCAATGAAGCTTGCTATTCTGTATGCCGGTCAGGGCTCTCAGCACCCCGGCATGGGCAAAGACCTTTACGAGAGATACCCCGCGTTCCGGGAGGCGTTCAACGCCGCAGAGCTTGACTTTGATTTGGAGAGCGTCTGCTTCGACGACCCGGAAGGCGTTTTGAATCTGACTCAGTACACCCAGCCCTGCATGGTGGCCTTCGCCGCCGGTGTCACGGCTGTCCTGAAGGAAAAAGGCGTCAAGGCCGACTATCTGGCCGGTCTGTCGCTGGGCGAATACTCCGCGCTGGAAGCCGCCGGTGTCTTCACGGCCAAGCAGGCTGTGGAGCTGGCTGCCTTCCGCGGCAAAGCCATGGCCGACGCCGCCAAGGGCATCGAGTGCGGCATGACCGCTGTGATGAACCTTGACCGCGACGCACTGGCAAAGTGCTGCGAAGAGGCATCTGCTCTGGGCTGTGTGCAGATCTGCAATTACAACTGCCCGGGCCAGCTGGTCATCGGCGGCGAGAAAGCCGCTGTGGACAAAGCCGCCGCACTGGCCAAAGAAGCCGGTGCCCGCCGCTGCATCCCGCTCAAGGTGAGCGGCCCGTTCCACACCCGCCTCATGGCCCCCGCCGGGGATGCACTGGCAAAGCGTTTTTCGTCTGAGCCCTTTGGCGAGATGCAGGTGCCGGTGCTGTTCAACTGCCTTGGCCGTGAAAAAGCTGAGCAGGACAGCATCCCCGCCCTGCTCGTGAAGCAGGTGCAGAGCAGCGTTTACATGGAAGATACGCTCCGCCGCCTCGGTGAGCTGGGCGTAGACCATATTCTGGAAGTCGGCCCGGGCAGTGCTCTGGCTGGCTTTGTGAAAAAGACCCTGCCCGGCGTGGTCTGCGCTTCGGTGGAGACCCCGGAGCAGCTGAACGCCGCACTGACAGCATGGAAGGAAGAGCTATGAGCGAAGAAACGATCATCCGCACCGCCGTTGTTACTGGCGGAAGCCGGGGCATTGGCCGGGCTGTGTGCATCCAGCTTGCAAAGCAGGGCTGCAATGTGGTGGTGAATTACTGCCACGGCGAAGCTGCAGCCGCCGAGACGGTGGCTCTGTGCAAGGCCGAAAACGCAGATGCCGTGGCTGTGCAGGCCGATGTTTCCACTGCCGAGGGCTGCAAAGCGCTCTTTGAACAGGCGGTGAACGCCTTTGGCCGGGTGGATATCCTTGTGAACAATGCAGGCATCACCCGGGACAACCTGATCCTGCGCATGTCCGAAGCAGACTTTGATGCCGTGCTGAACGCAAACCTCAAGGGTGCGTTCCTCTGCTGCAAGGAAGCGGCCCGCCGGATGGTGCGCCAGCGCTGGGGCCGGATCATCAATCTGAGCAGCGTCGTTGCCCTGCGGGGCAATGCAGGCCAGACGAATTACGCCGCCAGCAAGGCCGGGCTCATCGGCCTGACCAAAAGCCTGGCCCGGGAGCTGGCCAGCCGCAATGTGACAGTAAACGCTGTTGCGCCCGGCTTTATTGAGACTGATATGACCGCCGCCCTGCCGGAGGTAGTGGAAAAGGTGGCGGTGGTGCAGAGCTACACGACGAGAGCGACGCGCACGAGCCGCGAGATCGAGGCCTTTGGCGAAAACGAGCCGGTGGCGACGATCGCGGGCGCGAACAAGTACACGCTGGAGTTGAGCCGCCTGTACGCGACGGATGAGGCCATCAGCGACGGCATCAACTTCTATGATCTGAACGACTTTTCGCTTGTGATCTGCAAGCCGGACAAGCGCATCATCTACTCGCAGTGCCGCTGGAGCAGCATTGAAGAGGCGGGCAAGCTCGGCGACCCGGCGGCGGAGAAGGTGACGATCATCGCGCGTAAGCGCATGGAGATCGCAAGCTGATGGACGAGCTTCTGCTGAACTTTTTGGGGCGCGAGCGGGAGAAGACGGTGCGCATCGGGGAGAGAACGTGCGCGATGCGGCTGCTTTCGGCCCGCGAGACGCTCTCGCTGCGGCGCGAGATCGCGCAGCTTGACTGCGCCGACGAAGAAGAGCGTGCGTTGCGCGCGAACGCGGCGCTGCTCAAAAGAAGCCTGACGGAGGGCGGAGAGGCGGCCTTTGCAAGCGCGGAGGACGTTGAAAATGCGCTGAGCGTCGGCGAGATCAACGAGCTGGTGCGGTGCTACGCGCTGCTTGACGGGGCGGAGAACCCGTCGAGCGAGGACGGGCGCGAGAAGGTGGAAACGCTAAAAAAAGCATGGAGCACGCGCCCTACGAACGGCTGAAATGGCGCGTGCTCCGATATGCCGGCGCGCTGCCGAGCGAAAAGCGCGCGCAGGAGATGACGGACGCGGACTATCTCTATTGCCTTGTGCACGAGATGCTCGACCGCGAGGAGGCGATGGAGCGGCTGTGCCCCGAGTGCCGGACGCGCGCGGAGGAGGCACGGTGCAGCATTTGCGGCGCAAAGCTCGGCAAAACCGCAGGCGGCGGCAACGCGAGCTTTGATATGGCGCGCTTTATCCGCATGAAGGAGGGGCGAAAACCTTGAATTACATCGAATGGGCGCTGCAAAGAGGCGCAGAGCTGTGGCGCGCGCGGGAAGAGGCGCTGAAAAAGCGCCTCTCCCTTGTGCCGGAGGGGACGGCGCAGAAAAAGGCGGCGGAGGCGCAGCTTTCGGAAGAGGAAGCCGCGGCGCAGGATGCGGAGATGAGCGGCGGCGCGGAAACTGTGGCAGAAGCAGCGGATGATCCGGTGGAGACGGCGACGGTGCGGCTTGGGCAAAAGCTCGGGCTGGGTGCGACGCAAGAAGATGATGGCTCGGAGAGGGAGACGGCGTTTTCTGCCGATTTGGCGGGCACTGCGGCGGCGAACGCTGCGCTTCTGCGCGCGAGGGAGGCCGAGAGCGCGGACAATGCGTCCGACTGGATAAGAAAGCTCCTGAGCGCGGACGGCCGCGACGGG
>ERZ773111.1488-NODE-1488-length-10781-cov-9.719746_pt1 | contig 10781 bp, 11 predicted proteins | sample MGYA00580567_ERZ773111 | MGnify/ENA primary metagenome ERZ773111 (study PRJEB29015, sample SAMEA2737875) | human gut metagenome | biome: human gut; feature: human-associated habitat; material: faeces | place: China | collected 2012 ...
ACAGCAGATTTCCGCTATGGTACTTCAGAAATTAAAGGCTGATGCAGAAGGATACCTTGGAGAAAAGGTTACAGAAGCTGTTATTACAGTTCCTGCATATTTCAACGATGCACAGCGTCAGGCAACCAAGGATGCCGGAAAGATTGCAGGTCTGGATGTAAAGCGTATCATCAACGAGCCTACTGCAGCAGCACTTGCATATGGCCTTGATAACGAAAAAGAACAAAAGATCATGGTATATGACCTTGGTGGTGGTACATTTGATGTATCTATCATTGAGATCGGTGACGGTGTCATCGAAGTATTATCTACCAACGGTGATACACATCTTGGTGGTGATGATTTTGATAACAAGATCACACAGTGGATGATCGATGAATTCAAGAAAGCAGAGGGTGTTGATTTATCTACAGATAAGATGGCACTTCAGAGATTAAAAGAAGCAGCAGAGAAAGCTAAGAAAGAGTTATCTTCTGCTACAACTACAAATATCAACTTACCATTCATCACAGCTACAGCAGAAGGTCCAAAACATTTTGATATGAACCTTACAAGAGCAAAATTTGATGAATTAACACATGACTTAGTTGAGAGAACTGCAATCCCGGTTCAGAATGCCATGAAAGATGCAGGACTTACAAACGCTGATCTTGGTCAGGTATTATTAGTTGGTGGTTCTACACGTATCCCGGCTGTACAGGACAAAGTAAGACAGTTGACAGGCAAAGAGCCAAGCAAATCCTTAAACCCGGATGAGTGTGTAGCAATCGGTGCTTCTATCCAGGGTGGTAAATTAGCAGGAGATGCCGGTGCCGGTGAAATTTTACTTCTTGATGTAACACCATTATCATTATCCATCGAGACAATGGGTGGTATCGCTACAAGACTGATCGAGAGAAATACAACGATCCCTACCAAGAAGAGCCAGATCTTCTCTACAGCAGCAGATAACCAGACAGCCGTTGATATCAACGTTGTACAGGGTGAGAGACAGTTCGCAAGAGATAACAAATCCCTTGGACAGTTCCGTCTGGATGGTATCCCACCAGCACGTCGTGGTGTTCCACAGATCGAGGTTACATTTGATATCGATGCCAACGGTATTGTAAATGTATCTGCTAAGGATTTAGGAACAGGTAAGGAACAGCATATTACAATCACAGCAGGTTCTAATATGTCTGATGAAGATATCGATAAGGCAGTTAAGGAAGCTGCTGAGTACGAAGCACAGGATAAGAAACGTAAGGAAGCGATTGAAGTCCGCAACGATGCAGATTCAATGGTATTCCAGACACAGAAAGCCTTAGATGAAGCCGGAGATAAGTTAGATGCAAATGATAAGGCAGCTGTAGAAGCAGACTTAAATGCATTAAAGGCACTTGTTGAGGGCAGCGATGCTGAAAACATGACAGATTCACAGGTAGATGAAATTAAGGCAGCAAAAGAAAAGTTAATGGAAAGCGCCCAGAAGCTTTTCGCTAAGCTTTATGAAGCACAGCAGGCAGCCGGTGCCGGAGCAGCCGGTGCAGGCCCTGATATGGGAGCCGGCGCTGGTGCAGATGCCGGAGCAGCCGGTGCAAATCCTTACGGTGATGACGTTGTTGATGGTGATTACAAGGAAGTATAAGGTTTGAAACATTTGCTTCAGGTAAAACTGCATGGGGGAATTTCCCTCATGCAGTTTTAAGCGTATAAAAAGAAAGGTAAAAGTTATGGCAGATAAAAGAGATTATTATGAGGTCTTAGGCGTTTCACGCGATGCAGACGATGCGACCATCAAAAAAGCATACCGTAAGCTTGCAAAAAAATACCACCCGGATATCAATCCCGGAGATAAAGAGGCGGAAGCAAAGTTTAAGGAAGCTTCGGAAGCATATGCTGTATTAAGTGATGCACAGAAAAGAAAGCAGTATGACCAGTTTGGTCATGCGGCCTTTGAAAATGGCGGCGGCGGTGGCGCAGGCGGCTTTGATTTCGGCGATATGGGCGACATTTTCGGCGATATCTTTGGCGGCGGCTTCGGCGGCTTTGGCGGTTCGTCCCGTCAGGCAAACCCCAACGCACCGCGCAAGGGTCAGGATATCCGCGTGCGCATCACCCTGAGCTTTGACGAGGCGGTGCATGGCTGCAAGAAGAACATCACCATCACCCGTCAGCAGGAGTGTACCGAGTGCCACGGCAGCGGCTGCGCCGCCGGTTCCAGCCCGGAGACCTGCCCTGACTGCGGCGGCAGAGGCTTTGTTATTCGTCAGCAGCGTACGCCCTTCGGCGTCATGCAGACCCAGCAGCCCTGCTCCCGCTGCGGCGGCAAGGGCAAGCTCATCAAGAACCCCTGCAAGAGCTGCCACGGCAGCGGCACCATCGCGGTCAAGAAGACTCTGGAGGCCAATGTCCCTGCGGGCATCGACGACGATCAGGGCTTCCGTCTCTCGGGCATGGGCAATGCCGGCACCAACGGCGGCCCCGCAGGTGACGTCATCGTGGCGGTGACTGTCCAGCCCAGCGAGGTGTTCCAGCGCGACGAGAACAACATCTACGTCGTCTTCCCCATCACCTACAGTCAGGCTGTCCTGGGCGATACCATCACAGTGCCTTCCATCGACGGCAAGGTTGAGGTCAATGTGCCGGAAGGCACCCAGAGCGGCACCACCTTCCGCCTGCGCGGCAAGGGCATCCAGTATGTGAATGGCAGAGGCCGCGGTGATATGTACGTCAAGTGCGAGGTCGAGATCCCCAAGAAGCTCAGCCGCACCCAGCGTGAGGCCCTGAAGAAGTTCGAGGGTACCCTGAAAGAGGATAACTACGAAAAGCGCAAGGGCTTCTTCAAAAAGCTGAAGGATATGTTCAATAACTAAATCAGCACGTCCATAAACAGGCAGAGGCATCCGGTTTGGGTGCCTCTGCTTTTGTATGGACAGATAAAAAGAGGGCAGCGGCCCTTCCCTTATGGGAAGAGCCGCCGCCTTTGTTGTTCTTTGGAGTCTCCCGACCCATTAGCTGAGAATTACGATGGCGTTAATCAACAGGCCGACACCGGTGAAGCAGCTGGAGACAGTCCAGAAGGTACAGCCGAGGCCATACATCGCGTTGGTGAAGCTCTTGTCCATGTACTTGCTCAGAGCATCAGAACCCGTGCTGGTCCAGTTGTCCGGATGAGCCTTGCGGTAGTCACGAATTCCGGAAACACCTGCAATCCATCCGTAAATGGGGATGAAAACAGCAGCAGCAGCCTGAACGATGTTAGCACCGCCCGAGGTATAGGTCATTTCCTCTTCGTTCATCACGCAGTAGGAAGCGGGAAGCATCATGATGTTTTCCATAATAGCACTCCTTTACGAACAATATCCCAAAACGATGCACGGTACATCGTTTTTTCAAAAGAAACCGCAGTTACAGGATGAGCAGCAGAGCGCTCAGGGGAGCGAGAGCCACCACCGTACCGGTGGAAACAACGTCACGCAGGAAGTTGGAAGGCGATTTGGACATATCGTCGCCGATGGCGTCCATTGCACGGCCCATAACGGTGAGAGGATTGCCCCTGCGGTTGCTGTCAACGCTCAGCCAGTCTCTGGCCTGCGAGATGCCCCAGACATAGCTGGATGCCAGAACGGCCACGCCCACGATGGTGACGATGCCGCCAACAGCGCTGCCGCCGGTGGTGTAGGTCATCTCATCGTCAGAAAGCACTGCGTAATCAGCAGGCAACTCCATATATTTCTTCATAAAGAATCACTCCTTCATATCAGCAGGCGGCGCACCGCACTGCAAAGATCCCTCTTGCAGAGCAAACATCTCTGACAGCATCATTCTACTACAACGCTGGATTTTGTGCAAGGGTTTTGGACAGAAACCACAAAAACCCGGGAAAATGCATGAAAAACACCTCGGAAGTTTGTGGAAAAATACTGCAATAATTCCCGGTGTCAGCCCGCTACGCCGGCCCGGTAGAGGTAGGGGTCGCTCTTGAAGCTGTCGAAACTGTAGAGCACGAGGAGCTGGTCGTATGCATTGTCCGCGATGAGCTTGTCCAGCCCATAGTTGTAGTTGCGGAAATCCACCACGTCGATGTCGGCGTAGTTGGCCGTCAGGTAAGGCACGAAGCAGTTGGCGTAACTGTCCTTGATGACGAGAATGCGCCCGGTGCCGTCGCCCCTGATGCGGCTCAGGCCGTTGTTGCCGTGGAGGAACATGGCATACTTGTCGTAAACGTCCAGCTTGGCCGTGTCATACAGGCCGGTGGTCTCGCCGTCGGCGGGCTGGCCGGGACCGCTGACCGAGTAGATGGTCAGCGCGTTCGGCAGGTCGTAGTAGAGGATGGTGTCTGGCTCTGCATCCGGCGTCCGTGCCTTGGAGTAGTGGGTGCCATAGAAGCCGTCCGCCGCCAGCACGGTGTGGGCCGAGGGGTCAAAAGGCGTGAGGCTCAGAGCGTCACAGAGCTGCTTGTAGGCATAATAAGCGCCGGTGCTTGTCCAGTGGTGGTCGGTGCGGTAGTAGATATATTCGTCTTTGTGGTCGGTGAGGGTCTGCCGCACGTCCACAAAGCGGCCTCCGGCGGCCTGTACGGCCTTGGAAAGCGAGTCGAGATAACAGTCCTCATCCAGCAGCGGAGCGCCCGCAGGGACGTTTGACGGGTAGATGGCGGACGCCGCAGGCACCAGCATCACGTTGACCTTGCCCGGGTATCGCTGACAGAGTGCTTCCAGTGCGGCAGTGTTCTTGGGCAGGGTGCGGGTCTCGCTGGAAACGAGGCCGTAGGTGCGGGGGAACATCATGTGCTGTTTGCCCAGCAGGATGCCGCCGCTCTGCTCCTTCTGCATCACCTTCGTTTCCACGGTGCTCTGCAGGGCGACCCAGTTGTCACGGCCCGCCACCTGGTCTTTGACGTATTTCGTGTAGGCCGTGAAAAACTTGTTCAGCCCATCAGCCGAGACGCTGGACAGGCTGGGCCGCTGGGAGAGGGTGGTGTTTTCCAGTTCACTGTAGGCCCGGTCCGGCGTGACAAGGTCCAGCACGAACAGCCCGGCAAAAAACAGGGTGAATGCGATAAGGACCGGATAGCGGAAAATCGAAGCGGAGCGCTTTGAATGTTTGTCCATCGTTCACGCCTCCTCTTAAAAGTTGAAATACAGGAACGGGCTGTTGGTGCTGCCCACGACGTAAGCCATCGAGACCGTCAGCAGCACCAGAATGGTCAGCGCCTTGGTGATGGCATTGCGGGAAAGCAGCTTCCACAGCTTTTCGATGAGCGGGGTGCAGCAGACGACGGAGACTGCCAGCAGTACGCCGTAGTTGCGCAGGAAGTAAAGGGGCATCACGCCGCCGGAAGGGATGAAAAGCTTGCGGAACAGCAGGCCGAACTCCACGCCTGCGTCGTTGCCCACGAACATGGCCCAGCCCACGACCACGAGGAAGAGGGTGTAGATATGGGGCCAGACCCTGCCCTTTTTGAGGTAGGGCAGGAGGAAGAGCTTTTCCAGAGCCAGCAGCACGAAATAGTACAGGCCCCAGCAGATGAAGTTCCAGTTCGCGCCGTGCCAGATGCCGGTGAGCAGTTCGACGACGAACAGGTTGAAGATCTGTCGCTTGAGGCCCTTGCGGTTGCCGCCGAGGGGAATATACACATACTCCCGGAACCAGCCGGACAGCGTCATGTGCCAGCGCCGCCAGAACTCGGTGATGGACGCGGAGATATAGGGGTAGTTGAAGTTCTGGGGGAAGTCGAAGCCCAGCATTTTGCCCATGCCGATGCCCATCAGGGAGTAGCCGGAAAAGTCGAAATAGAGCTGGAGCGAGTAGGCGATGACGCCCAGCCAGACCAGCGGGGTCGAGGCGTTGGCGAGGCCCACGAAGGAGACGGAGGGGCTGTCCGCTACGCCGATGATGTCCGTCCAGAGCGCACCGATGGCGTCGGCCAGCAGGACTTTCTTTGCCAGGCCGAAAGTGAACAGGGTCATGCCGTCCTCGATCTGCTTGAGCTCATAGCGGCCTTTGTAGACGTGGAGACAGTCGGAGACGTCCCGGTACTTGACGATGGGGCCGGCGATGAGCTGGGGGAACATGACGACGTAAGCACCGAAATCGATGATGTTATGCTCCGTTTTCACATCCCGGCGGTAGACGTCGATGGTGTAGGAAAGTGTCTGGAAGGTGTAGAAGCTGATGCCCAGCGGCAGTACGCTGATGCCCTGAATGGGCGCAAAACCGGTGCCGAAGATGGCATTGATGCTGCTGAGCACGAAATTTGCATACTTGAAGTAGAAGAGCATCCCGAGACTGCCCGCCAGCGCGATGAGCAGCAGGATGAGACGGGCGGTCTTGTTCTGCTCGAAGCGCTCAAGCCCCAGGCCGCAGAGGTAGTTGATGAGGATGAGCGCCAGCATGACCGGGAAAAAACGCACCTCGCCCCAGCAGTAGAACACGAGGCTGCACAGGAACAGAACGGTATTTTTGAGTTTCGGGGGCGCGAGATAGTACAGCGCCAGTGTGATGGGCAGAAAGCGCAGCAGAAAGATGATGGTGCTGAAGACCACGGCGTCAGCCTCCTTTTAACATTGTGATAAAGCCGAAAAAGGCCGATGCCGCCACGGCACCGGCCCGAGAGAGTCTGTTTATTTGCCCAGAACGTCCTTCACGGCGCTGGTCAAATCAGAAGAGCAGTCGTTGGAAGCAATGACCATCACCACGAGGTCGTCGCCGCCGTCGATGATGGCGTTCTCCACGTTGGACTGTGCCTGTGCAAACTCAGCATAGTTGCCGTAGAAAGCCACCTGGTCCTGCTGGTAGGTCTTGAGGGTGTCCATGACGTCCTGTGCCTTGCCAGCGGCGGGCTGGATGGCCAGCACCAGACCGGCGTCGCCGTTGTCGTTGCTCTTGAGGCCCCTGTAGCTGGTCACATCGTCGGCTTTCAGGCCAAAGTCGTACTCGATGTTCATGGCCGTTAGCTCAAACTGGTTGGAGATGGGGTCGGCCTCCAGCAGGGCGTCTACGGCAGAAGCCACGGCGTCGGAAGCGCCGTTCTCCTCAGCGGAAACGGAAGCAGCAGGCTCAGAGGCGCTCTGGCTGGCAGCCCCGGAGGAGGCTGCGGAGGAGGCCGAAGAGGATGCAGAGGAAGCAGAGCCGCCGCAGCCTGCCAGCAGGACACAGCCTGCAGCCAGCGCAGCAGCAGAAAGGACGAGTTTCAGACGAATATTCATAAAAGATTTCCCTCTTTTGTCGTTAAAATTCTGAGGCCCGGCCGCCCCGAAAACTGTCGGCCCAAAACCCCAAGATAGTCTACCATATCGACGGCAGAATTGCAAACGAAGCGTGAAATTTTAACCTTTTCTTCACCAGTGGATTCAGCCCTTGGCGGCGATGCTCTGCAGAGTCTCGATATAGTCCTCAAAGCACAGGCCGCTGGCGTTGATCTTAGCGGCGTTCTCCACACCCACGTACCGCCAGTGCCAGGGCTCGTAGATGATCTCGGTCTTGTCCTCGGCGTCCTTCGGGTAGCGGAGGATGAAGCCGTAGTCGCCCGCGTGCTCACAGAGCCAGCGGAAGGCGGCGGTCTTCTCGAAGCCCTCGTCCAGACCGGTGTGCTCCGGGCTGTTCAGGTCGGCGGCGAGGCCGCAGTTGTGCTCGGAGTATCCCGGAGGGTTGACGACGGCAGCGGCCTTTTCCTTGGCGGTGGCGTTGTCGTAGCCCTTGTCGAGGTAGTATTTGGTCTTCCGCTCGTAGAGGCTGGTCTGGTACTTGACGCTGCGGTAGCCGCTCTGCATCCAGACGGTCACGCCGTCGGCGGCAGCGGCTTTCTGCATGGAGAGGAAGGCGTCGCAGGCCACGGTCTGCAGCGTCTTGTTGACGGCGGTGGCAGAGCCGCACTCCTTGGTATCAAAAGTATAGTCGTCCGGCATCTTGCTGGTGTGGTTCACCAGCACCATCAGCGGGTCGGCCAGCATGGCGCGGGCCTCGTCGGCGGTGAGGCCAAGGGCGTTGGCAGGGGCAGCAGTGTTCTCGGCAGAGCTCACAGTGGAGTCGGCGATGCTCTGGGCCGGCATGGAAATGGCGGACGCCGCCGAAGCGCTGGGGACGGCGGCATGACGGGTGAGCAGGAAGGAGACGCCGCCTACGGCGACGCAGAGCATCACGGTAAGGCCGGCCACCCGGCGGATGGCGCGGTTACGTCTGCGGCGGCGCACCTCGGCGCGGGTAAGGCGCCGGCGGTGAGGATGAGGAGCAGAGGAATTCATAATGGACCTTCTTTCTTGTTGAGGGTGTGTATATTTTTGCACACGGGCGGACATCCTATTCCCGGGAGGCGAACAGGATGAAAATGTCGGCTGAGGAATACGGGCGCAGGGTGCGCCGGGTCGGCCCGCCCTCGCCGCTGGGCGGGGACTGCCTCTGGGCGTTTGGCGTGGGCGGCAGCATCTGCCTGCTGGGCGAGGTGCTGCGCGGGTGGTATCTGACCATGGGGCTCGACAAAGAGCTGGCCGGGACGCTCACCAGCTGCACGCTGGTGGCGCTGTCGGCATTGCTGACGACGCTGGGCCTCTACCAGAAGCTGGCCGCGAAAGCGGGCGCAGGCACCCTCGTACCCATCACGGGCTTTGCCAACGCGGTGGTCAGTGCGGCCATCGAGTTCAAGACCGAGGGCCGTGTGCTGGGGACCGGCGCGAAGATGTTCATCATCGCCGGGCCGGTCATCGTATACGGTACGCTGGCGGCGGTTCTCTACGGCAGCGTCTACTGGCTGCTGCGGTAAAAAAGTCCTCCTGCCAAGGATACGCATAAGGAAGCGCGGAAATTGCACTTTCACACTAAAATTCAGTATACCACAAAAAACAGATAAAATCAGCCCCATAAAGGAGGAAACTGTGATGGCTACACGACGCGGAGACACTCTCTTGTTCCCGACGCCGCCCGTCGTGGCGGCTCATGCGGCCATCGGCGGCAAAAAGGAGGGCGAAGGCCCCCTTGCCGCCTGTTTCGACGAGCTGAGCGCCGACAATTTTTTCGGCCAGTCCAACTGGGAGGCCGCCGAGAAAGAAATGGCCCTGCGGGCGGCGCGGCTCTGCCTCAAAAAGGCTGAGACGACGCCGGATAAAGTCAGCCTCGCGCTGGCGGGCGACTTACAGGCCCAGTGTACCGCGTCCAGCTACGCCCTGCGGGAGCTGGGCATCCCCTTTGTCGGCCTCTTCGGGGCCTGCAGCACGATGGCCGAGGCGCTGGGCCTCGGCGCGGCGCTGTGCAGTGCAGGCATGGCCGACGGCCTGCTGGCTATGACGTCCAGCCATTTCTGTGCGGCAGAGCGTCAGTTCCGTACGCCGTTGAGCTACGGCGCTGTCCGAACGCCCACCGCCCAGTGGACGGCTACGGCGGCGGGTGCCTGCCTGCTGCGGCCCGCCGGTGAGGGTGTGCAGCTCTGCGCCGCCACCTTCGGACGGGTGCAGGACTATAAAATAAAAGACATCAACAACATGGGTGCGGCTATGGCCCCCGCTGCCGCCGCGACCCTTTTGCGCTATCTGAAGGACACCGGCAGCGCCCCGGCGGACTTCGACCGCATCTACACCGGCGACCTCGGCCATGTGGGCGGCCAGCTCCTGCGCGATCTGCTGGCGGCAGAAGGACTTCTGCTCAAGAACCATGTGGACTGCGGCTGCGTCCTCTACGATGCCGCCGAGCAGACTGTGAAGAGCGGCGGCTCCGGCCCGGGCTGCTGCGCCTCCGTCCTCTGCGGGCATATCCTGCCCCGCCTCGAGAAGGGAACGCAGAAGCGGGTGCTCTTTATCGCCACCGGCGCGCTGATGAGCCAGACGACCTTTTTGCAGAAGGAGAGCATCCCGGCCATCGCCCATCTCGTGGAGCTGCGCAGCCCGCAGCAGAAGGAGGAAAACGGATGAATTACTTCTGGGCCTTCGTGGTGGGCGGCGGCATCTGCGTCATCGGCCAGCTGCTCATCGACCTCACCGGCCTGACCCCGGCCCGCATCCTGACGGGCTATGTGGTGGCGGGCGTCATTCTCTCGGCGGTGGGATGGTATGCGCCGCTGGCGGAGTTCGCAGGCTGCGGCGCTACCGTGCCGCTGCTGGGCTTCGGCCATCTGCTGGCGAAAGGCGTGCGGACGGCCATCGAAGAGGAAGGGGCCATCGGCATCCTCACCGGCGGGCTGACTGCCGCCGCGGCAGGGATCACCACCAGCCTTGTGTGCGGAGTCGTCTGCTCGTGGGTGGGGAAGAGCCATGACCAGAATTAGAAAAATATCCCGGCTCAAGCCGGGATATTTTTGTGTGTAAGGCGGGCCGTTTCGCCTCATTTTTCGCCCGGAGTGCGTTATATTGGGGCCAGAAGGAGGCGAAAAGCCATGCGACAGGAAACACAATGGACGACGATCTTCTGGGAGGGCTGGACGGCGCTGGCGCTCTGTGCAGCGGCGGTGTTCTGGCCCGGCAGTGCGGCGCTGGGTTATCCGGCTGTGCTCTGGCCGGGGCTGGCCCTTGCGGCGGCGGTCCCCGTCCTCTGGGCCGGGTGGTGGCTCTGGGCGGAGAAGGCTCCGCCGCTGACGGAGGAGGAGCTGATGGCGAAACCGGGGAGGATACATATTGTCACGGAAGAGGTTTTTCTTTAAGTGGAAGTGGGCGTGCGCGCTGGTGGCGCGGGGGTAGAGCGCGGTTACGCGGGGTTAAGTTCTCTTTTGCGTGCCAAAAGAGAACCAGAAATGGTTCACGCGCCTGTGCGCGGGGCAGAGCGCTTTTTCATTAAGGCTAATTGTTCTCTTTTGATGTCAAAAGAGAACCAGA
>ERZ773111.1494-NODE-1494-length-10715-cov-8.346811_pt1 | contig 10715 bp, 7 predicted proteins | sample MGYA00580567_ERZ773111 | MGnify/ENA primary metagenome ERZ773111 (study PRJEB29015, sample SAMEA2737875) | human gut metagenome | biome: human gut; feature: human-associated habitat; material: faeces | place: China | collected 2012 ...
TTGTGGAAGCGCAGGGTGCTGTCCTTGATGTCCAGCTGCTCCACGATCTCCCGGGTGCGCAGCCCGGCGGCGTAGCCGTCAAAGATGCGGCGTTCGGTCTTGGTCAGGGTGGGAATGCCCGCAACAAAGGTCTGGAAGGCATCGGGCACCGACTCGTTGCGGCACACGTCCGCCAGCCGGGACAGCTCGGTCTGCATCTGCTGGCGTTCCAGCTGCAGCTCGTCCATCCGCCGCCGGGATTCCCGCCGGTCCTCCTCGAACTGCCGGAACGCCGGCGAGAGGATGCGCCGGTGGAAGTTCATGCAGCAGAACACCACGAAAAAGGCGATGAACAGGCCGATGAGCAGCATCTGCAGATTGCCGGAAAAGACCAGTCTCCGGTAGTCTGCCATGGGGATGCACACCGCCAGCCGGTAGGACTGGCTCTCGCTCAGGCGGCACAGCTGGGAGATGCCCGCATAGGCGCTGTCGGGGCCGGTCAACTGGGTCAGCCCGCCGCCCATGCTGCGCAGCACCAGCGTGTTCCGGGGAGCATGGTAGTAGCCGCCGGTGGTGCCGCTGCTGAGGGCGGCATCGGCGGCAAGGCCGTCCCCCGCCGGGGCCAGCAGGCAGCTCAGCCGGTCAAAGCCGGTGGGCTGGGCAAAGTTCTGCTTGAAGAAGCTCTCGCTGATCTCAAAGCCGCACAGCCCGTATATCGTGCCGTCCCGCCCCCGCAGGGGCAGCAAAAACAACTGCACCTCCTCCGAGGTGCCGGGCAGCTCGAACCGCTCGGTCAGCGTGTAAGACTGGTACAGCGGGGTGCTGCCGGGGGTCATCCAGCGGTCGTAGTCCGGGAACTGGTCGGTCTGGAACTCCATGCGCCACTTGCGGTGGGGCATCACGCTGTGGGCCTTGCCCACCTCCGCACTGCCCCGGTACAGCAGCAGGGGCACGGTGGGGGTGTCGGCACCGCTTTTCTGCACATACAGCCCGGCACGGGAATGCTCTGCTCCCTCCATGCGGGTGTTGACGGTGGCATCCAGCAGCACAAAAGCACCGGAACAGCCGGTCTGGCGCAGACGGCGGCACAGCGGCTCGATCATTTCCTCCTCCAGCGCGTTCAGCACCTCGGGGGAGTCGTTCAGCTGGGCAAAGGACATCTGCCGCAGAGCAAGCTCCTTGTCCACCTCTGCGCTCATGTCCTCGGACAGGTTCACGCCCATGACCGCCAGCTGGTCAAAATAGCGCTCCATATCGTTCTGGAACACCGAAAACTGGATCTGCAGACTGCGGCTGATGTCCTTTTTGGTGTTGTGCAGGCTGGCAAACAGGAACAGCGCCGCACCAAAGGTCAACACCAGCAGCACCACCAGCAGCAGGCAGGCCCACAGCAGCCGGCTGCTCATGGGGCTCTGGCGGATCTTTTCACGGTGCCGGTCAACAAAGTGCATCAAAGTCCCTCCTTTCCGGCTGAGCGGCAGGCTCAGGCATTGTCACACAGCAGCTGCCATGTTTCCTCGGCAAGGGCTTCCAGCGTTTCGCCGTCCGCAAGGCGCTGGGGGTAGTCCTTCTGGAGCTGGCGCAGGCTGTCGTACAAGGTTTTGGCCTTGGCGTGGTACCCCACGATGCCCGGTTCGGACAGGGGAGTGTTCTGGATGCGCATTTCGTTGTAGACGTCGTACAGCCGCTGATAGCTCTGCTGCTCAAAGGGATAGTCCGCAATGGCGTCAAAGGCGGCGCTGGACACCGGCATGTAGCCGGTATCGGTGGCAAATTCCAGATTGCGCTGCTGTTCGGTGAGCCAGCGCAGGAACACGGCGGCGGCTTCGGCCTTCTGGTCGGTGGTCTTAAAGGCGCACAGGCCCACACCGGCCTGCGGCATCAGGGGCGTGGCGGTGCCTGCAGCGTGGGGCAGGGGAGCCAGCAGCAGGTCGGTGGGCTCGGTGGTGTTGTCCGGGTAGGTGACGAAATCATTGTAATAAAGGATGGCCGCAGAGCTGCCAAGGCCCGCCAGCGTCTCGCCGGTCATCACCTGCGTGTTGGAGTACAGGTCCGAGATCAGAATATCGCCCTGCACCAGCGCCCGGGCAAACTCCATCCACGAAGCGCGGAAGGTCTCGTTGGTCAGATCGTACCAGCTGCCCTTGTACAGCTCGCCGCTGCCCTGTTCCAGCGCGTTCAGCTCCACCAGACGCAGGGGGTAATCCAGCGCGCAGAAGGGCTTGCCCTGCGACCACTGCCGGTAGGCACCCGCCATTTCAAAAAAGCCGTCCCATGTGGCAAGGGTGGAAAGCTGCGCCCCGGTGTCCGCCGCAAACCGGGCGTACTGGGAGCCGTTCAAAAAGATGAGCTGGGTGGATTTGGACACCGGGAACACCACCTGCTTCCCGTCAATGATGCCGTCCTGCACAAAGCCGGGCACATAGGCCGCCATGTCCTCGGCGGTGAACCAGTCGTTCCAGTCCACAAGGTTCTCAATGCCCAGAGCGCTGGCGTCCGCGGAATGAGCCGAGAACAGGTCCGGCAGGTCCAGCGCGCCGGGCTTGCCGGCCTTGGCGTCCTGCAGCTGGCCGCCAATGGCGGCACTGTTGGTCATGTTGGTCACGTTGAGCAGGATGCCCTTCTCTCTGCCCACCGTGTCGTTGAACTCGGTCAGCAGGCGGTTCATGGGCGAGTCCGCCTGTTCGCCGTACACATGCCAGATGCTGAGCATGGTGGGGTCCTTGGGAGAAAGCAGGGTCTTGCTGCCGCCGCAGCCCGCAAGAGCCAGACCGGGGACGAGCGCCGCAAGCTTTAAAAATGTCCTTCGTTCCATTTTTCATGACTCCTTTCCGCACATTGCAGCCAGAGGGAGAAAACCGGCACAGGCAGGGCTGCAGCCGCCTGTTTTGGTGGGAAACCACCCCCAAATCCCCCCAATTTTGGGCTTTTTGGGGGGATTTTTTGAGGGGGAAGGCCAAAACCCCAAAAATTTTTTTGGAATTGCCCCCCAAAAACGGCTTTTCTGAGGGGGCAATTTTTTCCCGTGTATGATACAGTACAAACAGAAGAGGTTCCGCGCCGGTGCAGAAAGCCTGTCGCTGTGCACAAAACGCGTCAACAGGCATCTGCGGATTCTATTCATAAGAATAGCATAAGATGGAGCGGACTGCAAGTGCAGAGAACACCAAAACCAGAACCCCCTAAAAAGCAGGGGGACAAACAGAAAGGAGCACCCCCATGAAAGAGATGAACCGACGCGAATTCCTCACCCTTACCGGCGCAGCCGTTGTGGCGCTCTCGCTGGCAGGCTGCGGCGGGCCCTCCGCACCTCCCGAACCTCCCGCGCCTCCGGCCTCTGAGAGCAAAGAGCTGGCCCTGTTCAAAGCCATCAACGAGGTCTGGTATGAAGTCAACAAAGAAGCAATCCACAATCCCAAACTTGATATCTGCAAGTCTGTGGTCTACTGTCAGGAGGCTGCCGACCTCGCAAAGTTTACAGCCAGCCCCTTTGAAACCTATGAACCTGAAGTAGACGAAGAGGATTACCGCAAATGGAACTTGCCTGATGATGTATTCCACGAGTACCAACTCCGTGAGTCTGAAATGATACAGGAAATCAGGAACAAATATGGAAACGGAAGCTATCGGGGGACTGTGGGAGTTTCTAACGGCACCCATGACGGTATGCAATTAAAGCAACTGTATCCTAGTAATCCGAGCGAGGTCAGGGAGTTTGTGCGGAGTCTGGCCGGCGGGCGTGGACTGGCGAGTCCGCATCCCGAGCAGTGGATGATCGGGCTCTACTGCCCCACCATTAAGGGCAAGACCTATACGGTGGCGGTAATGGTAAACTTTGCACCGATCTGAAGCGGGGCAGGGATGCACGGACTTCCCGCAAGTCCCGAACCGTAATCTATAAAATATTGTATCGAAAGGAGCACCCCCATGAAAAAGATGAACCGACGCGAATTCCTCACCCTCTCCGGCGCAGCCGTTGTGGCGCTCTCGCTGGCAGGCTGCGGCGGCGGGCCCTCCACGCCCGTAGCGCCCACCGGCAAGGAAGCCGAGTTGGTGGAAGCCATCAACAAGGTCTGGAAGGAAAAGTTTGATGCAGGTCAAGTTACCTATGAGAAGCTGACCTTTAATCAAGATGCAGTGAGAGCTGTAAGGGGCTACGGACGTGTTTTTGAAAAGGCCAACGAGACACCGCATAAGTTGACACCCAGTGACTATGCGATCGTTTTGGAGGAAAGCGATGGATTTGAGGCTGAGATGCTGAAAAAGTATGGCGAGAACAGTCTTGCAGGTGCTGCCGGCGTCTCCGAGCCGTCTAGCGAGAATGTGGTGACTCTGGAGTGCGAGTATTCTTGCGAGGATGCTGCCGTTCGGGCTTTTGTAGAAAAACTGCTGAGCAATTCTGACAGCCGGAAGGCAGAATTTATCAGCGTCTATCTCCCGGTGGTTCAGGGCAAGACCTACATGACCGCTGTTGTGTTCCGAAATAACAAGGCATAAGATAACCAGACTTCCCCCTTTTTGCCCCGGGCACACTCCCCCTGTGTCCGGGGCTTTATAGAAAGGAGCACCCCCCATGAAGCGATATGACCGACGGACTTTCCTCAAGCTCTCCGGCGCATCGGCGATGATGCTGGCGCTGGCAGCCTGTGACGATAGCTGCTCCTCCGGCTCCACAAGTTCCGGCTCTGCCACAGAAACGCCTCCCTCGCCGCCGATCCCTGTGATCCGGGACGGGCAGAAAATTCTGACCATTTTCAACGCAGAGCTGGCCCGGCGAAAGGTGGAGAACATCAAGTTCGAGTACAGTAAGGGTCTGGAACACGCCATTCAGGCAGATGTGCAGATGTTTGTGGATAACGGCAGCCCGGAGTTCCCGTCGGACGAAGGGCTCAGGCTGCGGATGGAGGGCGACTATGCCGCAAAGATGTGGGATGGTCTGCACGAGGCGGGTTACAGCTCCGGCTCCACAGCCATCTTCCGTATGCTCAATCAGTACCGGGTAGGCGTGGATTTCGACCACGAAGGAAAGCACCTTTACAGCATGGATCGTCTCTACCCCACCACCGAGGCCCAGTTCCAGCAATTGGTGGATGAACTGATCAAGGACTACGGCGGTGTGCCGGGGCTTCATGAGGACAACCCGGTGGTGAATAAGGTAGGCATCACTGTGGTGGATATCAACGATAAGACCTATTGGGCCGCCTACATCATCGACAAGTGGCAAGGCATAGGAGACGGCTGAGCCATACCATAGAAAAGGAGCCTACTATGAAATACCAACGATTTGCGGCCCTTGTGCTGGCTGCGGCCCTGCTGCTGGCGGGGTGCGGCGGCACCCAGAGCAGCCCCAGTGCCGCTGCCGACCAAAGCTCCGACAGCAGCCGAAGCACCCCCGGCGCAGCGGTGCAGACGGCCCAGAAGGAGCGCATCACCGACCAGTACACGCTGGAAAAGAACGTTTCGGGCGTGTGGGGGGAGGAAGCGGTGCAGTGCATTTCCGTCCATGTGCCCAAGCTGGAATGCGACAGCCCGGACGCCGCCTGCATCAACGATGAGCTGAACGCCATCTATGCAGCGGATTTCCGGGAGTTCGAGAACAGCGAGGAGGCCGGGCAGCCGGGCGGCGAGTACCCGCAGATCGGTGTGGGCTGGGATGACTGGTGGTACGGCGATTGCGTCAGTCTGGTGGTGCGCAGCCGCTACGGCGGCACCGCCCCGTGGCGTTACAGCGGCTGGTGCTTCGATTTTGCCACCGGCAGGCAGATCACCACAGCCGAGATGCTGCAGCGGATGGAGCTGGACCCGGACACCGTGCAGCAGCAGGTGCAGCGGCAGGCCATGCAGGCCTTTGACCGGGAGATGGCGCAGGGCGCGTATTACGAGGGCCTGCGTCTCGGCGGAGAGCTTTCGCAAATGCGAATGGATACGCTGGAATACAATGAACTGGAAAACCTGTGCCTGCTTTTGCCGGAGCAGGATCAACTGGTGCTCCGGGGTAAGTACAGCTGCGAAGAAGGCTGGCAGCAGCTGGATATGGAGCTCTCGCTGCCCACCGCCGACACCCCGGTGCTGACCGACACCTACGACGGTGTGCAGGTGCAACTGGAGGGAACGCAGGGCACCATCACCCTGAGCCCCGCGCCAAAGACCGACCAATGGGGAGACATTGGCATCCGGGTGGAACAGGAGCACAGCTACCCCATCCTTGGCGCTTATAACGAGTATGTGGACGTGTGCATCGGGGAGCAGGAGGACGGATTCTTCCACCCGGTGGTCTATCTGCTGACCAAAGACGGCGTGGTGGAGTATGTGGACGTGCTGCGCTGCCTGCTGTACGGGGATGCCATGGTCTGCCAGGACCCCATCTACATTGCCAACAACGGTGTGGCGCTGGAACTCTGCGGCAGCGAGGTGAAACTGCGCCGGGCGGATGGCTCTGTGCTGGAACTGGCTCCCCTGTCGGCAGAGTGGAGCGCGCAGGAAATTCCCTATTCCGTCACCGGCTCCTACAACTACACCTCTGAAAACGGCTGGAACTGGATGGATCTGGGCAGCGACGGCAGCGTTCAGCTGGGCGTGCAGGACAACAGCCGCATCTATCGGGGCGATGCCGCGTATCTGGGCGTGGTGCCCGAGGGCGTGGTGCTGGGCATCGCTGCCGATGAGGAGCTCGAATTTGTGGCGGCGTTCAAGAACGACCTGTACAACGAGAACCTGACCCTGACCATGATCGCCGGGCAAAACCCCTTTGCCGAGGGCGAGACCCAGCTGCAGATGACCCGCAGCTACGGCTGAGATCACAGGAGAACGACCATGAAACACAAACGCCTTGCCGCTGCAGTGCTGGCGGCGGCTCTCTGGCTGACCGGCTGCGGCGGCGCGGCGGCTCCCGCTGCCCCCGCAGGCTCCGGCGCAGCTTCCCAAAGCGCCGCAGATACGGTGGTGCAGACAGCACAAAAAGACCGCATCACCGAGCAGTTCACGCTGGAAAAGACCATCCAGCTGTACGAGTGGGGCAGCGCACAGAAGCTGACCATCCATGTGCCGCAGCTGGTGTGCGACGGCCCGGACGCTGCTTATCTCAACGATGAGCTTGCCGCCATGTATGCGGCAGACTTCCGACAGTACGAGGACAGCCCGGAGATCGAGCCGCAGCAGGACGAGTGGAGCCCGGAGATTTATATCAACTGGGACGCCTACTGGTACGGCGACTGCGTGAGCCTTGTGATGTTCCGCTACGACGGCGGCTCCGACCCGGGGTATTCCCGGGGCTGGTGCTTCGATTTTGCCACCGGAAAGCAGGTCTCCGTGGCTGAAATGCTGCAGCGCATGGGGCTGGACCCGGACGCCGTGCAGCAGCAGATGCTGCGCGAGGCGATGCAGACCTTTGACCGGCGCATGGCGCAGGGCGGCTACTACGAGGGCCTGCTCAGCGGCGGCAATCTGGCAAGCATGCGGATGAACACGCTGGAAAACAACCAGCTGGATGACCTGTGCCTGCTGCTGCCGGAACAAAACCGGCTGGTGCTCCGGGGCGGGTGCAGCTCCCCCGCCGGGTCGGGCTGGCGGCAGCTGGATGTGGAGATCCCGCTGCAGGCTGCTGACCCGCAGCCGCAGACGGTGCTGACCGATACCTACGGCAGCGCTTCGGTGCAGCTGGAAGGAACACAGGGCACCATCACCCTGCGCCGCACGCCGGAGACCGCCGCATGGGACGCGGATTACGGCATCCGGCTGGAACAGGACCGCACCTACCCCATCCTTGGCATCTATAATGAGTATATCGACCTGTGCATCGGAGAACTGGGCGCATCCTTCCACCCGGTGGTCTATCTGCTGACTAGGGACGGCGTGGTGGAGTACGTGGATGTGCTGCACTGCCTCATGTTCGGCAGCGCTCTGGTCTGTCAGGACCCCATCTATATTGCAAATCAGGGCGTGGCGCTGGAACGCAGCGGCAGCGAGGTGAACCTGCGGCAGGAGGATGGCTCTGTGCTGGAGCTTGCTCCCCTGACGGCAGAGTGGAACGCGCAGGAGATCCCCTCGGAGGCTGTCGGTGCCTTCAACGACATGTCAGACAACCAGTTTGACTGGATGGACGTGGAAAGCAATGGTTCCGTCCAGATGGGCGTGCAGGACAACAACGTTTTCTATCAGGGCTACGCCGACTATCTGGGCGTGGTGCCGGAGGGCATGGTGCTGGGCGTCTCTACCAGCGAGACGGCAGACGGGATGCCGGGCATCACCTTTGTGGCGGCGGTGAAGTACGACCTGTACAACGAGACCCTGAGCTTTACCATGATCGACGGGCAGAACCCCTTTGCCGAAGGAAAGACCCAGCTGCAACTGATCCGTTGCCCGGATTACTGATTCCGGCACGACCATTGAGAACACAGGAGAACCACCATGAAACACAACGCGTTCCGCTGGATACCGGCAGTTTTGCTGGCGGCGCTGCTGGCAGGCTGCGGAGCAAAGACCGCAGCCTCTGCCCGCCCGGCTGACAGTCGGGAACTGAAATCGACCCCGCCGGATTCCATGCACGCCACCGCGGCGATCACCGAGCAGTACACCCTTGAAAAGGTGGTGCAGGCAGAGAACGGCGGCAAGGTTCGGCTGAACATCCATCTGCCCCGGCTGGAAAGCGACAGCGCCGACGCTGCCCGCATCAATGCCGAGATCGCCCGGTACTACGAATACGATGTGCAGGAGTACGCAGACTGCCCGGAGGCAGCCGACCCGGAATCGTGGGACATCTGCATTGAGATGAACTGGAACGCCAGCTGGTACGGCGACTGCGTCAGCCTTGTGGTCAGCAGCTGCTACGGCAGTACGGATGCACCCTTCCACAATGGCTGGTGCTTCGACTTTGAAAGCGGAAACCAGCTCACCGCCACCCAACTGCTGCAGCGCATGGGGGCAGACCCCGCTGCGCTGGAAGAAGCGCTGTACCGCGACGTGAAGCGCCGGGATGAGCTGGACCGGCAGGCCGCCTGTGAGCGGGGGCTGCTGCCTCCTGGCAGCCTGAAAGAGGGCAACACTGCATGGTGGGCTACACTGGATGAACTGCCGCTTTCGTTTGACGAAACAGGAAACGTTACCTTTTTCGTCCGCAGGTTCAGCGCCTCCCGGGAGGAGTATGTGAACGATGCCCCAACCATCCCGCTGGATGCGCAGTCGCTGCCGCAGGACTGGGAGCAGCAGGTGCTGGCCGAGTGGATGGCAGTCACGGCGGTGACGCAGGGTGAAAGCTATGCCCCCGCCGACCGCAACGAAAGCTTTACCCTGCGGCTGGAAAAGGCCGAGATCACCGGCACGGTGACCGTCTCCTTCATCCGGGAAACATACGTCAGCCCGCAGATCCAGTCCGCTGCCGAGACCCGCACCGGAGAGCTGAATGCCGGCGCTGTGACCGGCTGGGACGGGGAAAAAAGTCAGGGCTGGAACCTGAAATGTCTCAGCGAGGACAGCAGAAGCAACTGGACCATCTCCATGATGGAGGACGGCTCGCTGCGGATGCAGTCCACCGGCCCCAAAAAGGACAGTGAGGTCTGGTACGTTTTTCAGCGCACCGAGGCATGGGACGACATCGGCTTCACCGCCATCCCCCGCAGGCTGTGGGGCACTTACCGCGCCGGAGACGAGTCCGCAAAGGGCATCCGCTGGATGACCTTCCTGCCGGACGGCAGCTGCTGCATGAGCGTGGAATGGGTCGGGTGGAACGGCATTCTGACCGGCACCGCAGAGGGAACACAGGGTCGCACCGAGGACGGTACCGAGCTGTACTTCACGCTGACCGACCAGAACGGCAGACCCTGCGAGTTCTGGGCCATTTTGCTGAACGATGACGGCAGCCCCAGCGGCTGCAGCCTGAAATACCGCGCCGGAGAAGTGCTGTTTGACCGGGACACGCGTCCCGTTTACTGGAAAAACGACTCCCCGGATCTAACCCTTGTACCGTGACCGAAACCGAACGCAATGCGATGACAAAGCGTTGTCGCTTACAACAAACAAATAACAGGAGGAAATTACTATGGGTCTTATCAAAGCAGGTATGGGCGCACTGGGCGGAACTCTTGCAGACCAGTGGAAGGAATTTTTCTACTGCGATTCTCTGGACAAGGATGTGCTGATGGTCAAGGGCCAGAAGCGCACCTCCCGCCGCAGCTCCAACAACGGCGAGGACAACATCATCACCAACGGCAGCGGCATTGCTGTGGCAGACGGACAGTGCATGCTCATCGTGGAGCAGGGCCGCGTGGTGGAGGTGTGCGCCGAACCGGGCGAGTATACCTTCAATTCCTCCACCGAGCCCAGCGTGTTCACCGGCAACTTCGGCGACAGTCTGGCAGCCACTTTCCAAACCGTAGCCAAGCGCTTTACCTACGGCGGCGACACCGGCAAGGATCAGCGGGTGTACTACATCAACACCAAGGAGCTGGGTGAGATCCTGTACGGCACCGCAACGCCCATCCCGTTCCGCGTAGTGGTCAGCGAGGAGCGAGGCTACAAGCTCTCGGTGAACATCCGCTGCAACGGCAGCTTTACTTACCGCATCTGCGATCCGCTGTTGTTCTACACCAACGTGTGCAGCAACGTCTCCACCCAGTACGATGCCTCGGAGCTGGCTCCCCGCCTGAAGAGTGAGCTGATGAACGCCTTGCAGCCGGCGCTGGCCACCCTTTCTGCCAACAAGGTGCAGTATTACGAGATCCCCGCCCACACGCTGGAGATCT
>ERZ773111.1496-NODE-1496-length-10713-cov-14.797898_pt1 | contig 10713 bp, 9 predicted proteins | sample MGYA00580567_ERZ773111 | MGnify/ENA primary metagenome ERZ773111 (study PRJEB29015, sample SAMEA2737875) | human gut metagenome | biome: human gut; feature: human-associated habitat; material: faeces | place: China | collected 2012 ...
GTCAGTAGCTGAACAGGAGGGACAGCTGATAGAAACAGAAGCCACTGGAGCACCTTAAAATCACCATCATACACTAAATCAGTAAGTTGGCAGCATCACCCACGCTGGCATGACTGGCACAGAGGAATTGCGTAAATGTCATGCGCGCATAATCGACTATGACGAACGATATAAGGCGTAATGTGAGCGCCAGCTCCCGCAGCTCCACACCCACAGCATGGACGGGAAGCAACAAAGTCCATGTACTCAGGTAATTTTAGCGATTGCAGTTTTGGTATTTTGAAATGCGCCATGCCAGGGTCGGAGTCAACATCCACAGGGCATACTTTTGCACGCATCGGCGCTGCGCGTTCTTCCATCATCTGAACATATGCTGTAGCGCGATCGTCATACGGGCGAATATTCGCCTCTTTCAGAGGTCCGCTATCCTGCGTTGCGGCTTTCATCTTATTTATTGATATACGGCAAACTTCTTCCGGCATCAGGTGCATCATGTTGCACATGAAAGCCCACCAGCACAGTTCCTGAATACTTAAATCATGGCCATCTGAAAGCCCCATTTCCTGACGGGCGACATCCAGTATCCAGTTAACGCGATTATTATGCAGCGTTTCTTTCAGCTCATTAAAACCACGCATCCGGTAATGGTTATCGTGATGCCAGCACAACAACACCGCGCTATTGTCTCGTTCTGCGTGGACAATATGGTTGTCACACCAGCTACGATCTGCAGCCTGGCATTGCCCCTCTTTCCTGCGCAACCACGCCACCAGCGCGTCAATTCCACCAATACGGCGAAACAGTTCATCGCTGTTAAAAAACGGCTGCAACGCCTCATTTGTTGCCATGGTTTGCTCGGTAACAACGAGGCCGTCTTCCATGTGCTCGATTAACTCACGCGGCACCGGCTCCATAATAAATTTACGGCCAGCCTCCACCAGCTTTCGGACCTCCTGATCCACTTTGAACGTGGCGAGGCCAAGCTCTTTCTGTACAAAGGGAGTAATTACGGCTTTCACATCACACCTTTAATCACTGATTGGGCTTTATCTGCTGCCCGGCATTATCTGTTTAAGCACAACCATTTCCTGACGGCATAACACAGCAATAGCTGTCCTGGCACCAATTTGCTTACCAACCAGGTATTGCTTTACCTTGCGGCGACTCACGCCATCAAGAAGCATCTTTAACGCTTCACGGGACAATTTGTTGTATTTGCGTGCCATTAATCTACTCCGCAGAACCATACAATCTACGTAACGTGTCGGCGACAGAAGATACAGATATCTCTCCGGTCGCAGCCCCTACGGTAAGGTCTGCCAGTTCAGGTGAATCAAATACCTGCACCCCGTTACGGCGTAGAAATAACAGCGCACTGTTTAGCGCGGTACGCTTATTGGCATCATTGAATATATGCCCTCTCGCTGTAGCCACCAGGTAGGTGGCGGAGACTTCGAAAAGGTCGGTGATCTCTTCGTAGGCAACTCTGGCCTGAACTCTCCCGATAATGGCCTCTGCCCTACCCGGATCTGACATGCCCGGCAGGCCGCCGTAGCGGTTTATATTCGCATCATGAAGCGCAATAAGTTCTTCCGGTGATATATGCCTCATTATCGGTTAACCAGTTCCTTGTTGGTGGAGTCCAGGGTGTCAAACAGGGATGCAAATTCAGCATCCAGCGCCGCTTTTTTGTAGGCTTCGAAAGTAGCCTTGCTGACAATTACTGCTGGCTCACGGCCTCTGCGGGTGATTTCAACCTCTTCCCCGGCTTCAACATTGTTGAGCACTTCAGAAAGGTTGCCACGCGCGGTACGGAAGTTAATGGATTGCATAAACACCTCGTGTACTCGTTATGTGTACACAATTATAAACTTCACAGGCATAAAGCACCAGCACTTTGCGGCTTAACAAACCTCTAGGCAGGTCATTCGTAGCCTAATGTCCGAACTGCTAAAGCATCCAAGTTGCTGTAGAATCACCGCCAATTACATAAGCCTGAAATAAGTGGATGAAAATGACAAGTATTCAACAACGTGCAGAGCTTCATCGTCAAATCTGGCAAATTGCTAACGATGTCAGGGGTTCGGTCGATGGATGGGATTTTAAGCAATACGTTCTGGGCGCACTTTTCTACCGTTTTATCAGCGAAAATTTTTCCAGTTATATTGAAGCCGGTGATGACAGTATCTGTTATGCGAAACTGGATGACAGCGTAATTACTGATGACATTAAAGACGATGCCATCAAAACTAAAGGCTACTTCATCTACCCCAGTCAGCTTTTCTGCAACGTAGCTGCGAAAGCAAATACTAATGACAGACTGAATGCAGATTTAAACAGCATCTTCGTTGCTATCGAAAGTTCTGCTTACGGTTATCCTTCAGAAGCTGACATCAAAGGTTTGTTTGCTGATTTCGATACTACCAGTAACCGCCTGGGTAACACCGTTAAAGATAAAAATGCCCGCCTGGCTGCGGTTCTGAAAGGGGTTGAAGGGCTAAAACTTGGTGACTTCCACGAACATCAGATTGACCTATTCGGTGATGCCTATGAGTTCCTGATTTCTAACTATGCCGCGAATGCCGGTAAGTCCGGCGGCGAGTTCTTTACACCGCAGCACGTCTCCAAGCTGATTGCACAACTGGCTATGCACGGGCAGACCAGCGTTAACAAAATCTACGACCCGGCAGCGGGTTCCGGCTCACTGTTGTTGCAGGCGAAAAAACAGTTTGATAACCACATCATCGAAGAAGGCTTTTTCGGTCAGGAAATCAACCATACGACCTATAACCTGGCGCGTATGAACATGTTTTTGCACAATATCAACTACGACAAGTTTGATATCAAGCTGGGTAATACACTGACTGAGCCGCACTTCAGAGATGAAAAACCGTTTGACGCCATCGTATCTAACCCACCGTATTCGGTGAAATGGATTGGCAGCGATGACCCGACGCTGATTAACGATGAGCGTTTTGCCCCGGCTGGCGTTCTGGCCCCCAAATCCAAAGCTGACTTTGCGTTTGTATTACATGCGCTGAACTATCTTTCGGCCAAAGGTCGTGCTGCGATTGTCTGCTTCCCGGGTATTTTTTACCGTGGCGGCGCAGAGCAGAAAATCCGTCAGTATCTGGTCGATAATAACTATGTCGAAACCGTAATTTCACTGGCTCCGAACCTGTTCTTTGGCACCACCATTGCCGTAAACATTCTGGTTCTGTCTAAACATAAAACGGATACCAACGTTCAGTTTATTGACGCCAGCGAACTGTTCAAAAAAGAGACTAACAACAATATCCTGACCGATGCCCATATCAACCAGATTATGCAGGTATTTGCCAGCAAAGAAAATGTTGCTCATCTGGCGAAATCTGTCGCGTTTGAGGCCGTTGTTGCTAATGACTATAACCTGTCGGTGAGCAGCTATGTGGAAGCGAAAGATAACCGCGAAATTATCGATATTGCTGAGCTGAATGCTGAGCTGAAAACCACGGTCAGCAAAATCGACCAGTTGCGTAAAGATATTGATGCAATTGTGGCAAAGATTGAAGGTGACGAGGCGCAATCATGAGTGGGTTGAACTTTCTGAACAAATTGCTGGATGGAGTTGATGTTGAATGGTTGTCACTGGGAGAGCTTGGCGATTTCATACGTGGCAATGGACTACAGAAAAAAGATTTCGTTGAAAGTGGTTTTCCAGCAATACATTACGGTCAGATTTATACAAGGTATGGGTTATCAGCTGATAAAACATTTACTTACGTGCTTCCAGAACTAGCCAATAAGCTGAGAAAGGCTCAAAAAAATGACTTATTGCTAGCAACAACATCAGAAAACGATGAAGATGTAGTAAAACCTTTAGCCTGGCTTGGCGATAACGTTGCTATTTCCGGAGATATGATGTTATTTCGCCACGAGCAAAATGTTAAATATCTCGCCTATTTCTTCCAGTCCGAAATATTTCAAACACAAAAAATGAAATATATTACTGGAGCTAAAGTCCGACGGGTTTCCAGTGGCGATTTATCTAAAATTAAAATTCCAATTCCCTGTTCAAACAATCCAGAAAAGTCTCTTGCCATCCAGTCTGAAATCGTTCGGATTCTGGATAAATTTACTGCACTTACCGCTGAGCTTACCGCTGAGCTTACCGCTGAGCTTAACATGCGTAAAAAACAGTACAACTACTATCGCGACCAGTTGTTGAGTTTTAAAGAGGGGGAGGTTGAGTGGAAAAGTCTGGAAGATATTGCTTTATTTAGACGGGGTTCATTTCCACAGCCATATGGAAATAGTGAATGGTATGATGGAGAAGGTTGCATGCCTTTTGTTCAGGTAGCTGATGTGGCTGATTCAGGATTTACATTACACACAAAAACCAAACAACAGATTTCTAAGATTGCACAAAGCAAGAGCGTTTTTGTTGAGGCTGGAACAATTGTTGTGACACTGCAAGGTACTATTGGTCGAGTAGCAATAACACAGTACGATTGTTATGTGGATAGAACTCTTGCAATATTTACTAACTTTAAAGTAAAAATAAACAAAAAATACTTTGCTTATCAACTAAAAGCTAAATTCGATTCAGAGAAAGAATTTGCAAGAGGAAGTACTTTGAAGACAATTACAAAAGAAGAGTTTTCTAAGTTCCAATTACCTCTTCCCTCAATAAACGAACAAAATCGTATAGTATCACTATTGGATAAGTTCGATACACTGGCTCATTCAATAAAACAAGGTCTCCCACGTGAAATCGAGTTGCGCCAGAAACAATACGAATACTACCGTGATTTACTGTTCAGTTTCCCGAAACCTGAAACTGTCAGTAATTAATTGACCATTGCTACCGATCGGGCCACCTTAACACCCGGTCAGTATATAGACTATTTTTTACGCGCCGGAAGTCACCCTTAACTCCCTTCCGGCCCTTGCCAGACGGCACAAAGGATGCGCTATGACTCATCAAACACACACCATTGCTGAATCCAATAACTTTATCGTTCTTGATAAGTACATCAAAGCTGAGCCAACAGGCGACAGCTACCAGAGCGAATCGGACCTGGAACGAGAACTGATTCAGGACCTGCGGAATCAGGGCTATGAATTTATATCCGTAAAATCACAGTCGGCGATGCTGGCCAATGTTCGGGAACAGCTTCAGAACCTCAATGGTGTGGTGTTTAATGACAGCGAGTGGCGGCGTTTCACGGAGCAGTATCTGGATAACCCGAGCGATGGCATTCTGGATAAGACCCGTAAAATCCATATCGACTATATTTGCGACTTTATTTTTGATGACGAGCGTCTTGAGAACATCTATTTGATAGATAAAAAGAATCTCATGCGCAATAAGGTGCAGATTATCCAGCAGTTTGAACAGGCGGGTTCTCACGCTAACCGTTATGACGTAACTATCCTGGTTAATGGCTTACCGCTGGTGCAAATCGAACTGAAAAAACGCGGCGTGGCGATTCGTGAGGCTTTCAACCAGATACATCGTTACAGTAAAGAGAGTTTTAACAGCGAAAATTCCCTGTTTAAGTATCTGCAACTGTTTGTCATTTCTAACGGCACCGATACCCGTTATTTTGCCAACACAACAAAGCGCGATAAAAACAGTTTTGACTTCACCATGAACTGGGCGAAATCAGACAACACGCTGATTAAAGACCTCAAAGATTTTACCGCTACCTTTTTCCAGAAACATACTCTGCTTAATGTTCTGGTGAACTACAGCGTTTTTGACAGCAGTCAGACGCTACTGGTGATGCGACCGTACCAGATTGCTGCCACCGAGCGCATTCTGTGGAAAATTAAGAGCTCCTTTACAGCGAAGAACTGGTCAAAACCGGAAAGCGGTGGGTATATCTGGCACACTACCGGTTCTGGTAAAACCCTCACCAGCTTTAAAGCCGCGCGTCTGGCAACAGAGCTGGACTTTATTGATAAAGTCTTCTTCGTGGTCGACAGGAAAGACCTCGATTACCAGACCATGAAGGAATATCAGCGTTTTTCGCCAGACAGCGTCAACGGCTCGGAAAATACCGCAGGTCTTAAACGAAATCTGGATAAGGACGATAACAAAATTATCGTCACCACTATTCAGAAACTTAATAACCTGATGAAAGCAGAAAGCGACCTGCCTGTATACAATCAGCAAGTGGTGTTTATATTTGATGAATGCCACCGCAGCCAGTTTGGAGAAGCGCAGAAAAACCTGAAGAAGAAATTCAAACGCTATTATCAGTTTGGTTTTACCGGTACCCCTATTTTCCCGGAAAACGCCTTAGGCTCAGAAACAACCGCCAGCGTATTTGGTCGTGAATTGCATTCGTATGTAATTACCGATGCGATTCGTGACGAAAAAGTGCTCAAATTCAAGGTAGACTACAACGATGTGCGGCCACAGTTTAAGTCTTTAGAGACAGAAACTGACGAGAAAAAACTAAGTGCGGCTGAAAATCAGCAGGCGTTTCTTCATCCCATGCGTATTAAGGAAATCACGCAATATATTCTGAATAATTTCCGCCAGAAAACTCACCGTACCTTCCCTGGCTCAAAAGGTTTTAATGCTATGTTGGCAGTGAGCAGCGTGGATGCCGCGAAAACCTATTATGCGACGTTTAAACGGTTACAAGAAGAAGCCGCTAATAAATCTACTACCTGTAAACCGCTGCGTATTGCGACAATCTTCTCCTTTGCCGCCAATGAAGAACAAAATGCCATTGGTGAAATTTGCGATGAAACTTTTGATACCAGCGCAATGGACAGCAGTGCTAAAGAGTTTCTTGACGCTGCAATTCGTGAGTATAACAGCTATTTTAAAACTAACTTCAGCACCGACGGTAACGGTTTTCAGAACTACTATCGCGATTTAGCCCAACGGGTTAAAAATCAGGATATCGATCTGTTAATTGTCGTGGGGATGTTTTTAACTGGCTTCGATGCTCCAACATTGAACACGCTATTCGTCGATAAAAACCTGCGTTTTCACGGCTTGATGCAGGCATTTTCCCGCACCAACCGTATTTATGATGCAACTAAAACCTTCGGTAATATCGTCACTTTCCGGGATCTGGAACGCTCAACTATTGATGCCATAACGCTGTTTGGTGACAAAAACACCAAAAATGTGGTTTTAGAAAAGAGTTATGCAGAGTATATGGAAGGCTTTACTGATGCTGCCACTGGTGAAGCTAAGCGCGGCTTTATGGCAGTAGTTTCAGAACTGGAACAACGGTTCCCTGACCCTGCCAGTATTGAAAGTGAAAAAGAGAAGAAAGACTTCGTTAAACTGTTTGGTGAATACCTGCGTGCCGAGAACATCCTGCAAAACTATGATGAATTTGCCACGCTGAAAGCCCTGCAACAAATCGATCTTAGCGATCCTGTTGCGGTAGAAAAATTCAAAGAAGAACATTATGTGGATGATGAAAAGTTCGCTGAATTGCAAACGATTCGTCTCCCTGCTGAACGCAAGATTCAGGATTATCGTTCTGCCTATAACGATATTCGTGACTGGCAGCGCCGCGAGAAAGAAGCTGATAAAAAAGAAAAATCAACCACTGACTGGGATGACGTGGTTTTTGAGGTCGATTTGCTGAAGTCTCAGGAAATAAACCTGGATTATATCCTTGGACTGATTTTCGAACACAACAGACAAAATAAAGGCAAGGGCGAAATGATCGAAGAGGTCAAACGCTTAATTCGTTCAAGCCTAGGGAACCGTGCTAAAGAGGGCCTGGTGGTCGATTTTATTCAGCAAACGAACCTGGATGATTTACCGGACAAAGCCAGCATCATTGACGCATTCTTTACGTTTGCTCAACGCGAACAGCAACGTGAAGCAGAAGCATTGATAAAAGAAGAAAATCTCAATGAAGATGCAGCAAAACGCTATATTCGCACATCTTTAAAACGCAAATATGCCACCGAAAATGGCACAGAATTAAACGAAACATTACCAAAACTTAGTCCGTTAAATCCGCAATATAAAACGAAAAAACAGGCAGTTTTCCAGAAAATCGTCTCGTTTATTGAGAAGTTTAAAGACGTAGGCGGAAAAATATAGCCCAATTCGTGTTTTTCTTGCGGATTCTTAATTAAACCCGCAAGAGACCGTGGGGTTCCAAATGGCTAATATACTCCCCTTACCTATGCGCGACAATGCTGCCAAAAGTGATAGAGAACAGCCAGAAATAGATCGCGGTCATAATGATTTTGAATGCCGTGTTCATATCTTCAGCTCCTGTGATTGATTGGATACATGCCGCGCCCCTTGCGGCATGTTTTTATTTTTACCTTCTCTGTTTTAAATATAAATATTTATTAGAGCAATTATTGCTGATGAAGAAGCGCGTTTTCATACTCCCTGACCATTAACGTAAGCACGCCGTGACGCCTGAAAACAAGCGCCACTTCAATCTTATCTTCCAGCGCGAACGCAATTTTGCTTAGACCAATTTTCTTAAGGAGATCAATCTTTGCTGGACCGTCATTTCTGTCATCGGTGGCGGGACGCATAGATAGCAAAGGCTCTGCCCCATTTGTTACGTGCTTACGCAACCAGGCTCGTGTTTTATCCCTGGCTATCTCACAGCGCCCGGTTACAAACCAGAGCGTGTAAATGCTGGACAACTGGCGCACCATATCAATAACTGGAGTGATGGAAGCATCAGTGTCACAGGCAAGGTTAAACTCGTTCCAGTGCTCTGTTAATGCACCGTTGCCAGGCGGTGGAAGTAAATGCAGCCTGTCTTCCGTTGCCTCTGATATCGTCCCATCAATATCTACTATGACGATGTATGGACGTTCCTGGTGTGCGTGTTTATTGAAAATACTCAAATGCCCTCCTCATTGGACGAAAAAAATGCTGGTGGGAGCACTCCACCAGCATTAAAAGTGACACTGTAACTATCAGCGAACGTAAATAGTGCCGCCGTTCTCTTTTTCCCATGCATCGCTACGTGCATAGCAAACATCGAGAAGTCTTCTTGCCGCAGTTTCCTCTAAACCCAATTCGACAACCAACTGCTCATGACGGCGGGTAACCACATCAAACAGGGTATGCAGCCCTTTAGTTGCCAGATCATCAATGAATTCCGGTTCGAACGGCAGCTCTGCATCTGCCAACATAACCTCTTGCGCCCACTCAACTCGACGGACCAATTCCGGGCGGCGGCTTTCCATCTCTTTACAGATCAATTCATGGAAGAACTCTACCCAACCTTCCGGCTGAAACTCGCGGAAAATTGCCAACGGCTGGAAGTTTGGCATCAACCATTCGTTGATTCGGATATCAATGGCATAGCCCATGTCGCAGCAGAACTGATAAGCAAAGTCCAGCTTAGAAACGATATAAGGACGCTCGTTATTGAACTCTTTAGGCGATGAGATCCCATAAGCCAGGAGGCGCGGGAAGAAGGAGATTTGCCCTAACATCGGATGAAGTTTGCTTGCAGGGAAACGGCGCTCAGTAATGCCATACATTTCCTTCTTGAGCGTCGCAAATTTGGCATTCTCATTAACCAGCGCGGTAACCTCTGCTTTTTTATTAGCAAATGCCACGCGCGCCTCGCTTGCATCTTTAATAGTTTTTTTGAGCTGTTGGTTAAGGTCGGCGACCTGCTTACGCAGTTCCTGTCGCTCGCTTTTAGCTTTGTTATAGCGTTTCTCAAGGTTAAAAGGATCAAGTTTCATGATCTCTTTATATTGAGATTTTAGCGTTGAAATCTGTGAGTTCCGCAGTTCAACCATCGCGGTCATTTCATTGAGTTTTGTTTCCAGCTCAATGCTTATACGTTCGGCATTATCAGCACGCTGGTTGGCGTCATGCGTCGCATCGTCGATCGCGTCCTGTTGCTGGCGTTTCAAATGTTCAATTTGCAGCTGAAGCTCTTCAATTTCTTTACCCTTCAGACCGAGATCCAACTGCATATTTTCAGCTGCATCTACCAGGGAGTTATGGCTATCAGCTTCTGCGTTATAAACATCAATAAGCTGTGCGTGAAGCATCTCCGCTGACTGAACCGCATTATCAAAAAAACGTGCTGTGAGGTCATCACAACTAACGCGGCGTTGCGCGGCCCGGATGTTCTGGATAATGGCCGGGATACCGGCATTCAGGACATCAGGGATAGATACATTTTCGATTGATTGGTTTTGTGCTGAAGTGCTCATTTCAAAGTTCCGTATTAGCTTGTGCTTCGGTCATTTTTCCTAAGTATGAAGGTGGAAGGACTACGCAATTTGTATCCAGTCCCTCACCTATGGCAGCCTGTAAAATTCTGGCTAAGGTGAGTCTCTTGTTGCGATACCTGGTGATGACATGCCTGATACCGCCGGTCGGCGTAACAAAGGCGATCAGCCAGTAGTGATATTTCCGTCGGAATGGCCACATAGTGCACCTTATGGATTGCTCTAATAAAAAACGTGATGAGTGTACATCACGTTTTAAAAATATTGAATTATTAGAGCAATATTATTCTGATTCTTGCTCAAAAAACGCGCTAATGAGAGGAAGCCAATCCTCTGACACTTCACGCGGTCGCGGTTTGCCATGGAAGAAGATTATTCGGCAGTCTTTTGGTAATGCCCCATTCCCCCTGGAGTAGCTCGCACTTGCATATTTCGAACCAGGTTCCACAACATCGGCCTTGGGTGATGCTGCCAACTTACTGATTTAGTGTATGATGGTGTTTTTGAGGTGCTCCA
>ERZ773111.1503-NODE-1503-length-10667-cov-4.154730_pt1 | contig 10667 bp, 11 predicted proteins | sample MGYA00580567_ERZ773111 | MGnify/ENA primary metagenome ERZ773111 (study PRJEB29015, sample SAMEA2737875) | human gut metagenome | biome: human gut; feature: human-associated habitat; material: faeces | place: China | collected 2012 ...
TGGAAATGATGGGATTCCTCGGTATCGGTAACAACCCGATGGTAGGATGTACAGTTGCATGTGCAGTTGACGTTGCTACTGCTTTGAGCAAGTAATTTATACTTAATCAAGATAATAAATCCCTGTAACTCCATGAGTTATGGGGATTTTTATTTTATCCGTACTTCATGGATAGAAGATAATTCCCTATTACTTTTTACTTGCTTTTCTTCTTGTAGATAGTTGTAAATAGATAATTGAATTGAAGCCGAATATCACTTTATTTGAGCTTATTTTTCTAAGGTAAAGAAGTGGCTGATTATCCTTGAAAATGGGCTAAAAAGAGGATGTTTTGCGACCAATTTGCGACCATTTTCCCATTTTTTCAAAAGTGGTCGCAAAAATCGATTCATCTACCTAATACACAGAAAGATATATCATATTTAAAAGGACTTCCCAATGTCTAATTTTAAATGATTAAACTATGGTAAGAAGTTCATTTTCTATTCTCTTTGCCATAAGAGAAAGTAAAGCAAGAAAGAGTGGTAAAGCTCCTATTGAAATTACAATTACAGTAAATGGGGAAAGATGCACTCTATCAACAGGTAAACAAGTTCCTATCGACAAATGGGACAAAGCCAAGCAACAAGTAAAAGGAAAAGACGAAGAAACTCAAAGCCTCAACAATTATCTAAAAGCAATCAAAGCCAAACTCTATCAGAAGGAAGCAGAATTATTAGACAGAGGTTTTATTATCACAGCAGAACTATTACGTGACGCATATTTTGATAAGGTAGAATCACTCAAAGAAAAAAGCCTGTTTGAAGTCTTTGAAGAACATAACAGAGAACAGGAAAAGCTGGTTGGAAATGGAGTTTCTAAAGCTACCTATTGGATTTCGGTCTATACAGTAAAATTACTCAAAGAGTTTGTTCAGCAGAAATACAAAAGAGAAGATTTATACTTACGTGAATTGAATCTGAACTTTATACAATCTTTTCATACATTCCTAAGAATAGACAAAGGAATGGCACAAAATTCATCTACAAAACATCTGAAGCTGCTCAAAAAGATTATCAATCTTGCAGTAGCCAACTCATACATGGCTATGAATCCATTCATTACTTATAAGATAGAACGTGAGCCTGTAGAAATAGATTTCTTGGATGAAAAAGAACTGAGAAAGATTATCAACTTTGACACTCCCCTACCAAGACTGGAGAGAGCCAAAGATATGTTTCTCTTTGGGTGTTTCACTGGATTGAGCTACATTGACATCAAAACCTTAGCTCCAGAGCATTTTGAAAAGGACAATGCAGGTAGGATTTGGATAAAAAAACGCAGGGTAAAAACTGGAGTTCTATCACGCATCCCCCTACTCCCTATCGCCAAACTGATACTGGATAAGTACAAAGGTGGAGAGAAATTGCTTCCTATCCAAGACCCAGCAGATATAAACAAATACCTAAAGGATATAGCCATTTTGTGCGACATAAAAAAACGAATCACATTTCATACAAGCCGCCACACATTCGCAAGTACGGTTACTTTAGCTAATAATATCTCGCTGGAAGTCGTTTCTAAGATGCTTGGTCACACCAATACCAGAATGACAAACCATTATGCCAAACTGATAGATAAGTGCATAGGTGAACAGATGGATAAGCTCATGGACACATTTACAGGAGATTCCAACTACTAAACCTTACAAACTAAGATTATCCCACTTGCAGTTATTGTGAGTGGGATTTTCTTTTTATCTTTAAGCAGATAATTAAAAAAATGACAAGTAATGAAAGAATTTATAGATTGTGATGAAGATAAAGCACTATTTGCATATATAGAAAATATCATAGCAGGCAATAAAGCAATCACTCAGACACCAGAGGGAAGCATTATTTTTACAGGTAGCAAACTAAAAATAAGTAATCCCTTCTTAGCAATAGAAACTTTTGAAATAAGGTATAATGAAAAGAAGATTGACTGTGCCTATAAATATGAAGACTATATTAAAGACAAAGATATACAAGCTACCGTTAAAGGTTTAGGTATGAATCCAGATTCATTTTGGCTTCTTATTTTATTTTGTTATGACTATGCTTGTGATGTTTGCTTTACAGGGCTTACATATATAGATAGCGCAAAGAAGAAAATAGAAAACTTTATAAGTAAGTCTAAAGAATTTATAGAAAAAGAAAATGACAATTTAAAATTCAAAAAAGAAACAAGTCTTACTTTAAGAATGAAAGGGAAATCTTGTACTCTTAATGATGAAAAGGCTTTATTACTTATCTTAAGTTGGATAGAAAAAGGAGTATTTGAAATATCAAACGATAGTACACTAAATACATTTGGAGGTAATAATGCAGATGAAATTTTTACCACAAATATAGAGTCTGATTCTGTTTTAATATGGTACTTTGCTCAACTCATTTTATACTTCTTTGAACTAAATCCTCAATTTAAAGGTAGAGCAGCTAAAGGTAGTGGAATCTCTCTAAACAAAAATATTCTCATTTCTAACTTAATATATCATACTCATTTATCTCTAAACAAGAATTTCCTCAATGATGACGAATATTTAAAAGGTTATCTAAAACAATATAAAGACAAAGAAATAAAGGCACATAGCAGCATTTATTGGTAATTACCCTATTAATCAATTACTTATCAATTCCATTTTTCTATACTTCAATAAAGGGGAGTAGAAAAGTGGAATTTTTTTATTCTATTTAGTATTTCTCAAATAGCTCCATCTTTGCAATGTCAAGAAGAAAGATACACAGTTAAAACAAATAAAGGTGAATAAAAAACTTCCAAAAATTCATTCTCTTTAGTACAGACTGGAATCAAGTACTTTTGCGCCATAATCAGAAAGCCAAGTGCGCATAGGCTGGATGATTGCATAATTGATTTATAAAACAATAAATAAAAATTTTAAATTATGGAAACAAATGTTTTTACTACTAATGAAAAAATTACAATGAGTATTAACACTGAAAAATTGGCAAAGGATTTACAAAAACAAGAAAAGACATTAAAATCTCTTCAAAGAACAAATGTCAATGAAGTGGTAATTGAAGCACAGAAGCAAGTTGTTGAAAGTTTACAGAAACAATATGATGATTCTGTTGCAGCAGAAGAACTTGCCAAAGAGTGCATAGGTAATTCACCTATCACTTTTCAAGTAGTAAATGAAGAAACAGGTGAAACAACCGAAGTGAAAAAGAAGATAGCTTTTGTTAAAAACAACCGTCCAATAAACAATGTGAAAGTGGATAAGTTCATATCCATCATAGCTAAGGACAAATACGAAAAGGCTTATCCTATAATCGTAACAGAAGCCAAACAACTGATTGAATCAGGCTATAAAGTCTATGACCTTAAAGGTCGTGAAATCTCCTTAGAAGAAGCAGACGGTTATTTTGTGATTCTTGACGGACAGCACAGAGGTAAAGCATTTGCCATACTGATAGCAACAGGTGAAAATTATGAGATTCCAAATGTTCGCATAAGAGAGAAAGAAAATATCGGTGAATATTTGGTGGATATTAATGATGCTGGAACAAGTTGGGATAATAAGGATAGATTGGCAGTAGCAGCTTTAACAGCTATCGAAGAAAAGGACTTGTTCGCAGAAATCGCAGCACTTATTAATGATGGATTTAACCCCTCAACTTCCACCCTTATATTTACAGGAAAGAAGTTCTCAAAAGGTCTGATTAACAAGGTACTCAAAAGAGAGAAATTCTCTCTACCAAAAGGTGCAAAGGTAGACATTGAAAGAGGTAGGAGATTTGTAACTCTGTGCAAGGCAACAGGCGTAAAAACAAAATATCTTACCAAACATTATCTTATTGACGGATTCAACTCCTATGCTGCATCAACAAACGAGGAACAGGCTTTTAAAGCACTGGAATCGCTTAAAAATCTAAACCTGACAGATGAAAGGATGGATAAGATAAAAGATGGAACTCATTTTATAACCTTGCTCAAAGAAGCATTACCCGATTAAATCCACAAGGAGAAAAAGGCTTGTGTGACAGGCAAGCCATTTCTCTTAACAGACCACCCCAATTTCTTAACTAAAAGTGCAGTTTCCGGCTATATACTTGTCTGATATAATTTATAGGGTTTGGGTGATATAAAAAGCAAGTACATACTATTAACTAATTTACTAATAACATAACTTACTGGCTTTCCGTCCTTTCGGACGAAAACAGTGAAATCCTATTTAGCATGAATGTTTCAGATACAAGCGGTTACAGGATATTCCCAATAAGCATATCCAAAAACCTTTCAAATAAGGAAGCATATATTTACCTTTCGCTCCTTTTTAAAAGCGATTATAAAACAGGGGAATCTAATGTTTTGTTGGAAACTCTCTCTAAAGAAACAGGATATGACAGCGAAACAGTAAGTGGTTATCTTCATAAAGCCAAAGAATATAGATATATTGAAATTACTCAAAAAACTTGTGGCAAAAAAGAAGATGGAAGTACCAAGACGAAAAACTTTTATAAGGTACATATACCTCAAAAGGACTTCATCATGGTAAACAGGGAATTTCTTGATTTTCACATTGAAAACCTCTCCATTAAAGAAGAAACAGACCTTAAAGGATTTATCCTGCTTATAAAGTGCATTTGCTTGAATAATTGCAATTTTACATATTACAGTCTTAGAGATATGACAGAACATTTGACAATCTCCTATGCCACTATTCAGAAACTTATGAAAAAATGCAGGGATTTGGGGTTAATTACATACCATAAGAAATACTATAAAATCATGTTGGACTATTTCGATTTAGGCAATACAGGATATTTCCCTAAAGACACTCCTGACCTTTATAAAGAGATTTACAATACAATAAAACTGTTCCTTCAAAATAAAGGATTTGAAGCTCCACCCTATAAAAGAGAGTTTGTAAGTCAGATAGCCGTAAAATACAATCTTACTAAAAAAGAATTGAAAGAAAGTAATGATATAGAGTTTATAAAAAAATATTCTGTCAAATATCAGTTAGGAGAAAGGCTACCCAAAATCAATGAACCTATAAACAGTCTGAATTATTTCGTAAAGGTACTTACCAATAAAAACTATACATTACCTGTCAACCAAGAACAAACCAGTATCAAAATATGACCTTATTTAAAGATAGCTTCGGCTATCTTTATTTGTTCATGCACTCTTAACTCCACATGGTAAAGCATACTGATTCAAATTATTCATCCATTTAAATTGCAATACCTCTATTACAGTGAATATAGCCAATCTCAAAAAATCACTATTATAAGGAAAAACACAGAATATCACTGATTCTACTTGATATTTAATCAGATAGGAGAAGCATAAATAAAGGCACACACAATTATATACAGGTACTTATAAATAAATCCCCCTATCTGTTACTTTGGTTACTGTCTTTTAAAATTATGATGATTACAGGCTCACGTGTTGACTACGCTTTCACTCCCCCTACCATACTTGAACAAAAAGAGATAATAAAACAATATTATTCACCATTTTAAATTTTAAAGTATGGAAAATTTTATCTTATTGCCATCTAAGGCACAGAAAAGAAGTAGTGGTTTTAATCAGTATGCAGAAGACGCAACGATTATCACAGAAGAAACTACAAAAGTCCAGAAAGTAAATCATTTCATAGAAGCAAACACTATGGAGATTGATTTACAGCATTTAAAGAGTGACTGCATAGTTCCAGTATTCAGTAAGGACAATGAGCTTACAATTTCTCATAATGCCTTTATTGAAACAGTTTGGGATGCCGCAAACTCATTCTTTACAGGTGAAACGATAGAGAAACCAGATATTAGAGTTTCTCATATTATCAAAGGCAGAATACCAGAAGCTATTCATAAGCCTGCAAACCAACTTTTGGAAAGTGACAAAACACAATACTTTGAAAGGATGATGTTTTGCATTGAAATTCCTACTATCTATGAAACGGTAGAAGGGAACAAACTTACTCTTTCAATAGGTGGTGTGCGTGCTTATAATCACATGAATCTCTACAGTAAGAAAACAGTAGAGAAATTCAAGGTTTTTATAGGATTCAAGAATATGGTATGCTGCAATTTATGCGTTTCAACGGATGGATATTTGAGTAATTTGGAAGTTTCAAATACCTGTGATTTATATCGTTCTGTCTTGGAAATGTTTCATGCCTACAATCCTGCAAAACACATTCATTTAATGCAGCAGTTGGGAAATACCTGTATGAGTGAACATCAGTTTGCACAGATTTTAGGAAAGATGCGTCTGTACCAATGTCTGCCACAAGGTTTTCAAAAGAGTATTCCACGTTTGCTTATTACTGATACACAGATTAATTCAGTAGCCAAAGCATACATACAGGATGAGAATTTTGGAAGTTTTGGTAATGACTTGAATATGTGGAAGTTTTATAATTTACTCACTGGAGCGAATAAAAGCAGCTACATAGATTCATTCTTAGACCGTTCCCTAAATGCAACGGAAATAGCGGCAGGAATAAATGAAGCATTACATGGTGACGAGCGTTACAAATGGTTTATTGATTAATTAATCTTTAAATGGAGGATATTCTATAAAATGAGTATTCTCCATTTTTTCTACTACTAAAGATTTTATGAATCAGAAGAATTTCAAAATTATGAGTTTGGCTATATTATTCTTATTTGTACTAATAATATTGCTTTTCGTCTGTCCTACATTTGCATTTTTTATAGTAGGACTATTCTTTTATTTATCAGACAATCACTAATGCACAAAGTGAATGTTTCGCTATTATTCAATCAGTTAGCTATTATGGATATACAGCGGACATTCACTTTTATTATTAAACCCTCAAAAGTAAATGTTATGAGTTTGAAATACAGTAATACAACGGCTGACTTCTTGGAATGGGACGAAGCCATGAATCTTATAAGAAAACTTTATAAGGATGGAAATTACAACATGAGTTTATTGATAGCTTTAGGTTGTTTCTTTGGTTTAAGGATAGGTGACATTCTTTCTTTAAGGTGGAATCAGATTCTAAATACAAGTGAGTTCACCATAATAGAAAAGAAAACAGGAAAGAAAAGAACTATCCGTATAAACCCACAACTCCAAAGGCATATATCTGAATGTTACAAGTCTATCAGACCAACAGGAATCAATGCACCTGTATTAGTAAGCCAGAAAGGTACAGTCTTTTCAGTTCAGAGAATAAACATCATTCTGAAAGAACTGAAAAAGAAATACAGACTACATATAGGTAACTTTAGTTGTCATTCTCTTAGAAAGACTTTTGGCAGACAGGTTTATAATATGAACAGTGAAAATTCAGAGTTGGCTTTAGTAAAGCTCATGGAACTTTTCAACCATTCAAGTATTGCCATTACTAAAAGATACTTGGGATTAAGGCAGGAAGAACTTTTGAATACTTATGAATGTCTTAGCTTCTAAATCTGTTACAGGTAGGAAATCTGAAAATTTTGCTCTTATATGGGCAGAGTTGGATTTTCTACCTATTTATAGTGGAAAAAATCGGATGGTTTGGATGATATATGCAACCCATTAAATTCTTCCACTACTGAAAATTTTAGACCTTATAAATGGATAATGTGTTAAAGTCAATAAGTTACATACCTTTAGATAGAATAAAATTGCTAAAACAAACACTTTTCAGTAACTTTGTGCCAATTTCAACGGACTAAGGTGTTAGGAAGCTGAAAGGACATATAAACGAAAGGGCGTTTAGCTAAAATTATCCTCTACTGGAATCTGGACAATTCTCGTCATGTGGGTAATGAGCAGGAACGCCCACACCATAGCTATATACTTACCTCTCATGGGGTAAACTATATACTATCTTGGTGTGGGCTTTGCTTATTATACATGACAGGCAGTCCAGAGCCACAGTAGAATAATAAGCCAAAGTACCCACACCTTTTCTTTATATGCTAACAGACTTTTAGAAACGGCTATCTTTGGGTACTAGATAGTGCAAAACCAAAGGAATGAAGTACTATACTAAATTAACAGGTGTGCTTATTTTTACTTTTATCTCAACATCTTTTATCTCATGTGATGAGGTAAGGAAACAAGTTGTTAAATCTTTGGCTACAGATGAGGAAAAAAAAGCTCTTGAACAATCTGAAACTAAAAAAGAGGAGATACCACATTTTGACCCTTATGCCATAAAGAAAGCTAAAGATGCTATGACAGGCACGGTAACTATCAGTAATGCTCAAAAAAATGGAGATGGACGTAATTATCAAATATCTGCTGACATTAATAACAATACCAATAAAGATATAATAAAAATTATCGTTACTATTTCTTCTTATGATACAAGCCGTGATATGTTTGACACAAGTGCTTATAATTACGATAAAAAAACAATAGATGTTTCAATTTCAAGTTATAGTTCACGCAAAATAAATTGTTCTACAATACTTGGAACTGAATATTCTTTTGATAAAATAATGTTGGATAGAGTAGTATTTAGTGATGGGGAAATTATGGACTTTTAAACAGGATAAAGAGTATGAGCATAAAAGTAACTATTCATAATTACATGTTTCCTATACATTTTAGGTATAAAGGATGGCGTGTAAAATTAGAAAAAAAGATAGATTTTTTTAAGGATGTCAAAGTTGAAGCAACATTTACACCACCGCATATTGACTTTGATTATTGGAATATTATTGTGCCAGATGAAGTTGAACAGATACTGAAAAAAAGGGGTACTTACAGACAAGCTGACTATGAAAAATACCTCTTATATACAAAGAGATATATTAGTTCATTTACAAATACCCAACAAACTAAGTCATGTGGATTTTCTGCAAATGGAGGATTATTGGATAGATTTTTGGGACAAAATATTAGTGCCACAGATAAAGTCATTAATAAAGTTACTGAATGGATGGATATTAATTTGCCAACTGTTCAAGAACCAGATGATAATAAATATATAACATATCTAATACAAAATGGTGTTAGTAATGCAATAACATCAATAGTTAAAATAGCAATTCTTTCAACTATGCCATATATGTCATAAATAATTTTGATAGATTCTAAAATTTACAATCATGGATAAGAAAAAGATTTGTACTATTACAATATTACTTCATACTATCCAATTATTTGCAAGTGATATGACAAGTCGTGGTAGAATTAGTAGCGGACATAATGACTTTACTGGAACTATAATAGCTATTCTTGCTATTGGATTAGGAGGGATTTTTGCTTTTTTCTTTATATCAGATGGTATAAAAAATGGAGTTAGCAAAGATAAAGAATGGAATAAATTCGGTTGTGGTGCAGTCATTCTGTGCATTCTTGGATTATTGTTTTTAGTTGCAATGTGTTCAGAACAATGATAAACAGTAAGCCATCATACCTTTAACATTTTAATAGTAGCATGAATAAACTTTATCTTATAATCTATACACTAATAATCCTGTCAGCTTGTAACCAACAAAAGTCCTCAAATGCTCCAAAAGATTTTGAGGACATTGATACTACTTTACAAACAACAGATACTATTAATACCAAAAAGACACTCAATGACATTCGCTTTAAGGACTGGGATAGAAGTGATTGGTTGGATAATGAATATATCCGTACTTTGCGAAAATACTTGGATGATTACAATAAAGGAATTGTCAGCAATACTAATTTAGACCCTTATAAAGAGCAGATAAAAGGTCAATTTGTGATTTATGACATTAACCCTTATCTGTTAGGAGGTGCATTTATTAGAATCACATTCCTTGATATGCCAAATAGAGTTTTCAGTAGTTGGATATATAGTGAAGTGAATGAAGATAAAGAAATTGTAGAAAGCTATGAGTTCCGTTCTATCAGCATTGAGGAAGAAACTACTGATATGACTAAAGAGGATATTCTTCAAGCTATAAAGGAAATGGATGGAATAAAATTATGGTAGAACTTAAAAATTCTAATATATGGAACAGAACACCAAAGACAACACGAATAATAAAGATATGCAGTTGAACGATATTCTTGAAAGAATCAACGGTATATTTGGTCAATACAACTCAAAAAGAGTTACACATAAAGAGTGTTTAACACATGAGAATTTTAAAGACTTTAAATCTACTGGATATTTTATTACCAAGTATTTTATAGACAACCAACTTGATACAACTGATATAAGAAGAACATTACGGAGTAAGCATATTGATTATACCAATGATATTCTTTTAAAAATAGATAATCAGCGTGACGATGATTCAGACTGTTTAATAAAACAGATTGCAGTACATGATAAAGAGCTGCCTTTAGAGTTTACTTTAAATAATGACTTATCAGAATCAGAAGGAAAAGCTGCCATAAATAACTTCTTTGGCGATTGCATTGCAGGTTTGAGCCATGATATTAATTCTATTTCATCTAATTTTGAAGAGAATAAAATCAAAAACACATGCTGCCAACATTTCAATGACAATTCCAATGGGCTGATATTCTATGAAACTTCTGAAACACTTACTTCCATTATATCTAAAAGGTTATTGGAGGTTAAGGATATACGCAAAGTTTATTGTTACTGTCCTACTTGCAGAAAGATATTTTGTATCTACCGTGAAGAACAACCATCAGAAATAGAAAATATTATTGAACCTCAAATACGCAACTAAGCTCTTCAGCGTCCTTCTTGCGTCTAA
>ERZ773111.1507-NODE-1507-length-10662-cov-7.498162_pt1 | contig 10662 bp, 10 predicted proteins | sample MGYA00580567_ERZ773111 | MGnify/ENA primary metagenome ERZ773111 (study PRJEB29015, sample SAMEA2737875) | human gut metagenome | biome: human gut; feature: human-associated habitat; material: faeces | place: China | collected 2012 ...
GAGGATAGATAATTTCCCCACAGATGCCCCCAGCCAAATCGTCCCTGTTACGCCGCCCAATATGATGTTATAAACAGGCTTCCCGGTCAGATGTAATCGTATCTTTTTCTGATCTGCCAGCCAGAAAATAAGTGTGATCGCAATAACGGACAAAAGCGGGATCAGTTCTGCCCAAAATCTCCAGATTACCGTACTTGCGGTATCCGGTATCGGGATAACCGATACGCATATGGCCCAACCCACAAAAAAGATGATCGTCTTTATTGATACCGATAGAACTTTTTTCATACAATACACTTCCCTGTCCAATTCAAACATCAATGTGTCAACGCAAAAAGCCCGCCGCAATTTGACTAAAATCACGGCGAGACTTATGGTGGAGGCGGCGGGAGTCGAACCCGCGTCCGAAAGCACTTTAACAGGACTTTCTCCGGGCGCAGTCAGGATTTAAACATTCCCTCCGCGCAAGGACACCTGACGGACCTTACGCTTTGGTAGAGTCATGATGCGTGGGCAGGTCAACTCTTTCCCGCCTCACGGACGCCACATCAACGACGCCTTCCCCGGCCTGTGGCCTCTCCGGTTCAGACGGCTGCCTTTAGTTAGGCAGCGACAGCAATACGATTGTTGTCAGTTAATTTTAAAGTTGCCCGTTTTAAGGCGGTCAGGCGCCGCCGCCCGCTTATCCTGCCTCCACACCCCCGTCGAAACCGGTACAGCCCCGTATATGGGATAGGAGGCGTCCGGGCCGGGAAACCGGCCCGGATACCTTGAAAACATTTTTACTTGTGGAAGGGGTCCGGCAGCTTGTCAGGCTCCGGGTACTCCACGCCCTGGGTGTCCACGGTGACGGACTTCATCACCTGGGGCTTCTTGGGCTTGTTGGTGATCATGTTTCTGGGCTGGGAGACGATCTCGTCCACCACGTCCATGCCGTCGATGACCATTCCGAAGGCAGCATACTGCCCGTCCAGATGGGGGGCGTCCTTGTGCATGATGAAGAACTGGCTGCCGGCGGAGTCCATAGCCTGGGCCCGGGCCATGCTGAGAACGCCCCGGGTGTGGCGCAGATCGTTGGGCACGCCGTTGGCGGCGAACTCGCCCTTGATGCAGTAGCCGGGGCCGCCCATGCCGGTGCCGTCGGGGCAGCCGCCCTGGATCATAAAGCCGGGGATGACACGGTGGAAGGTCAGGCCGTTGTAAAAGCCCTCCTTGACCAGCTTCTTAAAATTCTCACAGGTGATGGGGGCAACTTCCTCGTTCAGCTCGATGTCGATGATGCCGCCGTCTTCCATAGTAATGCGAACCATAACGCTACAATACTCCTTTTGTGTTGACCCCGCAGCGGGGGTGTTGGGGGGCAGAAATGCCTGCCCGGATATCCCTTATAGTATACCATAGGTTTTGCCCGTTGCAACGATGCAGATGCAACGTTTTTGTGAATTATCTGCCCAAATAGGCTGAAAATGTGCGCCGCAACCGGAGTTTACGCTCTGGTTGGTGGACGCAACCGGGCATTTGTGCTAGAATCGTGCCACAAAAAACCACAAGAGAAAGCTTCCAAAGGAGGAAACGAATATGAAAAGTGATTTTCTGACCAACCTTTTTTTCAGAGCGCTCCAGACGGTGAGCATCGCGACGATGCTTGTGCGGCTGCTGCTGCCGGTGGCCATCGTGGCTGCACTCTATCTGCTTTGGCGCATTGCCCGCAATCTGGAAAAGCCGCCGAAGCTCACGGAGGAAGTCAAGATCGTGCGCAAGTCGCTTTCTGAAATGCTCAAGGAGAACCGCACCCGCTGCAAGATGACGCAGGAGTTTGTGGCTGAGACTATCGGCGTAAGCCGTCAGGCGGTGTCCAAGTGGGAGAACGGCACCTCGGAGCCGAACACCTCCAACCTGATGGCACTGGCAAGGCTGTACGGCATCCCGGCAGAGGATCTGCTCAAGGGCGTGGAAAGCGCATTGGAAGCACAGGAAAAATAATTACAACTCCCCCTGCAGCTCCACCATATCCGCCCAGAAGCGTTTGGGGCAATGGGTCGTGCGGCCTTTTTCGTTGTGGCGCGCCTGAATTTCCAGCGTTTTGTAGAACTGCGTCCACAGCGCCTGAAACTGCTGCTCCCGCGCACTGGGCGGCGGCAGCTCCAAGGGCGCTGCCAGCTCCAGCAGCCGGGTGCTGCGCCCCTCGTGCAGCAGCACCGCTTTGTAAAAATTCGGCTAAAAATCCTTTGCCGGGGCAGAAAGCTGGTTTATTCCATTTTTATCCGCATTGTGATGAGCTGGCCGTCCTGCACGGTGCCGTCCGAGCGGTAATACCGCCATTCGGTCGAACCGTCCGACAGCAGATATTCGACGGCAAACACCTGCCCGGCCTCGATTCGGACGGGGTAATTGTCAGACGGCAGGAACTCATGCATTTTCGGTAGATCCTTGAAGTCCTCGTATGCGTCCTCGAGCCGCCAGAACTTCCGGGACTTGTAGTCGGTGAACGCGGAGATATCCTGTTCGCCATAATAGAAGGCTGTGTAGGTTTTGCCGCTGACTTCCAGCGTGTCGATCCGCTGCGGTTCCTGCGTCAGGTCTGTGGTGTGAAGCTTTTCCCCGTAGCTCTCCTTCAGCTGCTTTGCCATATAATATTCGGCATTCAAATAGCCTGTGTTAACAATATGTGCATTCCCGTAGATCCCCATGATATCGGTGCGGTGAGTCTCTTCCAGTTCCTGATAGCTGCGCTGGAAATTCTCCACCATCCGATCTTCCCGGTACTGTTCAGCCGCCTCTTCATTGGTTTGACAAATCCGTGCATATCGCTTTCCCTGCTGAATATTCAGCAGGGCACGTTGATACTCCTCGGTGTCCATCTGCCCGGTGGATTTCAGATATTTCAGATACCGAGGGCCGGTACTATGCCAGGTATGGCCGACATCGGTGCCGTGGAACACGGTCTTTGGATAGGTCTTCTTGATCTGCTTCAGAAAGTTCTTTACGATCTCGGTGCCGCCTGCTGTGCCCTCCCAGTCTTTGAACTGCTGATCCAGCAATTCGTCATCGTCTGCCTGCATCCACAGGTTGAGGAACTGTGCATCCGTATACGGGTATTCTACAAACAGATCCCGCATTCCCTTTTTATAATATTCACCCCAGATCTCAAGTTCCCGATCCAAGATATGCGAATCGCTGTGCCATTCTCCGTAGAGGTAGATTTCGTCCGTGGAGTTGCTCGTATTATTCACATTGTTCCAGAGCAGCCCCAGCAGTGCCAAAATCAGTACCAGAATCAGTACGGGGACGGCATATTTCCAACGTCCGGTCTTTTTTCCTGTTTTCATTGTAATTTCTCCTTCATTTCCACCATATCGCCCCAGAAGCGCTTGGGGCAATGGGTCATGCGGCCTTTTTCGTTGTGGCGCGCTTTGATTTCCAGCGTTTTGTAGAACTGCGTCCACAGCGCCTGAAATTGTTGCTCCCGCGCACTGGGCGGCGGCAGCTCCAAGGGCGCTGCCAACTCCAGCAGCTGCGTCTTGTGTCCCTCGTGCAGCAGCACCGCCTGATGGACGGCATCATAGATCATGAAATCCTCCTCCGGGAAGCGTCCGCAGAAGTGCTGGCGCAGCAGGGGGAGGATATAATTTTTGGGATGGATGACCGCGCCCAGCATGCCATCGTGCTCCTCGAAACGCACAAAGCCCTGAAACTTGTCTACCTCCCAGTCCAGACTTTTTTTCATGGCGTAGAGGGGCGCTACCACCGGATGCCCCTCCCGCTTGACCGTGCCCGGACCCAGCGCAAAGGCCAGATGCAGAAAGCGGAGCAACAGCAGCTCCTTGTCCTCCTGCCCGGAGAGAAAATCCCGGCTGACGAGGTACTCGGTCTCTGCGCCCAGCTTTTTGCCAAAGCTGGCGAACACCCGCCGGGCAACGGCGGGGTCGGTGGGGATATCCTTGACCGGGTAGAGGGTGGCCGTTTCCCGCTGGGGCGTCCACACCGCAAAGGGGAGTTCGTGCTGGGCAAAGCTTTCGTACACGCAGCACAGAAAACCTTCAAAGCTGCCGTCATACAGGTAGACCACGTCGGCATCGTGCAGCTTGCGCGCCCCCTTGGGGCTTACAGTGCCTTGGCAAGACATTGCACTGCCTCCTCCCTTACCATGCGGACAGCCGTCCGGGGCGGCACGCCCTGCCCGATGAGGTTGTCCACGGCGGGCGGGCTGAACAGGCTCAGCTGCTCGCAGCTGCCGCTGAATACGTTGGGGTCGATGAGTGCCCGGGTAATGCGCTCCCGCCCGGCACTGCCGCGCCCCGGGTGCGCCCCGGAAAAGCCCCGGCAGGTGATGAAGTACTGCGCCCGCTTGAGCACCACGCCCATGCGTTTCAGCTCGTCCAGCCCCAGCGCCGCCTGCTTGCGGGCGCGCCAGATGCGCCGGGCGCTTTTGGGGCCGATGCCCGGCACCCGCAGCAGCATCTCGAAGGGGGCGCGGTTCACGTCCACCGGGAACAGCCCGTAGTGCTGCACCGCCCAGTTGCATTTGGGGTCCAGATAGGGGTTGAAGTTGGGGTTATCCTTATCTAAAATTTCGTCCGCCTCGAACTGGTAGAACCGCAGCAGCCAGTCTGCTTGATACAGCCGGTGCTCCCGCAGAAGAGGCGGCTTGGTGTCCAGCGCGGGCAAGCGGGTGTCCTCGGCTACCGGGATGTAAGCAGAGTAGAACACCCGCTTCAGCCCGTACTTCTGGTACATCCCCTCGGTCAGCTTTAAGATGTGGTAGTCTGTCTCCGGCGAAGCGCCTACGATCATCTGGGTGCTCTGCCCGGCGGGGGCAAACTTGGGCGCGTGACGGTAAAGGGTAAGCTCCTCCCGGCTGGCGGCGCCGGATACCGCGATCTGCTTCATGGGGCGGAAGATGGAATGCCGCCCCTTGTCCGGGGCCAGCAGGTTCAGGCTGCGCTCGCTGGGCAGTTCCACGTTCACGCTCAGACGGTCGGCCAGATACCCCAGCTGCTGCAAAAGTTCCGGGCTTGTGCCCGGGATGGCCTTGGCGTGGATATAGCCCCCAAAGCGGTATTCGCCCCGCAGCAGCCGCAGCACCGCCAGCATCCGCTCGGTGGTGTAGTCCGGGGTGCCCAGCACTGCGCTGGACAAAAACAGCCCCTCGATGTAATTGCGGCGGTAGAATTCCATGGTCAGCTCTGCCAGCTCCCGGGGCGCAAAGGTGGCGCGGGGGATATCGTTGGAGCGGCGGTTGACGCAGTAGCCACAGTCGAAGGAGCAGCAATTGGTCATCAGCACCTTGAGCAGGCTGACGCAGCGGCCATCGGCGGTAAAGGCGTGGCAGCAGCCTGGGGCATAGCAGCTGCCCACCGTGCCCGGGCGCGCGGTGCGGGACGCCCCGCTGGAAGTGCAGGCAACGTCATATTTGGCACTGTCCGCCAGAATGGTCAGCTTGTCCATCAGGGTCTGTTCCATGCAGAATGCACCTCCAAAGGGGATAAAACCGGGGAAAAGGGTCAAAAAATAAAGCCATGCGCAAAACAGCAGATGGCTTTATGAAAAACAGGGGGACGTCTTTGACAAAAAGCAAACTCTTACCGAAACAAAAGCCTTCCCCCGTCCGGGGGAAGCCTTCAGCAGCGAAATTTTAAATCGCCCGGCTTACCACTTGGCTTTGGTCTCCACCACGCGGCCGGCAATGTGCAGGTGGTTCAGGTCCTCGCCCCTGATGACCATTTCATGATAGGCGGGGTTGAAGGGCTGCAGCACCACGCAGTTGCCGCGCTGGATGTAGCGCTTCAGGGTGCCCTCGCCCTCGTCGCCGTAGATCAGTACGCCCAGATCGCCGTTTTCCAGCGTGTCCTGCTTGTGCACCAGCGCAAGGTCGCCATCCTGAATGCGGGGCTCCATGCTGTCGCCGCGCACCACCAGATAAAAATAGTTGGCGGGGTCCTTCACGCGGGCGTACTCCTGCCCGTAGTCCTCTTCAAAGGCCAGTGCGCCGTAACCGGCCTTCACCGTGCCGATGACCGGGATCAGGCTTTCGGTGTAGCTGCCGAAAAAGCGCTCTTCGGGGGCAGAAACATTGCTGACCGGGCGGTACAGCCCCAGCAGATAGTCCGCCGTGGTGTTCAACAGTTCTGCAATGCGGGCCACGGTGGAGGGGTCGGGGGAGGACTTGCCGCTTTCCCACTTGCCGACAGCCTGCTGTGTGACCCCCAGTCTGGAGGCAAGCTCCGCTTGGCTGACGCCCTGCTTTTTGCGGCACTGCTTCAATAGCTCTGAAAACGACATGATGATGCTCCTTTTCCCAATGGGTGGTTTATGTTGGTTTTATTATACAACAAAAAGGTGTTTCTGTAAAGAGAGATTCCAAAAAAACTTCGAATAAAGGTTGTGATAAATGCGCCTGCTGTGCAGCTATCGTACAGAAAAAAGAAAAATTTGCATAAGGGCTTGACAGAACGGCGCAAATCTGGTAAAGTAAATAGGCATTCGACACGGCGTAACGCGAGTGTCCACAAGGAGAGATGTCCGAGTGGTTTAAGGAAGCAGTCTTGAAAACTGCCGTACGGCAACGTACCGTGGGTTCGAATCCCACTCTCTCCGCCATTTTTATTGAATAAGTGTAATGCACTTTGCTCTGGAGTAGTACTCAAGAGGCCGAAGAGGCGCCCCTGCTAAGGGCGTAGGTCGTCTAAACAACGGCGCGAGGGTTCAAATCCCTCCTACTCCGCCAAGAAAAAGCTCGTTGATTCGTTGAAATCAATGGGCTTTTTCCTTTTTAAAGGAAAAATGCGGCTTGTGGAACAAAAAGGAGGATCCAATGGCGTTTGGCGTTTTGGCAGGTCAGATCACGGTGATCTTTCTGGAAGTGCTGCTGGGCTATGTAGGTGCACGCAGCGGCATCATCAAGGATCGTGACAGCAAGTTTCTGTCGGATTTTATCATGAAGCTTCTGCTGCCCTGTACCATGCTGGCTGGTGCAGCCGTGGACGGTGAGCCGGAGCTGCTCACGCAGGCAGGGGTGCTGTTCGTGCTGCTGCTGGCACTGTTTGTGGTGACCACCGGCCTGTGCCGGTTGAGCAGCTGGCTGCACCACGACACGCCGGGCAAGTATGCGGTGCTGGTGGGCACGGCAACTATGCCCAACTGCGGCTTCATCGGCCTGCCGCTGTGCAGCGCCCTGCTGGGCACCGCGCGCGGCACCGTGTTTGCAGGCATGGCCATGGCCTCTTATAATGTATGGTTCTTTACCTATGTGGTGTGCCTGTTCCGCCCCGGCGAGAAGATCCGGCTCAAGACCTTCATCACCCCCACCAACATTGCCACGGTGGCTATGCTGGTGCTGCTGGCCACCGGCTGGCGGCTGCCCGCACCGGTGCAGCAGTTCTGCAGTGCGGTGGGCGGCTGCACCACCCCGCTGGCGCTCATGATCGTAGGTGTGCTGCTGGCAGACAGCGACATCCGTGCGCTGCTGCACACCGGTTTCCTGTACCGGGTCACCCTGCTGCGCGGTATCCTGTTCCCGTTGCTGTTCATGCTGCTGCTGTGGCTGCTGCCGCTGGACAATGTGCTGCGCACCGGCCTGTCCATCATTGCATGCTGCCCGGCCGGCAGCCTTGCCGCGGTGCTGGCCAAGCAGACCGGCACCGAGGCGACCCTTGCCAGTCAGGCGGTGGCCCACTCCACCGTGTGTATGCTGGTCACAGTGCCTGCCATGCTGCTGCTGACCGGTGCGATGTTCCCGATGTGAGAAGCTGTAAAAAGCCCGCTGTCTTTGGACGGCGGGCTTTCTGCTGTTATAGCATAAGGTTCGTGATACCTGCCAGCACCAGCAGGTGCACCGGGTAGAACCAGTAAAAGGCCTTTTTCTGCAATGGACTGCACGCACCGCGCTGCCCGTTGTAGAACCAGACCAGCACAAAGGCCAGCGGGGCGGTGAGCTCGAACAAGAACAGCAGCGCGCCCGCAAGGCACTGCCGCTTGCGGTCTGCGCGGGTGAGGTACAGCGCGCAGATGATGATCACGCCGATGGCGCTGTAGTCGGTGCTGGCAGCCTGCGCCAGTGCGGCGCACCCGCCCGCCCATACAAGCCCCTGCCAGCCGGGCAGGCCGTTTTCCTTTTCAAAGCGCTTGAGCCCTGCCATAGCCAGCACGCCCAGTGCCAGCGTCCAGTAAACGTTCTGCGCACTGGGGTCAAAGGGGGTGCGGAAGAACGCAAGGTCAAAGGGTACCTCGCTCAGAAGGCCGAACAGCACCAGCCGCCCAAGGTAGCCCTTGACGTTGTGGGTGTGCACAAAGCCCTCCACCAGCAAAAAGCAGAACAGGGGAAAGGCCAGCCGCCCGGTGAAGCGCAGCACCATGTCCAGCCGGTACAGCGGGTAGGCAGAAAGGGTGTCCTGCGAGAGGGTGCCGGCGTCCAGCCCGGGCGTAAGGATGCCTGCCTCGATGCAGGACGCGCCGATGTGGTCCACCAGCATGGTGATGCAGGCAATGGTTTTAAGAGCAGTGCCGCTGAAAGTGCGGCGCGGGGATAGTGCGGTCATAAAAAATACCTCGTTCAGGTCGTTAAAAATCGTTACAGGAACTATAACGGAGGAAAGGCGGCATTTCCTGCAAAAATCGCGGCAAAATCTGCACAGAACGTGCAAAAATCGGGGCAAAATGCTTGACAGAAAAGGCGCGGGATAGTACAATCAAGAAGATAATTGAACTATCTCAAATGAAAGATGAAAAAGATTCACAGAGAATCGGGCGTCTCCGAACCAGTAAAGACGGAAGGAGGCTTTGGGCATGACGCTTTTTTCCTACGAAATTTTTGATGCCGTGGCCCGGCAGGGCAGCTTTAACAAGGCGGCACAGCAGCTGCACCTGACCCCCTCGGCCATCAGTCACGCCATTGCCGTAATGGAGGAGGAGCTGGGCTTTGCCCTGTTCAACCGCGGCAAAAACGGCGTATCCATGACCAGTTACGGCGCTTCCCTGTATCCTTCTATCCGCGATGTGCTCAACAGTGACGAGGCGCTGAAGCAGAGCATCGCCCGCCTGAATGGCTTGGAAAAGGGCAAGGTGAAGCTGGGTGTATTCAACTCGGTGTGTGCATCGCTGCTGCCCGGGCTGCTGAAAAGCTTTGCGGCGCATTATCCGCAGATCGAGATCGAAGTATATCAGGGCACCTACGATGATGTCAAGGAATGGCTGCGCACCGGTCAGGTGGATATCGCTTTCCTGTCCTCCACCTGCCGGGAGGAATTCAACCTCACCGAGCTGTTCCGGGAGCCGCTGCTGTGCATCGTGCCGCAGGACTGGCCGGAGCCGCAGGACGGCGTAATGACCCCGGCGCTGATGAACGGCCAGAGCTTTGTGGTGCAGTGTGACGCCACCGACGCCGAGATGCGCCAGTTCCTCAAGAAATACAAAATCGGCACCGAGCGCCGCTGCCACGTCATCGACGACCAGTCCAATATCGCCATGGTGGAGGCCGGACTTGGCATCTCCATCATGCCGCAGATGCTGCTGCGGGACTGCAAAGCCGCCGTCAAGGTGTACCCCATCGAGCCGGAGGAGTACCGCGTGGTGGGTCTGGCCGTGCAGCGACCGGCCTCCATGGCTCCCGCCGTGGAGCAGATGTTCCACCACATCGTGGAGTGCTGCAAGGATCTGGACTGAACAACAGTGTAACATAACGGGCCGGTGTGCGCAACACCGGCCCGTTTTTTGCCGCCCGGAAAACTTTGGATTGTATCCCCGCCCGGGATACGGTATACTAAGAAAAAATCCATTCTGGTTTTTGAGGGGAAAAATTATGGATCGAAGAAGTTTTTGCAAGGTGCTGGGGTTTGCGGCCGGCAGCACTCTGCTGCCCGGGCTGATGGTCCGGGCCGCCGGGCAGAGCTCCGTGGGACGCGCAGTACCGGATGGCCGCTACGCCATTGGCATCCGCAGTGACCTGAGCGGCTGCGACCTGACCCACACGTTCTATTACTCCGACAGCTTTTTCACCCACCCGGCCACCCAATATGACCACCAGCTGGCACTGGCAACACTGGGTCTGGTCTGCGCTGCGGCCAACACCATAGCCAGCGATGCGGAATACTGGGTCAACGGCTCCGTGGGGCGGGAAGCCCACATTGCTGCCGCCTACGAGGCCCTGGGCTTCGGGGACGCGCTGTTCTGCAACTACGACCTTGACACCGGCCGGGCCGGGGACTTTGTGGGCTATTCGCTGGCCCGCAAGACCCTGACCCTGAACGGCCAGCGCACCACCCTTGTGGCGCTTATCCTGCGGGGCGGCGGCTACGGCGGCGAGTGGGCCAGCAACTTCCACATGGGCGATACCAGCGCGCACACCGGCTTTGTCACGCCCGTGGCGGCGGTGTTTGCGTCCCTCAAAGCCTATCTGGCCCGGGCCGGGCAGAGCGGTGCCTTCAAGCTCTGGCTGGGCGGCTACAGCCGCGGTTCCATTATCGCAAATCTGCTGGCGGCAAAGATCGCCCGGGAGCTCCCCCAGCTGGGGCGGGAGAACATCTATGCCTACGGCTTTGCGGTGCCTGCGGCCCTGACTGCCGCTGACCGGCCTGACCTGCAGCAGGATTTCGATGCCAACCACGCCCCGGACGGCACCCTGCTGGAAAGCTGGCCCGAGAGCAACATTTTCAACATCATTTCCAG
>ERZ773111.1510-NODE-1510-length-10647-cov-2.883214_pt1 | contig 10647 bp, 7 predicted proteins | sample MGYA00580567_ERZ773111 | MGnify/ENA primary metagenome ERZ773111 (study PRJEB29015, sample SAMEA2737875) | human gut metagenome | biome: human gut; feature: human-associated habitat; material: faeces | place: China | collected 2012 ...
GCGCCATGGAAGACTGGGTAAACAACTGGAAAAAATATTTTCACCCTATGCCGGTAGGCGACAAGCTGCTGATCCGCCCCACCTGGGAGGACGCAGACCCCACAGACGGCCGCAAGGTGCTGCACATTGAGCCGGGCCTGGCCTTTGGCACCGGATCGCACCCCACCACCCGCCTGTGTCTGGAAACGCTGGAAAAGGTGGTCACCCCCGGCGCTACGGTACTGGACATCGGCTGCGGCAGCGGCATTCTTTCCATAGCCGCCCTACTGCTGGGTGCGCAAACTGCCTTTGGCGTGGATATTGACAAGCTGGCGGTAAAAACCGCCAACGCAAATGCATTGGAAAACGGATTTGGCGCAGACCGCTTTGTGGCCGTAGAGGGCAATTTGTCCGACAAAGTCAGCGGGCAGTACGATATTATTGTAGCCAATATTGTGGCAGACATTATTATGCAGTTCAATTCCCAGGTGGCGCAGTTCTTAAAGCCCGGTGGCACCTACATTACCGGCGGTATTATCGATGTGCGGGAGGACGAGGTACTGGCCTCTTTCGCCGCCAACGGCTTTACCGTGCAGCAGCGATTTGAGGACAAAGGCTGGCTGGTATTTGTATTAAAGCACGAATAAGTCCGGCCTCCACTGACCGAAAAATCAGCCATCGGCAGTTGCAGACCCTACCAACTCTCTACGCTGTCCGATTACATCACACACAAAAACGCCCTGTACAAGCTGTACAGGGCGTTTGCGTTGCCATTTTTTATTTTGCCTTAGTGGCGATCTCCTCGGTGATACGGGCGATAAAGTCCTCCAGGCTGGAGGCACCCTCATCGCCGTCCTTTCTGGAACGAACAGACACGGTGCCGGCCTCAATATCCTTGTCGCCGGCCACCAGCATATAGGGCACCTTCTCCATCTGCGCAGAGCGGATCTTAAAGCCGATCTTCTCGCTGCGGTCATCCACCTCGCAGCGAATACCGGCAGCCTCCAGCTTTGCCTTCACGGTGTTCAAATAGTCAATATGACGGTCCGCGATGGGCAGCAGCTTCACCTGCACCGGCGCCAGCCAGGTGGGGAACGCACCGGCAAAGTGCTCGGTCAAAATACCGATAAACCGCTCAATGCTGCCGAATACCACACGGTGGATCATAATGGGGCGGTGCTTCTCGCCGTCCGCGCCCACATATTCCAACTCAAACCGCTCCGGCAGCTGGAAGTCCAGCTGAATGGTGCCGCACTGCCAGGTACGACCCAAGCAATCGGTCAGGTGGAAGTCCAGCTTGGGGCCGTAGAATGCGCCGTCGCCCTCGTTGACCTCAAAGTCATAGCCAAGCTCGGTAATGGCGTCCCGCAGGGCCTGGGTAGCAATGTCCCAGTCCTCCTTGGCGCCCATAGAGTCCTCCGGCTGGGTGGACAGTTCAATGTGATACTTAAAGCCAAAGGTGCTGTACACACCGTCGATCAGCTGTACCACGCCCTTGATTTCGTCCTTAATCTGCTCCCGGGTCATAAAGATGTGGGCATCGTCCTGGGTAAAGCAACGCACCCGCATCAGCCCATGCAGTGCGCCGGACAGCTCATGCCGGTGCACAATGCCCAGCTCGCCCATACGCAGAGGCAGATCCTTGTAGGAGTGCATTTTGTTCTTATACACCAAAATACCGCCGGGGCAGTTCATAGGCTTAATGGCAAAGTCCTCATCGTCAATAACGGTGGTGTACATATTCTCTTTATAGTGGTCCCAGTGACCGCTGCGCTCCCACAGCTTGCGGCTGAGGATAATGGGGGTAGAGATCTCCTGATACCCGGCAGCCGTGTGGATCTGGCGCCAATAGTCGATCAACTGGTTCTTGAGGATCATACCCTTGGGCAGAAAGAACGGGAATCCGGGGCCTTCCTCCATAATGGTAAACAGCTCCAGCTCCTTGCCCAACTTGCGGTGATCCCGCTTCTTGGCCTCCTCCAGCATTTGCAGGTGGGCCTCCAGCATAGACGCCTTGGGGAATGCAGTACCGTACACGCGGCAGAGCATTTTATTCTGGGCATCGCCCCGCCAATAAGCGCCGGTGGTGTTGGTTAACTTAAAGGCCTTTACGGCGGCAATGCTCATCAAATGAGGACCGGCGCACAGCTCGGTAAACTCACCCTGCTTGTAAAAGCTAATGTGCTCGCCATTGCCGGCGTGCTCGGCAATCAGTTCTACCTTATACGGCTCGCCTTTTTCCTCCATCAGCGCCGTGGCCTCCGCCGGGGGCAGCTCAAAGCGCTCGATCTCCGGATTTTCCTTCACAATCTTCTTCATTTCCGCCTCGATCTTAAGCAAATCGTCGGTGGTAAAAGGCGTGTCACCGCAGTCGAAGTCATAATAAAAGCCGTTCTCAATGGCCGGGCCGATGGTCAGCTTCACCTGCGGGTACAGGCGCTTAACCGCCTGGGCCATAATATGAGATGCGGTGTGGTTAAAGGTGCGGCGGCCGTCCTCCTCATCAAAGGTCAGCACTTCAAAGGCGCAGTCATCGCTGACGGTGGTGCGCAAATCCCGCACCTGGCCGTCGATCCGGCAGCAGCAAGCTGCACGGTACAGACCCATAGAAATGTCCTTGGTAATGTCCGCCGCCGTCATAGGTGCGTCATACACCTTAACGGAGCCGTCCTTTAGTGTAATGTTCATAACAATTCCTCCAAAAAATAAAAAATCACCCTGCATACACAGGGTGAATGAAGATCCACGGTTCCACCTGAATTGCACAGCAAGAAGCTGTACCTCAAGGCCCGGATAACGGCAGGCGACCGGCCGGTATTGGCGGCGCTCCGGGGTGGTAAGCGGCAGCTGCACCGTGTGCCCTTGCAGCGTACAGGCACTCTCTGAAAAACGGCAAAAAAGCGGCGCTCTTGTCCCCATCAAAGCTTTCTCTGTTTCTTATGGCCTATAGTAGCACCTTTTACCGTCCCTGTCAACCGAAACGACCGAATTTTTTGCCTTTTCCTCCGCCTTCGGCGCAAACAAAACTTGACAGATACCATATATAGGTGTATTATTATACAGAAGTTTTACATTTTGTTATGTAAGGCTTCTTTACAGAAATGCGTTAAAATGTAATTAAACTGTACCTTTTCTGATGATATTCGATTCGAGAGTTCCATCTCAAAAACGAGAAATTTATGCAGAAGGAGGTGCTGTTGATTATGAGTAATGTTGTGATTCCGGTGATCGTAGGCGCGGTTTGCGCCGCTGTTTTTGCCGTTTTAGGTTTTGTTTTGGGTGTGGCGCATCGCCGCAAGACCGCAGAGAAAGAAATCGGTTCTGCCACCCAAGAAGCCACCAAGATCATCAATAACGCTTTGGCCGAGGCAGAAGCTTCTAAGAAAGAAAAAGTACTGGAAGCCAAGGACGAAGTGCACAAGCTCCGCTCCGACGCAGACCGGGATATCCGCGAGCGCAGGAACGAAGTGCAAAGACAGGAAAAACGCCTGAACCAGAGAGAAGAATATCTGGACAAAAAAGCGGATTCCCTGGAAGCAAAAAATGATAAAATCAGCGAAAAGCAAAAAGAACTTGAAAACAAATTACTCGAAGTCGATGGCATCAAGAAAAGCCAGTTTGATATGCTGGAGCGTATTTCAGGTCTGACCCAGGAGGAAGCAAAAAATCAACTGCTGGCCTCTCTGGAAGAAGAACTGGACACGGAAAAAAGCAAAAAAATCCTCGAATATGAGCAGATGACCCGGGACCAGAGCGAAGTGCTGGCGCGGGAGATCATCGGCACTGCCATTCAGCGCTGCGCCGCCGATCACACGGCAGAGACCACCGTCTCCGTTGTGGCACTGCCCAATGACGAGATGAAAGGCCGCATCATCGGCCGTGAGGGGCGCAACATCCGCTCCATTGAGTCCATTACCGGCGTAGAATTGATCATTGACGACACGCCAGAAGCCATTACCGTCAGCGCCTTTGACCCGGTGCGCAGAGAGATTGCCCGCCTGACCTTGGAGCGACTGATCCAGGACGGCCGCATTCATCCCACCCGCATTGAGGAGCTGTACGAAAAGGCCAAGCGCGAGGTAAATGCCACCATTAAGCAGGAGGGCGAGAAGGCTGTACTGAAAGCCAACTGCGGCTCCATTCACCCGGAGCTGGTGCGCCTGCTTGGTAAATTGAAATACCGTACTTCCTACGGACAGAGCGTGCTCAAGCACAGCCTGGAAGTGAGTTATATTGCCGGGCTGATGGCCGCGGAACTGGGTGCTGATGAGCGACTGGCCCGCCGCGCAGGTCTGCTGCACGACATCGGCAAGGCTTTGGATCACGAGATGGAAGGCAGCCATATTGCCCTGGGCGTGGAATTTGCCCGCAAGTATAAAGAGAGCGAAGCCGTTGTGCACGCCATTGAGGCGCATCACGGTGATGTAGAGTGCAAGACCGTGGTCGCCTGCCTGGTTCAGGCGGCAGACGCCGTATCTGCCTCCCGTCCCGGCGCCCGCCGTGAGAATGTGGAGAACTACATTAAGCGCCTGCAACAGCTGGAGGAGATCTCTTGCAGCTTTGAGGGCGTGGAGCGCGCTTACGCCATACAGGCCGGCCGTGAGGTCCGCGTGATGGTAAAACCGGAAGTGGTATCCGACAGCCGTATGCCTTTTGTGGCCCACGAGATTGCCAAGAAGATCGAGTCCGAGATGGAATACCCCGGCCAGATCAAGGTCAATATTATTCGTGAGTCCCGTGCTTCCGATGTGGCAAAATAACAAACAAAAGGGACGGTCTTTCCGTCCCTTATTTTTTTGGAGGAATCGCAATGATCAAACATATTGTATGCTTTAAGCTGGCTGACCCCACCCCGGCAAATTGCCAAAAGGCAGCGGAAGTGCTCCGCTCCATGGATGGCAATGTACCGCTGCTGCGTGGGATCGAAGTGGGGGTCGATGAGCTGCGCTCCGGGCGCTCTTACGATGTGATCCTGCAGGTACTGTTGGACGATATGGCCGCTTTGGACGCCTATCAGCAGGACCCGTACCACTGCGGCGTGGTCAAGAAACACATGCACGCCGTGGCAGAAAACAGCATTGCCATGGATTACACGGTGGAATAAAAACAAGATCGCCGCACCGGCAGATAGTCACTATGGGACTATCTGCCATTTTTTTGCCTTTTTTTATCGTGGAAATAGACAAAAAACAAGTGCCATTTTTGCCGCTTTGCCGAAAATATGTCGCTGTCCCCGCCTTGCATTGACACGACCCCTCCAAAATGATAAAATGAATGTATCTATATAATATATAAATTTATATATAAAAGAGGAGCAAATTATGGACCAAACCAAGGAAATTGACATTGATCTGAAAAAGATCTTCTTTATGATGCGCAAGAAGGTCGTTTACATTCTGCTGTTCACCCTGCTGGGGGGCATTGCCGCCGGTTGCTTTACCGAGTTCTTTATCGACCAAAAGTACACCGCCAAGATCTCCCTGTATGTGTACAGTGATATGGATCAGCTAAGCACCCAAAGTTCCATCAGTTACAACGATTACACCGCCTCCACCGCTTTGGTGAAAAGCTACCTTGCCGTACTGGAGAGCGACGCAGTGCTGGACAAGGTAGCGGAAAAAGTAGGGCTAACGGACGGCAGCACCATTAAGAACAGCATTACCACTTCCCAGGACGAGGACACCAATGTGTTTTATGTGTCCGTCACCACGACCAATCCCAAAACCAGTCAATCCATTGCCAACGCCGTAGCGGAGGTGGCTCCCGGTGAGATTGCCCGGATCATCAAAGCCGGCGGCGCCAACGTGATCGACTATGCCAAGGAACCAAAGACCCCCTCCTCCCCCAATTTAAAGAAAAATATCTTTCTGGGGCTGTTAATTGCCTTTGCCGTTTCCTTCGTTTACTTCTTTGTACGCGAGGCGTTTAACGCCACCATCACCTCTGTAAAGGATCTGGAGCGTGAATTCCAAATTCCGGTACTGGGCACCATTCCCCGCCTGGTGGCCACCCGCGACAAGCAGGCACCGCCTACAGACAGCGGCCAAATTGCCCCGCCGGAACCCCCTGTATCCATGAAAGGAGATGCGTAACCATGGCACTGAGACGCAACAAGAAAAACCCGGACGAGCGCGGGTTCAGCCGTAACGATCAAAAGAAAATGCTGGCAGCAGACACCCCCTTTGTAATCAAAGAGGCCTACAATACCATCCGTACCAGCCTGCTGTTTACCCAAAAGGGTGAAAGTTGTCCGGTATTCGTGGTCACCAGTCCGGACGCCAACAACGGCAAAACCATCAACACCATTAACCTGGCGATCAGCTTTGCCCAAATGGGCAAGCGCACCCTGATCATTGACTCAGATATGCGCAACCCCACCGTTCATCGTATGTTCAATATTCCGGTGACCAACGGCCTGTCTGAAATATTGGCCGGGCTGACAGATAACATCACTGTATCTAAGACCAATGTGGAAAATTTATCCATTCTCTCCTCCGGCAAAATCCCGCCCAATCCGGCAGAATTGCTGGCCAGCTCCAGAATGGATCTGCTACTGAGTTTTGTCAAGGGGCATTACGACTGCGTGTTTATCGACACTCCGCCGATTAACCTGGTGACGGACGCCAGCGCCTTTGCAGGCAAGGTCACCGGCTATGTGATGATCGTTAAGGCCGGCAATACGGACATTCCCGAGGTGCGATCCGCCGTTGACGCGCTGGAAAGCATCGGCGCGGAGGTGGTGGGCTTCATCCTCAATGACGCCACCCCGGACCGGAAGAAATATTACTCCTACTACCATAAATATGGCCAAAAGTACAAATACGGCTACGACTACGGTTACAGCTACAACTACAAATAAACACAGGAATGATCAAACTTGAAAAAGTGGCAAAAAGTTCAGCAAACAAGTGAATATTTCGTCGATGGGATTGCACTGATGCTGGCGACCCTGATCACCTATCTGGTATTTGGCAAAGGGCTGCACCGCATTTTGCTCTACACCGCGGACGAGTGGAAATCCTACTGCTTTATGATGTTTTTGGCCTACTCGGCCATCGCGGTCGGCTTTGCCTCCTCCATTGATCTGGCCAAACGGGAGCGGGTGATGGAGCTGCTCGCTGTATTGCGTAACTGCTCGCTAACCTACATGAGTTTTGCGGTACTGTTGCTGGTGTTTAAGAATCCGATGATCGACTCCCGTTACCTGTTTATCGGTTCCTACCTGTTGTTCATCCTATTCTCTTGCCTGGGGCGCTATGTGCTCAAGCGCGTGCTGACCAACAACTTCTCCAATTCCCGCAATGCCACGCTGGTGGGTGTGGTTGCCACCCCGGACCGGGCAGAGCAGTTTGTGCAATCGCTGCAAGAGGACTGGACCAAGCGGGTAGACGGCGTTACGATCCTAAATGCCGATGCCTTTGCTGCCACAGCCTCCGTGGGTAACCCGGGCGCATACCGGGCCATGCACAGCCGCACGGTGGAGAAGCGCTGCTGCGGCGTGGCAGTTCTGCCGGATCTGAGCAGCTTTTTAAGCTGGGTGCGCCTGTCCTCCATCGACGAGGTGTACATCAACTTCTCCGGCAAGAAGGCCAACTGGTCTACGGAGAATCTGAATGCCTTTATTGAAGAACTGGAAGATATGGGTGTGCTGGTGCACATCAACATCCCCACCCTGGAGCAGTTTGTAGAAGAAAGTAAGTTTAACCACATGCGCTGCGATATTGTGGCCGGCTACCCAATGGTAGGCGTATCTGCCGCCGTGCAAAATTCCAAGATGCTGGGACTGAAGCGATTTATAGACATTATAGGCGCCATTGTGGGGCTGATCCTCTCTGCTCCCATTATTTTGCTGGTGGCCGTTCCCCTGCTGTTGGAAAGCCGGGGTGGCCTGTTCTTTAAGCAGCAGCGGGTGGGCAGAAACGGCCGTCTGTTCTATATGTATAAGCTGCGGTCCATGTACGCGGACGCAGAGCAACGCAAAAAAGAATTTGAAGAAAAAAACCATATGCACGGCCTGATGTTCAAGATGGACAATGACCCGCGGATTACCAAAGTGGGCCGCTTTATCCGCAAGTTCAGCATTGACGAGCTACCTCAGTTCTACAATGTACTGCGGGGAGATATGAGCCTGGTTGGCACCCGCCCGCCCACGCTGGACGAATTTGAGCAGTACAGCTCCCACCACAAGCGGCGGCTGTCCATGCGACCGGGCATTACCGGGCTGTGGCAGGTTAGCGGCCGCTCCCAGATTGAGGATTTTGAAGAAGTGGTGCGCCTGGACTGCCAGTACATAGACAACTGGTCCCCCAGCCTGGATATTAAGATCCTGTTCAAGACCCTGGGCGTGGTGTTTACCGGCCACGGGGCACAGTAAGGAGGGCGATCATGAAAATCGCAATGATCGGTCACAAGCGCATTCCCTCCCGAGAGGGTGGCATTGAGATTGTGGTAGAAGCCCTGTCCCGCCGTATGGTACAGCGGGGCCACCGGGTCACCGTTTATAATCGCAAAAGCCACCATGTGGCCGGAACCGCCTTTGATGATCACAGCCACTTGCACAACCTGGACGGGGTACAGATCCGTTGGGTGCCCACCCCGAACAGCAAAAAGCTCAATGCCATTGTATACAGCTTTTTTGCCACAGTGCGGGCGTTGTTTGGTGGGTACGACATCATTCACTTCCACGCAGAGGGTCCGGCGGCTATGGTGCCCTTCGCCAAGTGCTTTGGCAAAAAATGCGTGGTCACCATTCATGGCTTGGACTGGCAGCGAGCCAAGTGGGGCGGCTTTGCCACCCGCTTTCTCCGCTTTGGCGAGCGTATGGCCGCCAAGTATGCAGACGAGATCATCGTGCTGTCTGCCAGTATGCAGCAGTATTTTGCTGACACCTATCACCGCCAGACCGTGCGGATTGAAAACGGCATTGACCCGCCGGAGACGGCGGACCTGTCCCCTCTGTCCCGCTTTGGACTGGAAAAGGACAGCTATATCCTGTTTCTCGGTCGCATTGTCCCGGAGAAGGGCATCCACTATTTAATCGACGCCTACCGCACACTGCAAACGGATAAAAAGCTGGTGATCGCCGGTGGTGCCAGCCACTCGGAGGAATATTTCAATCAGCTGAAAGCCAAGGCCGCCGGAGATGCGCGTATCGTCTTTACGGACTTTGTGCAGGGTGCGCCTCTGGCTGCGCTGTACGCCGGTGCCTATCTTTACTGCCTGCCCTCGGACTTAGAGGGTATGCCCATCAGTCTGCTGGAGGCCATGAGCTACGGCAACTGCTGCGTCACCTCGGACATACCCGAGTGTACGGAAGTATGCGGTGACCACGGCTTTGCCTTCCAAAAAGGCAACACGGCAGACTTAAAGCGGCTGCTGGAGCAGCTGCTATCTCAGCCGGACATGGTGAAGCGCTGCAAGGCCACTGCCGCAGACTATATTTTACAAAAATACAACTGGGACCAAGTCACCGAGAGGACGCTGGAACTGTATGAACAGGTTAAAAGCGCAAAATAAAACCCACTTGCAATGGGTAGACAACACCAAGCTGCTGGCCTGCGAGGGAGCCATGAGATGAACATTCTCTTTATCAACAAATTTCTGTACCCCAAAGGAGGAACAGAAACCTATATGATGGGGCTGGGGACGGAGCTGAGCCGCCGAGGCCACCAGGTAGAATATTTTGGTATGGAGCACCGAGGCAATTGCGTGGGCAACCGAGTCGGTGCCTACACCAAAGATACCGACTACCACACCGCCAACCCGGTAAAAAAAGTGAGCTACGCTCTGCGCACGGTATACTCCACCCACGCCCGGCGGCAGCTGCGCCGGGTGCTGGAGGATCTGCAGCCCCAAGTGGTACACCTGAACAACTTTAACTACCAATTGACCCCTGCGGTGATCTTGGAAATACGCGCCTGGGACAAGGCCACCGGACGACACACCAAGATCCTGTACACGGCCCACGACTACCAACTGCTGTGCCCCAACCACATGCTCAATCGGCCGGACACCATGGAGAACTGCACCGCCTGCTTGGGCGGCAAGTACACGCCTTGCGTGCAACACCGATGCATGCACGGCTCACGGGCTAAGAGCCTGCTGGGCGCTGCCGAGGCTACCCTGTACCGCAAGGCTCATACGTACAAAGAGATCGACCGCGTGATCTGCTGCTCTGCCTTTATGCAAAGCCAGATGGAAAAACACCCGGATCTGGCCGGGCGCACCCGGGTGCTGCACAACTTCTGCACCGTGCCGCCCCGCCCGCAGGTGGAAAAAGAAGACTATGTGCTCTACTTTGGCCGCTATGACAAAGAAAAGGGCATTGATACCCTTTTGGCCGCCGCCAAGGCGCTGCCTCAGCTGCACTTTGTGTTCGCCGGCAGCGGTACCATGGCAGAGGAAATTCAGCAACTGCCCAATGCCACAGATGTAGGCTTTTGCACCGGGGACGACCTATACCGCCGCATTGCCGCAGCCAAATGCAGCATTTATCCCAGCGTATGGTATGAGAATTGCCCCTACTCCGTGATGGAGAGCATTGCGCTGGGCACGCCGGTGCTGGGCACCAATATCGGCGGCATACCGGAGCTGATCGAGGACGGCAAGACCGGCGTGCTGCTGCCCCCCGGCGACACCAAGGCCCTGGGCGCGGCGCTGTGCCGCCTG
>ERZ773111.1541-NODE-1541-length-10497-cov-4.148822_pt1 | contig 10497 bp, 8 predicted proteins | sample MGYA00580567_ERZ773111 | MGnify/ENA primary metagenome ERZ773111 (study PRJEB29015, sample SAMEA2737875) | human gut metagenome | biome: human gut; feature: human-associated habitat; material: faeces | place: China | collected 2012 ...
GCAACATTTGCCGCAGCGCACGCGCTGCTCTGGCTGCAAAGAACGCTGCGCACCGGCCTTGCCGCCCTGTGCCCCCAAATATAAAGCTCCGCCCGCTGTTTCCACAAAAACAGCGGGTATTTTTTTAACATTGTGCGCCCGCGCCCTCTGTACAAAAACGGGTGGGTACGGTATAATAGAAAATAATGTTTGAAACTAGGAAAGGGGCGTTCCACTGTGTCCGAATTCTCTGTTTCCCTTGCAAAATTGGCCGAGGAAGCCAACCTGACGATTGCCTACACTCCCTGTGAGCTGGATAAAATTCAGGTCACAGCCACCGAGGTCTACCGTCCGGGCATCCTGCTGGCCGGTTACTACGAAAACTTTGACAGCAAACGCATCCAGATCATCGGCCTGACCGAGATGTCCTATCTGGATGAGCTGTCCACCTCACTGCGCAACACCCATCTGGAAAAGCTGTTCTCCTTCCAGCCGCCGGCCATCGTGCTGACCCGCGGCATGCAGCCGCTTTCCGAAATGATGCAGTTTGCCAAGCAGTACGGTGTGCCGATCCTGATGTCCACCGAGATGACGTCCGCCCTGATGGGGCAGCTCATCACGACCCTGAACACCGAGCTGGCCCCCCGCATCACCCGCCACGGCGTGCTTGTCGAGGTTTACGCCGAGGGCATCCTGATTCTGGGCGACTCCGGTGTCGGCAAGAGCGAGACGGCCATTGAGCTTGTCAAGCGCGGCCACCGCCTGATCGCTGATGATGCGGTTGAGCTGCGCCGGGTATCCTACCGCAAAATTTTGGGCACCGCGCCCGCCAACATCCGCCACTTTATTGAGCTGCGCGGTATCGGCATTATCAACGTGGCGCGGGTGTTCGGCATCGGCTCGGTCCGCTCGAGATGGTCGTCCAGCTCGAGCCTTGGGACCGCACCAAGAACTATGACCGCACGGGCCTGGAGACGGAGTATTACGACATCCTCGGTGTCAAGGTGCCCAGCATGCTCATTCCCGTTATGCCGGGCCGTAACCTGGCCGTCATTCTGGAAACGGCTGCCATCAACAACCGCCAGAAGGAGATGGGCTACAACGCTGCCAAGGAGCTGCTGACCCAGCTGGGCCTGGCAGACGACATTACAAAATAAAAGAGGTTTTTCCGTTCCATGCAGATAATCGCAGACCTGCACACGCATACCCTGTGCGCAACGCACGCATACAATACTTTTACGGAAATGGCCGCAGCCGCTAAGGAAATCGGCTACTGCGCGCTGGCTGTGACCGACCATGCGCCCGCCATGCCGGATTCGCCCCACGCCTGGCACTTCCAGAACTGGAGCGCGATGCCCCGGAAAATCGGCGGTGTCGTCATGCTCTACGGAGCGGAGGCAAACGTCATGGACACCAAGGGCGGGTTGGACCTTTCGGAAAGCCAGCTCAAAGCGCAGGATTGGGTCGTCGCATCCATCCATAGCTCCTGCGTGCCGGGTCTGCTGACCCGCAGGGAGGCTAACCGCCTCTGGCTGGCTGTGGCCGAGAACCCCTATGTCGACATTATCGGTCACTCCGAACAGGAAAACTACCGCTATGACTACGACCTTGTCACGAAGGCATTTGCCCGAAATCACAAGGTCGTGGAGCTGAACGGCAACTCGTTCAACGTCCGCAGGGACGGCATCCCCAATATGCGCGCCCTGCTGCGGGCCTGCCTTGCCAACGGCTGTCATATTTCAGTGGACAGTGATGCCCACAGCACCCACCAGCTGCAGCACGGCCTGACGGCCCTCTACGCCATGCTGGAGGAAATGCAGTTCCCGCAGGAGCTGATCGTGAACGCGACGCGGGAAAATCTGGTACAGGAATTACAACTGCACGGCAAGCCCTGTGCAGAAGAAGTAGGAGGAATTTTGTTATGAGCAAATACACGATTGGTATCGACCTGGGCGGCACCACAATGACTGCCGGTATTGTCAACGAAAATTATGAGATCGTCGGCAAGCTGACCTGGGCCACCCGTCTGCCGCGCCCGGCGGAGGATCTGGAAAAGGCACTGGCCGACCTGTGCCGCACCGTGGCCCAGGATAATAAGGTCGATTTTGCCGACATCAAATATGTCGGCATCGGCACGCCCGGCAGCGTGAACTTTACCACCGGCTTCGTCGGCTTCAACACGAACTTCGGCTATTACGACTGGAACCTCGGCCCTGACCTCGAGGCCCTGCTCGGCTGCAAGGTCTATGTCGAGAACGACGCCAACGCCGCCGCCTACGGCGAGTACATTGCGGGCGGTGCAAAGGGGTACAACGATGCGGTCGTCATTACTTTAGGCACCGGCATCGGCAGCGGCATTATTCTGGGCGGCAAGATTTTGCGCGGCTTCAACTTCGCCGCCGGTGAAATGGGTCACAACGTCATTGTCAAGGACGGCATCCAGTGCACCTGCGGACGCAGGGGCTGCTGGGAGCGCTACGCCTCCGCCAGCGCGCTGACCCGCGAGACGAAGGCCGCGATGCAGGCTGACAAGAACACCATTATGTGGAAGATGACCCAGGACATCGACCACGTCAACGCAAAGCTGGCCTTTGATGCCGCTGCCAAGGGTGACGAGACCGCCCGGAAGGTCATCGACAGCTGGATCGAGTATGTCGGCGTCGGCATCGCCAACGTCATCAACACGTTCGAGCCGGAGGTCATCTGCATCGGCGGCGGTGTGTCCAACCAGGGCGAGGTCCTGCTGGCCCCCGTCCGCGCCTATGCGGAGAACGAGACCCGGAACATCACCACCGGCAAGTTCCCGGTCATCTGCGCCTGCCAGCTGCACAACGATGCAGGTGTGATCGGTGCTGCCGCACTGGGCAGTTCCATTTGATAAAACGCTGATACTACGGAGGTTTCCATGCAGGAACAGACGATCACGGCTCTGTGCGCGGCGCTGACGGCACAGCAGCTGCCCTTTGCGCAGGGGGAACCGCTGGCCCCCCACACGACGTTTAAGATCGGCGGCCCGGCAGCCTTCTGGTGTACGCCCCGGGATGCAGAGCAGCTGCGCCGCACCCTGCAGCTCTGCCGGGAAAACGGTGTCCGCGTCTACCTGCTCGGCAACGGCTCCAACACACTGTTTGACGATGCCGGGTTTGACGGCGCGGTCATTGACATGCGCGGCCTGTCCGGGATGGAAAACTCCGGCCTTGATACGGACGCGGTGCGCATCACCGCCGGGGCCGGGCAGACGCTGGGGCGGCTGTGCAGCAAGGCGCAGACGCTGGGCCTGACGGGTCTGGAATTTGCCTGCGGCATCCCCGGTACGGTGGGCGGTGCGGTCTATATGAACGCCGGTGCCTACGGCAGTGAGCTGAAGGACGTGCTGGAGAGCGTGACCTTCCTTGACAGTGATTTGCAGCTGCGCACACTGCCTGCGGCAGACCTGGCCATGGGCTACCGCACGAGCATTTTTGAGCAGAACCCCGACTGGTGCATCCTATCGGCCACGGTGGTGCTGCACCGCGGTGACGGAGCCGCCGTGCTGGCCCGTATGCAGGAGCTGCTGGGCAAGCGCAGGGAAAAACAGCCCCTTGAATGGCCGAGCGCCGGCAGCACCTTCAAGCGGCCCCAGGGCGCGTTTGCGGGCAAGCTGATCGAGGACTGCGGCCTGCGGGGCTTTACCGTGGGCGGCGCACAGATCAGTGAAAAGCACTGCGGCTTTGTCATCAACCGCGGCGGCGCGACCTGCGCCGACGTGGTCGCACTGACCGAGCAGGTCCGGCAAATTGTTGAGGCCAGGACCGGCTTTGTGCTGGAACGCGAAATTCGCGTGGTAAAATAAGAGAGCGGTGGGGAAGATGAATTTTCTGATCGTGACCGGCCTTTCCGGCGCGGGCAAGTCAATGGCTGTCAACGCACTGGAGGACATCGGCTTTTTCTGCATTGACAACATCCCGGTGGCGCTGCTGCCGCGTATCGTGGACTTCGCCCTGCAGGGCGAAAACCAGCTGAACCGCGTTGCCGTCGTCATGGACGTGCGCGGCGTGCGCAGCATTGAAAAGCTGCAGGAGGCGCTGGCCGACCTTGATGAAAAGAAGATTGACTACGATATTCTTTTCCTGGATGCCAACGATGCAGCCATTCAGCGCCGCTACAAGGAGACGCGCCGCCAGCACCCGCTGGCCGCCGCCGAGAAAATTCCCATCACCGAGGCCATCGCGCGGGAACGCCGCCTTCTGCAGCCGCTGCGCGATAAGGCAAAATATGTCATTGACACGTCGCTGCTCTCGGCAGCGCAGAACCGGGAGCGGGTGTGCAGCCTGTTCCTGGACAAGGGCGAAAGCCCGATGGAGCTGATGGTCGTATCCTTCGGCTTCAAGTACGGGCTGCCGCAGGAGGCAGATCTCGTGCTCGATGTGCGCTGCCTGCCGAACCCCTTCTATGTGCCGGAGCTCAAGCACAAGACCGGTCTGGATCAGGAGGTCGTTGACTACGTCATGGCCTCCGAGGAGTCGCAGGAGCTGCTGCACCGCTATGAGTATATGCTCGAATACGCGCTGCCGCTCTACGTGAAGGAGGGCAAGAGCCAGCTGATGATCGCGGTGGGCTGCACCGGCGGCAAGCACCGCTCCATCACCTTTGCGCGTAAGATCGGTGAATTTTGCAAGAAGCTCGGCTACGCACCCAGCGTACAGCACCGCGACGTGAACCGAAGTCTATAATAAGGGAGAACACCGCCTTGAGCTTTTCTCAAGAAGTGAAAAACGAAATACTGCGCCGCAAAATTTCAAAGCCCTGCTGCAACATGGCCGCCGCGTATGCGGTGGCCTGTTTTGGCAAATACTTTGATGACCGCGGTGTTGTTCTGCAAACCGAAAATGAGGGCGTGGCCCATTTTGCCCAAAAGCTCTACCGCCGCTGCGGCGCGCAGGGGACGGTCATCAGCAAGGAGCGCCCCACCGGCCCCGTGTATGAGTTCAGCGTGAAGGACCCTGACGAGGTCGCCAAAATGCTGGCGCTCTTTGGCCACACCGGCAAGGAGCCGACCCTGCGCATCCGCCCGGAAAACTTCAAATGCCAAAACTGTATGCAGGCGTTCATCGCCACGGCGTTTCTGTGCTGCGGCACGATGACAGACCCCGAAAAGAGCTATAATCTGGAGTTCCTCTCCACGCGGCATTACCTTTCCCAACAGCTGGAGGCCATGCTGGCGGAGCATAACTTCCACCCGCACCGCGCACTGCGTAAGGGCGCGAACACGATCTACATCAAGGCGGCGGATCATATCGAGGACCTGCTGACCTTTATGGGCGCGGGCGGCGCGGCCATGCGTATCATGGACCAGCGTATGTATAATGAAATGCGCAACAAGACGAACCGCCTTTCCAACTGCGAGACGGCCAACATCAGCAAAAGCGTGAATGCCGCCGTGCAGGTGCAGCTGGCGATTGAAAAGCTGCAGGCGGCGGGGGCGCTGAACACCCTGCCCGAGACCCTGCGCCACACCGCCAGGCTGCGGATGCAGTACCCAGACTTGCCGCTGGCCAAGCTGGCGCAGAAGTTTGACCCGCCGGTCAGCAAGGCCGGGCTTTCCCACCGCATGAAGAAGATCCAGGAGGCCGCCGCCCGTCTGGATGCTGCCCCGGAGCCTACCGAAAAGGAAGCAACGAATGCCTGAAACGACCCAAAGACAATTTACCCACCTGCATGTGCATACCGAGTACAGCCTGCTGGACGGTGCCTGCCGCATTGACCGGATGTTTGACCGACTGAAGGCGATGGGGCAGACGGCGTGTGCCATCACGGATCACGGCGTCATGTACGGCTGTGTGGCGTTTTTTGACGCCGCCAAGGCCGCAGGCATCAAGCCGATCATCGGCTGTGAGGTCTATGTGGCGACCCGCACCCGGTTTGACAAGGTCAACCGCATCGACGGCAACAACCACCTGATTTTGCTGTGCAAAAATGAGACAGGCTACAAGAACCTTATCAAGATGGTCTCCGCCGGCTTTACCGAGGGCTTTTACTCAAAGCCCCGCATCGACAAGCAGCTGCTGGAAAAATACCACGACGGCCTGATCTGCCTGTCTGCTTGTCTCGCGGGCGAGATCCCCAAGGCACTGCTGGCGGGGGACTACGACCGCGCCAGGCAGACGGCCCTGTGGTACCGTGACCTGTTTGGTGCGGAAAACTACTATATCGAATTGCAGGACCACGGCCTTGAGGAGGACCAGGCCGTGCTGCCGCAGCTCATCCGCTTAGCGCGCGAGACCGGCATCCCGATGGTCGCAACGAACGACGCCCACTACATCACGAAAGAGGACGCCAAGATGCAGAGCATTCTGCTGTGCATCCAGACCGGCAAGACCATCAACGATGTGGACCGCATGGAGTTCCAGACCGACGAGTTCTACCTGAAATCCACCGACGAGATGTACGACCTGTTCTCGATGGTGCCGGAGGCCTGCGAGAACACGAACAGAATTGCCGAGCAGTGCAATTTCGAGTTCACCTTTGGCGAGACAAAGCTGCCGTACTTCAAGGCCCCGGACGGCATGGAGAACCAGAAATACTTTGAAAAGCTCTGCTGGGACGGCCTCGAGCGCCGCTATCCCGGCAGGGTCACGGACACTTTGAAGGAGCGCCTGACCTATGAGATCAATGTCGTTAAGACGATGGGCTACACGAACTACTACCTTATCGTCTACGACTTTATCAACTACGCCAAAAGCCACGACATCCCCGTCGGACCGGGCCGCGGTTCCGGCGCGGGCAGTCTGGCGGCCTACTGCGTCGGCATCACCGACATAGACCCCATCCGGTACAATCTGATTTTTGAACGCTTCCTGAACCCCGAGCGCGTCTCAATGCCCGACTTTGACGTTGACTTCTGCTACGAGCGCCGTCAGGAGGTCATTGACTACGTCAACGAGAAGTATGGCCGCGACCATGTGGCCCAGATCGTGACGTTCGGTACAATGGCCGCCCGCGCCGCCGTGCGCGATGTGGGCCGCGTTATGGGCATGAGCTATCAGGACGTGGACCGTGTGGCAAAGCTCATCCCCACAGACCTGAAAATGACGCTGAAAAAGGCGCTGGAGGTCAGCCCCGACTTAAAGACGCTGTACGACGCCGACAATCAGGTACATGAGCTGATCGACACCTCGCTGAAGGTCGAGGGCATGCCGCGCCACGCCTCCACCCACGCGGCGGGCGTCGTCATCACCCGTGACCCCGCTACAGAGTATGTGCCGCTGTCCACCAACGACGGCCTGCCCGTGACCCAGTTCAACATGGTGGAGATCGAGCGTCTCGGTCTTTTGAAAATGGATTTTCTGGGTCTGCGCACGCTGACGGTCATCCATGATACCGAGCTGGCCGTGCGCCGCAAGGACCCGGATTTCCGCATTGCGAACCTCGACTATGACGATCCCGACACCTACGCGATGCTGGCAAAGGGCGAGACCGAGGGTATCTTCCAGCTTGAATCCACGGGTATGACGCAGGTGCTTGTCGGCATGCGCCCGAAAAACCTCGAGGACATTATCGCACTGATCTCGCTCTACCGCCCCGGCCCGATGGACTCTATTCCGACCTATCTGCGCAACCGCAAGGACCCGTCCCATGTGACCTATAAGACGCCGCAGATGGCGCACATTGTCGATGTCACGAACGGCGTTGTCATCTATCAGGAGCAGGTCATGCAGATCTGCCGCGAGCTGGCCGGCTTCAGCTTCGGCCAGGCTGATAACGTCCGCCGCGCCATGAGCAAAAAGAAGCTCAAGGTCATGGAGGCGGAGCGTGAGCACTTCGTCCACGGCTGCAAGGAGCCGGGCAAGGAGTGCGCGGGCTGTGTTGCCAACGGCGTGCCGGAAAATATCGCCAACGAAATTTACGACGATATGATCAGCTTTGCGTCGTATGCGTTCAACAAATCCCACGCCGCCTGCTACGCCTACGTGGCGTTCCAGACTGCGTATTTGAAATGCCACTACCCGCATGAGTTCATGGCGGCGCTGCTGACGAGCGTGCTCGACAACACATCCAAGGTCATTGAGTACACGACGGAGTGCCAGCGCTTGGGGATAAAGGTCCAGCAGCCTGACATCAACGTGTCGCGCGGCGGCTTCACGGCGGACGGCGAGCGGATCCGCTTTGGACTGAACGCGGTCAAGAGCGTGGGCCGCGACCTGATCGAAGCCGTCATTAAGGAGCGTGCCGAGCGCCCCTATAGCAGCCTCTATGACTTCTGCAAGCGGCTGCACGGCACGGGTCTCAACCGCCGTGCGCTGGAGAACCTCGTCAAAGCCGGTGCATTCGATACTCTGGAGCCGACCCGCCACGGTATGCTCGAGAGTGTCGAGGGTATTCTGAAAAGTGTCGAGACCGACGCCCGCCAGAATCTGGACGGCCAGATGGACCTGTTCGGCCTGATGGGCGGAGGGGAGAACGAGAAACCAGCAAACGACTATAAGGTCCCGAACCTGCCGGAATATTCCGCCTCTGATCTGCTGAAAATGGAGAAGGAGGTCTCCGGCCTCTACCTGTCCGGCCATCCGCTGGACGCCTACCGTGCCCAGATCGCGCAGGTTTCCACCTGCACGATTGCTCAGCTGCTGGGCGAGGACGCAAAGCAGTTTGACAACCAGACGGTGACGCTTGTCTGCACAATCGTCAAAAACAAGATCATGACTACCAAGTCCAACACGCTGATGGCCTTTACCACCGTCGAGGACCTGACCGGCAGCATGGAGCTGCTGGTGTTCCCGCGCATCCTGGCCGAGTGCCGCGCGGCCTTGCAGGAAAACGCCGTTGTGGTCGCCAATGGCCGCGTCTCCGTCAAGGAGGACGAGGCCGCCCGCCTGATCGTCGAGGGCGTGCAGCCCATCGAGACCTACGACCCCGGTAAAAACTTTGGCATGAACCGCGTGGAGCGCGTCAAGCGTGAGACAAGCGGGGGAGGGGCCGCCGGGTATTTCCTGACCGTGCCCTCCCGCGACAGTGCGCAGATGCACAAGGTAGAAAACCTGCTCTGCAACATTTTCGACGGGGGCACGGTGCGGGTGTATTTCCGCTTCCAAGATACCGGCAGGGCCATGCTGGCGCGGCACATGGCGGTAAAGGATGACCCGCTTCTGCGCGCCGAATTGGAGCGCATTTTGGGCAAGGATTGTGTAAAAGTTCAGGATGTTGAACACTCTGCAAAATAAATCCATACGTTTTGCGCGATTTATCCATAATTTCAGGGCGCAAAGTGTGGTATAATGTGTATGGTCGCGAGATTGTTAAAAATTTATTGTAACGTGATGACCACGCCTGAATAAATCGTAATGGTTCAGGCGGGTCCATAGTTCCCGAAATAGGAGGGGCTCGCTTTATGGCTAAGGAAATCAAAACGATCGGTGTGCTCACCAGCGGCGGTGACGCACCTGGCATGAACGCCGCTGTGCGTGCCATTGTTCGTGCAGGCATCAGCAAGGGCTACCGCATGATGGGCATCCAGCGTGGTTACAACGGCCTGATCAACGGCGAAGTTTATGAAATGAACGTCCGCAGCGTATCGGAGATCATCCACCGCGGCGGTACGATTCTGTATACCGCGCGCTGCCTGGAGTTCAAGACGAAGGAAGGCCAGGCCAAGGGTCTTGCCCGCTGCAAGGAGCTGGGCATCGACGCACTGGTCGTCATCGGCGGTGATGGCTCCTTCATGGGCGCCCGTGCGCTGGCCAACCAGGGCATTCCCTGCATCGGCCTGCCCGGCACCATCGATAACGACATCGCCTGCAGCGAATACACCATCGGCTACGATACGGCTATGAATACCGCTGTCGAGGCCATCGATAAGTTGCGCGACACCACCCAGAGCCATGACCGTTGCTCTGTCGTTGAGGTCATGGGCCATCATGCCGGTTATATTGCCCTGAACGTCGGTATCGCTACCGGCGCTGTGGCTGTCCTGCTGCCGGAGATCCCGTTCGATTTTGAGCGCGATATTCTCGAGCGTATGCGCCAGACCCAGGTCACGGGCAAGAAGCACTTCATTATCATCGTGTCCGAGGGCGTTGTCGGTGCGCAGGAGCTGGCCAACCAGATCCAGGCGGCCACCGGCGTTGACTCCCGTGCAACCGTTCTGGGCCACATCCAGCGCGGCGGCTCCCCGACGGTCCGTGACCGCGTGAACGCCTCGCTGATGGGCTACCACGCCATTGACCTGCTGGACAAGGGCATCTACAACCGTGTTGTTGCCGTTTCCGGCGACAAGATCGTTGACTACGATGTCAACGTTGCACTGTCCATGCACAAGACGATTGACCGCGATATGATCGAGATCGCCAAAGCGATTTCCATCTAAAAGTACAGCTTGCAGGGCCGCATTCCGCAAGGAATGCGGCCTTTTTGTCATTCTGAAATATTTTATAAGCGTAACCCAGCTTTTATAAGATTTTATAAGATTTTATAAGATTTTTGCAAAAACCTGTTGACATTTGAAAAAAGGTTTGCTATAATACCAAACGTCGTCAGGAGCGA